>Ga0116121_1000849_pt1 | contig 14027 bp, 11 predicted proteins | sample June2015DPH_13_1_FD_89725 | JGI IMG/M metagenome (GOLD analysis project Ga0116121, IMG submission 89725) | Peatland microbial communities from SPRUCE experiment site at the Marcell Experimental Forest, Minnesota, USA - June2015DPH_13_10 | ecosystem: Environmental > Terrestrial > Soil > Wetlands...
GATGGGTTACGCGTATATGAGTGTTGGCGATATAACGGAAAGAGGCTCAAATCCGCAGCTAATTAAGGGTGGCTCAGGCAGCGCGTTTTGCTGGCAGTTTCTGACCGGTCTGGACTTTGACATAACCCCGAATTTTGGCATAGGCATAGGGTATAAATATTTTGCGACTAAACCGACTATTGGTGATCGCAACAGCGATATTTATAATGACTTTGATTACAGGACAAGCGTTATTACGGCAGGTTTGACCTTTACCTTTTAAGGTGAATGGCAAATAAAACACTCCCAACTATTCAATCAAACGGACAGCGACGCAATCACGGCCGCTGTTTTCAGTCGTTGTGCTGATCCAGGCAGTATTATTTTGAGTATAGAGGAATAAAGCTATGATAAAAGAGAAAATCGGCAATGCATGGAAGGATGGAAAGATTTTAAATAGATTTTAAAAAGTATGAACCTGAGGCAATAAAGCCGGTTGCTTGCGCTCCGGCTGATTTTTCCGCTGCTTTCAATTGCTAATTCTCAATTAAGAAGATTGCCAAATAATGTGGATAAGCAGGCGGGTTCAGTAATACAACTGATTCGGAAAGAGTATTTCCAATCATTTTTATTTCTTCCTTCCTCCACAAATCTTCAACCTTTATACATATGCTAGCTTTTAACCCCATAAGAAACAACACAATTCATATCCTGCTATAAAAGGCAGCATTACGCATCAACTGCGGATATGAAATATCCCCTTGACATAGTATGAAAATAAATGCATATTATCAAATAGATAAAGTCACATCTCCATTATTGAAAATCATAAAGCGGTCATGTCAGTCATTGGCTAATCTTTTAACCTAACAGATCATTTCAACACACTGGGGAAAACCTGATGAATGATCGACGCAAGACAAAGCAGGCCATAATTCAAGAATCAAATTCTCTCGAATACGCCGCGAGCATCATCAACACCATCCGTGAACCCTTAATCGTTATTTGCCATTGGCAGAAGATCATTCTTATAAGCATATAAGGTGACTTTAATGCAATCTAAGCTGTCAACGCCAACTGCTTCGCTCACGCGCCGGAGTATTATTTTCGTAGGTCTCATCCTTTTTATAATCCTTTTTAGCACGACCATCTTATTATCCAACAAATATTATCAGGATTCCAAGGTCAAATCTTTGAGAGATGACCAAAACACCAACTTTCTGATCTCCCTTGTTATTGATCAACATGTCCAGAAGATCGTCAAAACCATGAGCGCGTTTTGCACTCGTCCCCTCCTTGTCCGGGCAGTTAAAGAACATAATTCCGAAAAGGCGAAGATTCATCTGGTCAGTCTAATCAAGAGCGATCCCGACATAGATACTTTAATAATTACAGATAAGGAAGGCACGCTCTGGTGTTCCTACCCGGAACATCAGGGAATAACGGGAACTAATCTAGCCTATAGAGAATGGTATAAAGGTGTCAGTAAAGATTGGAAAGTCTACGTGTCTAATATGATCTTAAGGATAGTTGCTAAGAAGGATGCCGCCTTCCAGATAGCTGTTCCAATTTTTGACGAATCGGGCAAAGTGATTGGGATAATGGTGAATACTCAGCGTGCCATCGAACTCTCCAAAATCATGAAGAAGATCAATCTCGATCCCGGCACCTATATCAACATTACCGACCGGATAGGCAATCTTGTCTACAGCAGCCGTTTTGCCTATGAAAAAGAGATAGCGCATTATCCTTTCTATTTCGTTAAAGAGAAGGTGATTTCTGCAAAAAATAGTACCATGCTTGTTAAAGACCCCTATCTTGAAGGGAGGAAGCGATACATAACATATGCCCCGATAGCCGATATCGGATGGTCCGTTTTCATAGGGCGTGATAGCAGGACAATCTTGATGGGCGGGTTTGCGTACTATATCCAGATAGCGGTGATTTCCCTGCTGTTGTTTATATTGATAATCGGTTCACTGGTCTATATAAGAAAAAACGAGTTGACTCGGCAACTTTCGGCGAAGTTGGAGTCAGAGAAAAAATTACTGATAAGCGAAAAACTTTACCGTTCTTTGTTTGACAGCATGCTTAACGCGTTCCAGTATTCAAAAATGATATTTGATCAGGGGACGCCGGTGGATTATATTTATCTTGATGTTAACAGATCATTTGAATCATTGACCGGGCTAAAGGATGTTATCGGCAGAAAAGTCTCTGAAATTCTTCCGGGCATATTGCAATCGGATCCGGAGTTGTTTCACATTTTGGGCAGGGTGGCTTTGAGCGGAAGCCCTGAGAAATTTGATATTTATGTAAACGCTTTAAATCAATGGTTTTCAGCCTCTGCATATAGCCCCGCGAAAGAATATTTCGTTGTCATATTTGAGGATATCACCGAGCGCAAGAAGGCGGAAGAAAAGCTGCAAGAGAGCGAGAAAAAACTGCGACGCTTTTATGAATCAGGGATGATCGGAGTCATGTACTGGAACATGGAAGGCAAGATCACCGGCGCGAACGACCGCTTCCTGCAGATGATCGGCTATACCCGGGAGGAGCTTGAATCAGAAAATATTGAATGGGACAAAATAACCCCGCCGGAGTTCAAACACCTCGACGATAATTCGGTCAAAGAGTTGAAAGCCACGGGCATTAATGCCAACCCGTTCGAGAAAGAGTATATCCGCAAGGATGGTACCCGGATAGCGATCATGATCGCCGGAGCCATGCTGGATGAGGCGCGTTTTAATGGGGTGGCATTCGTTCTGGACATCACTGAGCGCAAGCGGATAGAGGAAGAGTTGCGGCAGAGCGAAGAAAAATATCGTTTGATTTTTGAGTATTCGCCGCTGGGCCTTTTATCATTTAATGAAAAAGGCGTTATTGTTGCATGCAATGACAATTTCGTCAAAGTTATCGGATCTTCGCAAGAAAAGCTCGTCGGTCTCAACATGATCAACCTGCCCGATAAAAATATTGTTTCAGCTGTTCAGAAAGCACTGTGCGGTGGCCGCGGATTTTATGAAGGTGACTATTCTTCAACAACCGCAAAAAAGATTACTCCGGTCAGGTGTCTTTTTGCGCCGATGGATATTGGAGGTGGACGGGTTTCCGGAGGGGTTGGGATTATCGAAGACATCACCGATCGCAGGAAAAAAGAAGAAGTCCAGAACCGATTGGCTGCAATTGTGGAATCCGCTGATGATTCAATTATAAGTAAAGACTTAGAGGGTATCATTACCAGCTGGAATGAAGGGGCGGAAATTGATTATGGTTATAAACAAGAAGAAGTTATAGGCAAGTCGATGTCTTTATTAATGCCGCCTTATCACACTGATGAGCACAAAGAAATTCTGGAAAAGATAAGGCACGGTGAAAAAATTAAGCATTATGAAACCAAACGCAGAAGAAAAGACGGACAACTGATCGATGTTTCGCTGACAGTTTCTCCGATTAAAAACACATCAGGGGAAATTATAGGTGCGTCCACAATTGCCCGCAACATCACCGAACGCAAGAAGGCGGAAAGAGAGATCCGCGTACTAAACGAGGAGCTGGAACAAAGGGTATTGCAGCGCACCGCCCAGTTGAATGAAGTCAACAAAGAACTGGAGAAGTTTTCTTATTCCGTTTCTCATGACCTGCGCGCCCCTCTGCGCGGCATTGACGGATGGAGCCTGGCGTTGCTGGAGGATTACGGAGACAAGCTGGATGATCAGGCCCGCACATATATTGAACGTGTTCGCAACGAGACACAGCTGATGGGAATGCTGATCAACGATCTGTTGAATCTTTCCCGCATAACCCGTATTGAACCACAGTTGATGCCTTTAGACCTCACCGCCATGGCGCAAAGCCTTGCCGACCGTCTGCAGGAAGAGAAACAGGAGCGCCGGATAGAGTTTATAATTCAACCGGACTTGCGAGCCCATGGAGACAATCATCTGATCAACATAGCCCTCACCAATCTTTTTGATAATGCCGTCAAGTTCACCGGTAAGCGGTCCCCTGCAAGAATTGAGTTCGGCGAAGCGGAGATTGATGGAGGAAAGGCCTTCTTTGTACGTGACAACGGAGCGGGATTTGATATGGCCAATGCGGATAAACTGTTCGGGACCTTTCAACGCCTTCATAAAGCATCGGAGTTCTCCGGCACCGGTATCGGCCTTGTAACAGTGCAGCGTATCATTAACCGGCACGGCGGCCGCATCTGGGCCGAAGCCAAGCCAAACGAAGGGGCAACCTTTTACTTTACCTTGAAGGAGGCAACATGAATAAAATCATTTTATTGGTTGAAGATAATCCCAGCGATATCATGCTGACCAAAAGGGCACTGGATCAGAATAAAATTACGAATAAACTGGTTGTTGCCGAGAATGGCAGGGAGGCGCTGGATTACCTTTTAGGCGCTGGCAAGTACGCAGGCAGGGACGTCAGGGAGTTACCTGCCGTGGTATTGCTCGACCTGAAACTGCCATTGATAGACGGCCTGGAAGTCCTGAAGGAAATACGTTCCAATGAATTCACCAGACTCCTCCCAGTGGTGATCCTCACGTCGTCTGACCAGGAAAAAGATATAATCGACAGCTATAAGCTGGGGGCCAACAGCTACATACGCAAGCCGGTGGATTTCCACCAGTTTGCCGATGCTGTGCGCACACTGGGTATGTACTGGCTGCTGCTGAACGAAGCCCCGCCGCTAATATGAGGTTTTTATGGATTTACCGCTCAGGTTATTGATCATAGAGGATTCAGAAAGTGACGTGGCACTGGAGGTCCGGCAGCTGAAAGCAGCGGGCTATCGGGTTACCTATGAGGTGGCGGACAACGCCGCAAAAATGAAAGCAGCCTTGATCAAACAGGTCTTTGATATAGTCATCTCGGATCACTCCCTTCCGCAATTTGATGCGCCCGGAGCCTTGGCCGTGCTTAAGCAAAGCGGTTTGGATATCCCGTTTATCATCGTTTCAGGCGCTATCGGCGAAGAAACCGCGGTGGCATTAATGAAGGCCGGAGCGCATGACTACGTAATGAAGGATAAGCTGTCCCGTCTTGTTCCTGCCGTTGTGAGGGAGCTCAGGGACGCAGAAGTAAGAAAAGAGCGCAGGCAGGCCGAGGAAATGCTCAGGCAGCAAACCGATGCCATGGATTCGGCAATCGATGGGATGGCCATCCTTAATGCGAAAGGAGAATACATCTATTTAAACAAAGCGCATGCCAGGATTTACGGTTATGAGAATGAAGGGGAACTTATCGGGAAGTCATGGAGAGTTCTTTATGATTCTGATGTCATTCAACGCTTTGAACAAGAATTCATGCCTGAACTTAGTCGGAAAGGATATTGGTCTGGCGAATCCATCGGTAAGAAAAAAAACGGGAGCAGATTTCCGCAGGCTGTATCCCTGACAGCTATGGCTAATGGTGATTTGGTTTGTGTCGTCCGCGACATCACCGAACGCAAGAAGGCCGAGGAGGAATTGAGGGAAAGTGAAAATAAATATCGCCTGCTGGCCGATAATATCCAGGACGTCATATTCGTTATGGATATGAATCTGAATTACACCTATCTCAGCCCTTCCGTAAAACTCCTGAGGGGATATGAACCGGAAGAGGCTATGAAACACACACCTGCAGAGACAGTGACACCCTCCTCCATGAATTTGGCCCTGAGTATCCTATCTGAGATCATGGAGATGGAAAAATCAGAAAATAGAGATATTAACGTATCCCGGACGTTTCAGGTGGAAATGAGTCGAAAAGACGGGACCACCGTTTGGACAGAGGTGAAGGCTTCCTTAATCAGAGACGAAAATCAGCGGGCAATTGGCATTATGGGTGTAACCCGCGACATCACCGAGCGCAAGCGGATGGAAGACGCACTGGGCCAGAGTGAAGAAAGATATCGAACCATTCTTCAAGAAATTCAGGAAGGCTATTTTGAGGTTGATTTTGCCGGTAACTTTACCTTTTTCAACGATTCATTATGTCAATTCCTTGGCTACACCAAAGAAGAAATGATGGGCGTGAATAACCGTCAATATACAGATAAAGAGAACGCAAGAAAAATTTTTCAAACGTTTAATAAAGTATTCAACACAGGAAAATCGACTGAAGGATTCAATTGGCAGCTTATAAGAAAAGACGGGACTAAAAGGTATGTTGAAGCGTCTATATCTTTAAAAAAAGACTCATCAGGCAGGCCGATGGGTTTTAAAGGAATTGCACATGACATTACCGAGCGTAAGAATGCTGAGGAAGATTTAAAGGCAAGTGAAAAAAAATATCGCCTGCTGGCCGACAATATCCAGGATGTCATTTTCGTTTTGGATATGAATCTGAAGTACACCTATATCAGTCCTTCCGTAAAAACCATGAGGGGATATGAACCGGAAGAAGTGTTGAAACAACAGCCCATTGAGAAAACGTTGACACCATCATCCCTTGATTTAGCAGTGAAGACCTATTCTGAGATGATGGAGCTGGAAAAATCCGAACTTAGAGAAGCGATACCCTTGTCACGGACGATTCAGTTGGAAATGAGTCGAAAAGACGGGACCACCTTGTGGACGGACGTGAAGTTTTCCTTTATCAGAGATGAAAATAAGCAGCCAATTGGCATTATGGGTGTAACCCGCGACATCACCGAGCGGAAGAAGTCGGAAGAGGAACTCCAAAAGACCCTTGACCGTCTCAAGAACGCGGTTGGCACGACTATTCAGGTCTTGATTTCTGCCGTAGAATCAAGAGATCCTTATACGGCAGGTCACCAGAAGAGGGTTGCCGATCTGGCCCGCACCATCGCCACGGAGATGGGACTTCCTCAGGATAAAATAGAAGGAATCCGTATGGCAGGTTCCATCCATGACATCGGAAAATTATCCATCCCCGCGGAAATATTGTCCAAACCTACCAAGCTGACAGACATTGAATTTTCTCTTATTAAAGAACACCCTCGCATTGGATATGAAATGCTGAAGGATGTGGAATCTCCCTGGCCGCTGGCACAAATTGTCTATCAACACCATGAACGGATGAATGGTACCGGCTATCCAAGAAATCTGAAAGGAGATGAAATTCTTATAGAGGCACGCATTATGGCTATAGCCGATGTGGTGGAGGCAATGGGTTCCCACCGTCCCTATCGTGCGTCTTTGGGTGTTGAGGTCGCTCTTGAAGAAATCGAGAAAAATAAGGGCATTCTTTATGATGTTGTTGTAGCCGACGCCTGCCTGAAAATATTCCGTGAGAAAGGCTATCAGCTTAAATAAAATGGATAACCAAAGTACAAGCCGCAGGAAGATATTAAGGCATTCGTTCACCGGATTGATCAACTCATGTACCATGGAAAGAAGAAAGGAAAAGGCAATATTTGTTCAGAATCATTGCGGTGAATCTTTTAATAGGCAAATATTTTAAAAATGATTCTCCGCGATATACATGGACGCGTATGGATTCTTACAAAGAAATTCCGCTAAAAGCGCGATGTACTTTTCCAATCCCTCTTTTGGCGTGTTAAATTCATCTATCGGCAGGATGGATACGGTATATTGACGTTTATTTCTTGTCATGCCGACAAACAGTATCGGAATATTATATTTTATGGCCATCTTAAACGGAAGTTCTGAAAGATATATATTTTTGCCGAATAAAGTCTGATTATTGGAATCCCTTTTTTTTACAGGCACATCATTTAAAAAATTTATCCATTCCCTTCGAAGCAATCCTTCCTCAAATTGTTTTTCTTCACCTACGGCATAGTATGGAAAAGAAGAATTTATCCTGTATAATTTCACGGAAGCATTGCTAATCTTTTTTTTATAAGCCATGTGAGCGTATGATGAAACTTCTTTTCCAAACGCCTCTTTAAATAAAAGACTTCTAAACATGGGTCCGAAATGCCCGGATATTAAAATAACCCCCGTATCTTCATCCATGAGCTGCCGGACATAATCTTTGCCTTCTATACAAATATATTTCATATATCTGCCGGGATTTTCCGCAAGAAGTTGGGGAAATATCCTGCTGTAACTTTCAGCCATAAAACAATTAAATATGAATATAATATTCAGTTGGGAATTGTTGGTTGCTTTTTTATATCGGGCCAGGTTTTTGATTTTCGCTCTGTTCCTGTAAATGTTCCATAAGGTGATGACAACCAGAATAAAGTGAAAACGATATGAATTCAGCGGGGTCTGCAAAGCAATTTTTAAAACAGCATTTTTTACTTTCTGCTTAAACTTTTCAGTTGCATTCTTTATTGCACCGGACATGATTTCCAAGTCTCCAGTATTTTTTGAGCATAGTATCTTCAATAAATATTATCAATTATTTTTCAGTATGGTAAACGAATGCCCGGAATATGTGGATACCATTTTGGTTCTTCCTGAAATCCTATTCAAGTCAGGCCGGGTCTTTTTGACCAGGCCTTTCATTACAGAATCGTTATATTTCAGTTGTAAAATAATATTTGACTGTAACGATTCTTTATTGTAATTTTATTAAAATAATTCATCTAAGAAAGGCGGTAAAAATCTAATGAAGCAAGAGTATGAGAAACCTGAACTTGTAGTGTACGAAGAGCTTTTGGATATTACAGGGGCACAAAACCCGTCAAATATATAGCTTAAGTATTCGTCCTACAAAAAGATCACATTTCTTAAGCGCGCGACGGAGGTAATATTGAAGCCTCAATTATCAGTTGAAGTCTTTGATGAATACCTGAAGGTTACTCTCTCCGGAGATGGGAATCCATTCGCCCATGTTGCCGATATTAATAACACAATAATGACCGTCAAAAGGTTGTCGGAGGAAAACAAACGCACAAGAGTTCTTGTCGATGCGTTCAATGTGCCTAATGTGAGGGATATGCAAAAGTTTTATATCGGCGCGCTGGTTGCCACTATATTCGGAAATAAATTCAAGTTGGTGATGCTTAGAAAGCCGGAGCACATAAACAAGTTTGCGGAGAACATGGCGGTAAACAGCGGAGCTAACGTACACGTTGAAAGCAATGAACAAAAAGCTATTAGCTGGTTATTGGCGTAATTTCGTAGGCGATCTTCGCGCCTTTGGAATCGTGATCCTCAAATCGCTCTTTACAATTTACTGATGCAAAACGTAGTCCGAGTCCTCAGATCCGTTTGACAGCGGACAGACATGTCCGCGCTGCGCGTTAATTCATTGCGCCTTGAAACGGGCAAGTATCATCTCTTCAATCTCAAAAATCATCGTAACTTTCACTTGGCAATCAATAATATTTTTCTTCCTAGGGAAAACATAATACGGGTTTTCCGACCCGATGAAAATAAGCGAACCTGAAGGTTCGAACTATAATTTTCATTACCTTGTCAAGTCCTTTAACTGCCGTTTGAGAGCCGCCCAGACCCAACCAGAGCCAGCCAAAGAAAACACAAAAATCAGTGCTTATAATGCAGCCATGAAAAAAGGACGGACTTCCAAACCCGATAAAACCGAAATTCAAAAAGCAATCTGTAATATGATTGCCGCGTCAAACAAATCTGTCCGCAGTATTCTCAAAGAATTATCAAAATCCATGAATGGCATACCTGATCTGTCCACATTCATGGAATGGCTCAATGATAAAGAATTTGCACAGCAATACGCACGGGCGAAAGAAGAGCAGTACGCGTTTTTAGCGGAGGAAATACTGGAAATTGCCGACGATGAAAGCCTTGATGTTGCCTTTGACGATAAGGGCAAGCCGTTTGTCGACAAGGAGCATATCACCCGCTCTAAACTCCGTGTGGATGCCCGCAAATTGATTTTAAGCGAACTAAAGCCGAAGACATCTCCGGACAAAACAAGCGCGGGGCAAGGCGCGGAGGCAAATTTAACCGTTAACATTATTGATAAATTCGAGGTCAGGTAGTGGAGATCACAATTCCATACAATTACACGCCGCGAAATTATCAAAGAGGCCTGTTTAACTGCATTCCAGAGGGCTATAAGCGCGGGGTTGCCGTATGGCACAGGCGATCCGGCAAAGTTTGGGCAAGTGAAAATGTCCGTTTTAATATTTCGTCAAATTCAGTTTCACCTTCTTTTATGCAAACAGAATTTACTTCAAATGTTGATGAAAGAAAAATATCTCAAATGATAGATGATCATCCGTTAAGAAAAATACTTACCGTGGATGAGGTTGCGGAAACTATTTTATTTCTGGTTAATGCTTCATCGCACGTAAATGGAATGGATATTATCATGAATGCGGGAGTAAATATTATATAGAATGAAACGCCCTACCGCAAACAACGAGGCATTAAAAGATTTAATAAATCTATTCGCCACAAGGAGCAGGGAAGTTACCCATAACGATTAAAATATGCTTTTTAATTCCATTATTTTTTTGATTTTTTTTACAATATTCTTCATACTTTATTGGTTCGTATTTAATAAAAATCTAAAACTTCAAAACGTACTTATTTTAGTTGGCAGTTATGTTTTTATGCTTGGACTGACTGGCGTTTTCTATCATTTTTGGTTGTGGTTTCTATTCTAAATTATTTTTTAGGAATATACATAAGTAAAAAAACAAAACACCACCGATTGCTTCTTTATATTGGTTTAATTCAAGGAATAGGTGGATTAGCTTTTTTTAAATATTTCAATTTCTTTATTACTTCATTTAATGATGCTTTTCAATCATTGGGTGTTGATTTTAATCTTCATACCTTAAACATTATTATACCTTTAGGAATTAGCTTTTTCACATTTAAAACAATCAGTTATTTATTAGACATTGATAAAGGGAAAATTAATCCCACAACAGACATTGTAGTTTTTTTTGCCTATGTGTCATTTTTCCCAACTATATTATCTGGTCCAATTGACAAAGCAAGGTCATTTGTTCCTCAATTAGAAAGAAAGAGGGTATTTGATTATTATCAATTTACTGATGGGTTACGTCAAATACTATGGGGGCTATTTAAGAAAGTCGTTATTGCAGATAATTGCGCAACTTTTACAGATCTAATATTTGCCAATTATCAAGGTCTTCCAGCAATTTATTTACTGATTGGAGCATTCTTATATACTGTTCAGATTTATGCAGATTTTTCCGGTTATTCAGATATGGCAATTGGGTTTTCACGACTTATTGGGTTTGATATTACGAAAAATTTTGACTTTCCTTTCTTTGCGCAAAATATTGCCGAATTCTGGCGCAAATGGCATATATCATTAACATCTTGGTTAACTGAATATGTGTTTACTCCTTTGAATATTACTTTCAGAAATTATGGTAAATTTGGGATTATTTTATCAATTATTATTAATTTCACATTAATGGGCATTTGGCATGGCGCAAATTGGACATATGTACTGTTTGGTTTCTTGCATGGTTGTTATTTCATACCTCTAATATTAAGAAATACTGTGAACAAAAAGAAAAGAATAGTAAAAGATAAATTATTCTCTTCGTTTAAAGAACTTATAAATGCGTTAGGAACATTTATATTAGTAATGCTAACATTTATTGTTTTCAGATCCAATACCATTTGGGATGCTAGCCATTATTATAGCAGGTTATTTTCTGTATCTTTTTTCCCTATTCCGATACCGAGCATGACATCGGATAAGTTAAACGGATTAACTTTATTGATACTAATTTCCATCATGTTTGTAATTGAATGGCTTGGTCGCGATCAACAATATGCAATCGCACGTTTGGGCTTTAAATGGTATTTGCCGCTGAGGTGGTTAATGTATTACTGTATCATTTTAGCGATTTTCTATTATTTTGGTAATGGACAACAATTTATTTATTCTCAATTTTAAGTAGCAGGAAGTTTTATGGGAACGGTTCAATAAAAAATAAGATTCTATTTCACCATAGGTTTTGCGGGATTTCCGACCACAGTTATTCCGGGAGGGACGCTTTTAGTCACGACGGCCCCCATTCCTACTGTAGCGCCTCGACCTATTATAATCGGTTTGTCAGTTCCATCTTTAATAATCGCACCGGTACCGATATAAACATGATCTTCAATGATGACATGTCCATTGCATGAAACTCTCGGCGCGAATGTAACGAAATCTCCAATTACACAATCATGTTCTACATACGAGTAAATATTACAATGAAAAAAACGGCCAATAGTTACATTAGAAGTAATATGTGAAAAACTGCAAAAAATCGCTCCTTCGCCAATAGTATTGTTATGAAGAGAAACATAATTCGGGGCTGTAATTGAAAATGGCCTGGCTATATCACGGGAAATAATGTTGGCAATTCTCTCTCGCGCCTTTGAGTCTGCAATGGCGATATTGTAGTATCGATCTGCCGATGCGGTAAGAAAATCGGTCATACTCATTACCCTGTATCCGATAACTTCTTTATTGGGTGTATAATATTGATCTTCAACTACAAAAACCAACTCTGAGGCATCCTTTAAACTCTTTAACCAGTAATTCGCAAGGGGTATCACTCCTTTGCCGAAACCGCCAGCTCCAATAATGCCGTATAATTTCATTTAATTCTCCTTTAATCCTTTTTACCATAAACGTTATAAAATCTGTATTACAAACTTATCCGTCGTAAACTATATCTTTGTTGCATATTCAAGAATGATTTTGCGTTTTATGCGGAGCATATATACCTGTTAAAGACGAAATATACTGTCAATATATAGTAAAAATGATTAATTTGGGGAGAAATGAAAAAGAGCAATTAGCGTAAATGCACGATATCATTTATTTATACTGTGGGACATAAGAGATTTAAATCTTTGGACAACGGATTAAAAGCACTTTATTTCCAGTTTAATATTGGCGCAGTTTAAAATAAAATTAATTATTATAGATACTTATAAGAGCGACTTGGATCAACTGTTGAATTATTGTAAATATGAAATACAATGTTTCGTATATGAAACATTGTATTTCACTCGTGAATCCGTATTGTCTAAATATATAGAATTGTTCATGTATTTATAAGCCTTTTTTGTCCATCTGATTTAATCCTGATGGAGTACCCTGGACTAACCTCTTATAATAGTGCCACTGAGCATTAGAGTTTTCCGTAAAAATATCTTCTTCTTTTTGTCCAAATTCCTTCGGCGGGAGCCCATTCTCGCCGGAACCTTTTAATTTATTTCTTCCGGAAATCCTCATTTTTAAATTTATGATTTTATGTTAGGTTAACCCGTAATCCTTATCTGACCAGGGAGGTCATTCAATGAATCGAAGGTGTGTGATGCTTACCTTCATCGCAGTTTGCCTAACCACTGCTTTCCTAATTGGCTGTGCAACCACCAAACAAATAGCGCCTGTAGCTTCAGGCACAATTTCAGCCAATTCAGCTCGAATAATAGTTTTAAGAGAGGGAGGTATTACCGGATCAGCTGCTCCTATAGGCATTACAGACAGCGGCAAACAGATTGGCGAAGTTGGACTTCATAGTCAGATTACATGGGATAGAAATGCGGGGCCTATGCAATTAGTTGGATTTAGCGCGCTTGATCCCCAAAACACGCGCACACCGCCGATTCAAATGTGCGTTGGCGCTGGAATGACTTACAAATTTATGGCTTTATGGCCTATAAGTTTTAATCATTATCCGAAGGTTGAGTTGGTGTCGGGCACACCTGTCGCATGTGAGCAAAGCGTTACTGACACAAGTGTCGGCAATACTGAATCATCTCAACAATCATCAACCAATACCGGTGAAGTGAAAATCTTTATAGGCACTATTGAATCCTTTGTGACTGGGTTCCATTTTAAGTCCGGACCACCCTTATGGCCATTTGGTATGATTATCGTTGTCGCGGATAATGGCGACAAAAATGATTTTCGTCTAGTTGGGGAAGGGCCAAAAGCTACCAATTTTTATGATACTGACGGAAAGACGAAAAAAGAGTTTAATAATGCTACTTTGATAGGTAAAAAAGTAGAGGTTAAGTACGAAATGGACTGCACCCCCGAAGTTGGACAAAATATGTTAGAGTAGTTGGCAGGAACCAAAGTCCCTTAAAATGGGAGAAAGGAACTTGCCATGAAGCACCGAAGGAGTTTTGCTGCTGAACTCAAGC
>Ga0116121_1000855_pt1 | contig 13996 bp, 13 predicted proteins | sample June2015DPH_13_1_FD_89725 | JGI IMG/M metagenome (GOLD analysis project Ga0116121, IMG submission 89725) | Peatland microbial communities from SPRUCE experiment site at the Marcell Experimental Forest, Minnesota, USA - June2015DPH_13_10 | ecosystem: Environmental > Terrestrial > Soil > Wetlands...
GCCAGGGCGGTTTCGTCGTGCATGCACCAGTAAACGGCGCGCAGTCCCTTGTAGACGAATCCATTTTCATAAAACGAAAAAAACGTCTGTAGCACCACCGACTCGTACTGCGGAGTCATGGTGGCATACGGCTGGTCAAAGCGTCCGAACACGCCGATGCGCTTGAATTGTTGCCGCTGCAGGTCGAGAAATTTCTGAGCATACTTCCTGCAAGCGTTTCGCACCGATGTGGCTGGCATCTGCAGCTTCTTGCCGCCCAGTTCCTTATCAACCTTGATCTCGATCGGCAAGCCGTGGCAATCCCAGCCCGGTACGTACGGCGCGTCGTACCCCGACATCGTTTTCGACTTCACGATGAAATCCTTCAGGCATTTGTTCATCGCCGTGCCCAGGTGGATCGGCCCGCTCGTGTAGGGCGGCCCATCATGCAGGATGTAGACCGGCGACCCCTTACGCGCCGCGCGGATGCGGTCGTAGAGCTTCTCCTGCTCCCAGCGGGCGAGCATTTTGGGCTCGTTCCCGGGCAGGTTCGCCTTCATGGGAAAGTCGGTTTTCGGCAGATTGATTGTGGATTTCAGCTCCAGCGGCACGAGCAGGGTTCTCCCAAATGATTGAATCTTTTCATTATAGGGAGCGCGGAAGGACACGTCTATTCGGCGCCGCCCCTCCCCCACGAACTCGAAAAGTACCTGTCGTTCACGCCCAGAAACCGTGTACAATTTTCTGCAGATCGCAGCAACCCGGCATCTAACCTTTACATGTGGATGGGTTAACCTGTTCGGTGACCTTGCGTGAGTGATTTTGGAGCGACCGTTGACTGGGATGCGAGCATCTAAATCAGCGGCTACCAGATGCGCGTCCTTTTCGGCCCGCACATCTGAAGCTCTCGGGAAAATATGCCAGAACTTGAAACACTGCCGGATAAGCGTGCGCTCGGCCCAGAGCCCGAACTCCACCTCCTGCTCCACAACCAGACTCTCGACGAGCCGATCTGGAAATCCCTGTTCCACAACATCGACGATTTTTTCTTCCCGAAAAAATTACCGCCTTTGGTCCTGACTTCGAAGCCCGTCCCGGTGCGGGACATCTGGGGCTTCTACAACTACAAGGGCAAGGGCGCGCTCGGCTCGACCGTCATTCACATCATTGCCCTCGCGCTGATTATCGCTGGCACGATTCTCGGCCAGCGCATGGTGAAAGAAATCGTCAAGCCGAAAGAGACGGTCGAATTGATCGCTCCTTCGGACATGCCTACGCTGGAGCCCTCGAAGTCCGTATCCGGAGGCGGTGGTGGTGGCGGCGACCGCGACAAACTGCAAGCATCGCAGGGTCGCTTACCAAAGCAATCGATGCAACAGTTCACGCCCCCGGTCGCAGTTATCCGGAATGAAGCTCCTAAGCTCCCGATGGAGCCGACGGTTGTGATTCCGCCGGATGTTCACATCGCCCAGCCCAATCTGCCCAACCTCGGCGACCCGCTTTCACGCATGCCGGCAGCATTCCCGTCCAACGGCACGGGTTCCGGCGGAGGCATCGGATCGGGTAATGGCGGAGGCGTCGGTAGCGGCGAAGGTCCCGGATTCGGTCCCGGTCACGGTGGCGGCACGGGCGGCGGTGCCTTCAAGGTTGGAGGCGGTGTTTCCGCCCCCAAGGCTGTCTACTCGCCCGAACCCGAATATTCCGAGGAAGCCCGCAAGGCTAAGTACCAGGGAACCTGCGTTCTCTGGCTGGTCGTCGGTCCGGATGGACGCCCGCGCGACATTCGCGTGCAACGCACGTTAGGACTGGGTCTGGATGAAAAAGCGATCGAAGCCGTAAAAACCTGGCGCTTCGAACCCGCTCTGAAAGATGGCAAACCAGTGGCCGTGCAGATCAACGTGGAAGTCAGCTTCCGCCTGTACTGAAATTCATCGCAGGCCGAGACTGAAATTTGAGATCCTGGGATTTCAGATCCTGAAGTTTAAGGTTAGGAGCCCAAGAGAACGGCCGCCAGTTGCGGCCGTTTTTCTTTAGGGTATGGGAAGCGCCCGGTCACGCAGAGGCTTCCCGAACGTCAGTTGAGGCCGCAACTCGATTAGGGAAATGCCCCGACTTCCGGTGCAAAAGAAAGGGGGCACTCTGCCAAGTGGCTTGTGCCCCCAAACGATTTCCCATCATCGCTACGGCGCGAACTTGAATACCATACCGTAGCCAAAATCCCCGCCATCGAAAGTCGTGCCGTAAAGATTCCCTTGGTTATCGAGGATAACAGTCGCTTCAGGGTGGCCATTTAGTCCAGCGAGCATCTTCGGCTTGCCTATTATTGGTCTCTCAAATAGTGTGCCCCAATCACGGCTTTCCCCAGACCCGAAATACGTTGTGCCGTAGAAATTACCGGTCGCATCTATGGCCAAACCGGCGGTCGGCTCGCATGGATTCGACTTTTTACCCGCAGGGAATCTCCAAAGCACCTTTTCGGCTCCCTTCGAAGTGAGTTCAAACAACACTCCGCATCCTGTATGATCACCGGCCAAGCCCGCGCCACCATATTCGGTCGTGCCGTAGAGGTTGCCTTTCGCATCGCGGATGAGTCCACCGTTGGGAAAAGATCCACGGCTGCCACCCGGAAATGAGAAGAGCGTTTTCTCAGCGCCCGATGCGGTTATCTCGAAGAGGACGCCGTTTGCGTACGCACCCCCGTAATAGGCTGCGCCATAAATATTACCCTGCTTGTCGAGAAGCAGACCCGCCCGCGGCGCGCCACCGTCGGCTCCGCCACTGAAACTGTAGAGCACAGTTTCCACACCTTCCGTAGTGACCTTAAAAACCGAGTAGTAGCTGTCGGGCCCTCCGCCCCCTAAGATGTTAAATGTCGTCCCTAATAAATCGCCTTGCGCGTCGAAGGTTAAATCCCCCGAGGGGTAGGCCGCATCCGTTCCTCCCTTAAAGCTGTACAGAACGTCCTCCGAGCCCGACGGGGATACTTCGAACACCACTCCGCAGCCTGTAAGACAATCGGAGTTGACGATGCCGCCAGTGTAGGTTGTGCCATAGAGGTTTCCCTGGCCATCGAAAACCAGACCGCCGATTGGCTCCGCCCCGTCTGCTCCGCCGGTGAACCTGTAGAGTACGGTTTCCACGCCGCTCGGAGTAATTTTGAATACTGTGCCGCAGCCCGTCAGCCCGTTTGGGCCTTGGCAGGAGCCGGTGCCGCCAAATTCGGTTGTTCCGTAGAGGTTGCCCGCGTTGTCCATCAGCAATTTGCCTGCTGGACCGAAGCCATCGGAGCCTCCGGTGAAGCTGTAGAGAGTTGTCAGCGTTTGTGCCCGCGCGAGCTGAATCATGACAACAAAAAATCCCAGAGACGCTGCCATCAGCAGCCATCCGGGACCGTGGCGTTTCAATAAACTGTGTAGGTAAGTCATTCGGTCCTCCTGCGACGAGACGTTCAACTAGCTGAGTGAGAGGTTATGGAGGCTCCCCATCAAGCGCCGGAGCGTCCGGTCGTCATTGGCGCTCTTCGGAGAAGCGATAGTGTGCGTGCCGGAAAGTTTCTCTCCCGGAGTACGCAGTGTCAGTGAAGCAGGTCACGTCTTGGTGTGAGAGATGAGCCTGGCGAGCCCTAAAACCCCATTTAGGGTGCGCCCCTGTGCAGGTGTTTCCGCAGGACCAAAGGCTTAAAGAACTACTCTTTCAAATCCACGTGCACCACATCTTCAACCGGACGGCCCAAAAACCGCGTTCCCAATCTCTTGAATTTCTCCGCCGAATCGGTGGCAAAGAACCGTAGCCGTGGCACACTTCTGCGTTCCGGCTCACCGGCAGATGGCAAGTGCTCGATTTTCAACCGCCGCGCTACCTCATGTGCCGTCGATTCGGCCGAGTCGACGATTGTCACATGCGCCGGTGCCACCCGGCGCAGTAGAGGCTTGATCAAGGGATAGTGCGTGCACCCCAGCACCAGAACATCCGCGTCGCGCGTGTCGTCCGCGAACGCCTCGGTCAAATAAATCTTGGCAACCTGCTCGGTCACGGGGTGCTCCACCCACCCTTCTTCCACCAGAGGAACAAGAAGGGGGCAGGCTTTTTCCCTGACGACAATATTCTGCGCTTCGAGCGCACGCTGGTAAGCATGGCTCGCCGTGGTCGCTTCGGTTCCGATCACGACCACCTTGCGGTTGCGGCTGGCGGCCGCGGCCGCCTCGGCTCCCGGTTCGACTACTCCTACAACGTCCACCTGCGATGCAGCCTTGATTTCGTCGAACGCAAGCGCTGTTGCCGTGTTGCAGGCAATCACCAGCAACTCCGCTCCCTGCGACTGCAAGTGCCGGATCGCATCCACCGCATAATGGGCCACCGTTGCCGCCGACTTCGACCCATACGGCAGCCGGGCCGTGTCACCAAAGTAAAGATAATCGGCATCGGGAATCTGCCGCAGTAGAGCAGAAAGAACCGTAAGGCCGCCTACGCCCGAATCGAACACGCCAATGGTCGGTCTGCGAAAATCCGGCTTATCAACGTCCGGCCGATGAACGGATGGCCTGCTGGGATTGGTCACGTCGGCCTGCGCTCAGCCTTCCGCCGTCGTCGGCCCGATAATCGATCGCACGGCCGAAATGCGGTTGGCCGGAAATCCTCCCAGTCGCGCATGTTCGCGAATGCTCTCCTCATTCGGAGCAATGTAGATGCAGTAAATCTTGTCATCGGTGACAAAGCTTTCCAGCCACTGCACCTGCGGCCCAAGTTTTTGCAAAACTCCACACGATTTCTGCGACACGCCCTGCAATTCCTGTGGAGTCAGTTTGCCCACATTAGGGATCTCACGCTCGATTACGAATTTTGGCATCGCTCACTCCTCTTCGATGGAATCGTCGCTGACTGCGCAACAGATTCTAGCATTGCGCGTCGTTGCCGGTAGCATGCGCTCGTGCAACACACCTACGCTGTTGAGCCGGCTTTCGGCCTCTTGAAACGAGAACGCAATCGAAACATTCCCATATTCCTTCCCCGCGACCTCCACATACGGATAAACAAAATAATTGAGCGGCGGGCCGTCCTGCGCCGGAGTCAGTTTCAGATCGCGACCCTGCGTGAACTGCATGCGGTTCACGTCATGCGCTCCGAAGAAATAATCATGCTTCTCTTGATGCTTCCACGCCTCGGAAATGTCGACCGGAATCCAGCCGATCGAATCGACATAAAACTCGGCCCAGCAGTGATATCCCGGAATCTCTGCCGAAGATTTATCGGCGGGCAAGGGAAATCCAATCTGAAATCGCGCCGGAATCTTCTGCGAGCGTGCCATCGCGATGAACACGGAGTGAAAATCGGTGCAGTTGCCGTGCTTCGAGTCGCAAGCCCAGAGCGTGTCGCCGTGTCCCCAACCGGTCCCACTTTTGTCATACTTCATCGTCCGAAACACGTACTCATAAATGTCCTTCGCTTTTTCGAGCTGCGTGGTCGCGCCCTTGGTTTGCTCGACCGCAAGTTCGGCAGGCACGCCCGTGATCGGCACAAGTCGGTCCGCCTCCAGGAACCGCGCAAATTCTAGCTTGGGAGCCGATTGGCTTTTCGCCAATCCAGGCGCTGGTTTCCCATCAATCAGCACCACGTGCTCCCGCCGGACGACATCATAATCCACCGAAAACCGGTATTCGTCCTTATCCGCTTTTCTCGACTCCGCATAGAGAACCTCGTTACCATACTCCGACTGCCGGACCTTCTTGAGCGCCAGGTCGCCCGATTTCGCCGTCACCCGCACATCCTGAAACGCGTCCGAATGCGCCAGCGGAATCCAGACCCGCACGTGCTCGCCCGGTTGGATGTTCTTGACCGCGAAGGCATAGTGGAATGTGAAGTGGCGCTCAGTTGGGCTGTTGGTATTCTGCGCCGAGGCAGGCGCAGGCAAAAGCAGCATTGCGAAAACAGCAAGCGACACAACGGCGACAAGCAATCGACGACCCATGACAGCATCCTTTCGATTCGGTGGATTGTAAAAGCTAGAAACGGCCGACGGACGTTTTAGGAGGGCCTACCGTCAGGTGAAGCCGCGGCCGGAAAGGCAGGAAGCGGGTCGCATGGTCGTTGCAGTCTGCCTCTCCCGCCTGCAACTTGTCAAATCGCAAAGTGACCTATCTCGCAAAGTGACCTAAAGCCGTCCAGGCAATTTCGTGTGAATCATCCCGCCGGTCGAAACGCATCACGCGGATCACAACGGTCAGCTGGTCCTCGATCCGCGAAATCCGTGGAACGGAATTTGACCTGTCCCGCCCGGCACCGACAGCCGCCCACGCTTGCGGCCATCCCCCGCTCCCTTTATCCTTCTCGCTTATGCCCAGCACTCTTGTGGAATGCGTTCCTAATTTTTCTGAAGGCCGCGACCAATCCAAGGTCGACGCCATTGTCGAGGCGATGAAAGTTCCCGGCGTATTTCTTCTCGATCGCGAAATGGACGCCGACCATAACCGCTGCGTCATCACTCTGGTCGGCGAACGCGAAGCCATTCAGGAAGCCGCCATTCGGGGAGTAGGGAAGGCCGCCGAGTTAATCGACCTGACTAAGCATCAGGGTGCTCATCCCCGCATGGGCGCGTCTGATGTGATCCCTTTTATCCCGATTGACGGCGTGACCATCGAAGATTGCGTGGCCATGGCAAAGCACGTCGGCGCCCAGATCTGGAAGCGCTTCCAGATTCCCGTCTATTTGTACGAAGCGGCCGCAACCACCCCTGAGCGCCAGAATCTTGAAAACATCCGGCGCGGCCAGTTCGAAGGCATTCGCGCCGACATCGCCACAAACCCTGCACGCAAGCCCGATTTCGGCGAGCCGCGCGTTCATCCGACTGCCGGCGCAACCGTCGTCGGAGCCCGCAAATTTCTCATCGCCTATAACGTATTCCTGAACACTCCTGATGTCGAAATCGCCAAAAAGATTGCCAAAGCCGTACGCTTCTCAAGCGGCGGCCTGCGTTTCGTCAAAGGAGCAGGCTTTCTCGTCCGCGGTCTGGCCCAGGTTTCCATGAACCTCACCGACTTCGAGCAGACTCCGGTCCATCGTGCCTTTGCGCTGGTAAAGAGGGAAGCGGAACGTTACGGCGTGATCCCCGTATCCAGCGAGATCGTCGGCCTCATTCCTAAGAAAGCCTTGGAGCAGGCAGCCGAATGGTTTCTGCAAGTTGAGAATTTTGATTCATCTCTGATCCTTGAAAATCGCCTCGCCGCCGTCATGGGCGGCAAAATGGCGGTCGGCGGTCTTCGTGCCGGCGTCGAGCCTTTCATCGAGCAGCTCGCCGCGCCCACTGCGACTCCCGGCGGTGGCAGCGCCGCGGCCGCGACCGCAGCCATGGCCGCCGGCCTGGCCAACATGGTCGCTTCCATGTCCCGTGGCAAGAAAGCCTATGTGCAATATGAAGCTACTCTGAGCGAATCCATCGCGCGATTAGGCCAGCTTCGTGAGGACCTCAAAGCCGCAATCGATTCCGACGCTGAGTCCTACAACACGGTCATGAAGGCCTATAAAGCGGCGAAAGAGTCCGCCGACGGCGGCGCCGCCATTACCTCGGCCCTCAAACTCGCGACCAGTGTTCCGCTGGGCGTGGCCGAGCGTTCGGCCGAACTGGTCCAGATTGCGAGCAAGCTGATTCCGATCACCAACCCGAACATGAAGTCCGATCTCGCCACCGCAATCGCCCTCGCGAAAGCCGCACTGGCCGGGGCATTGGCGAACGTGGAGATCAATCTGGGCTCATTGAAAGATGATGCCTTTGTCGCCGAAACCCGCGCGAAAGTCGCCCTGCTTCACGAGTGATGTTTTCGCGCGCAAGCGCCGACGTTTCTGCCGTTCTACCTCCAGCAGGAGGAATGCACTTAGGTACCCGTCCGCCCTGTGAAATCCGGTCTAAAATAGATCTCACTACCTATTTTGCCGGTTGATTTGCATCTAATCGTGCAAATACATCGTTGAGGAGTGTTATGAAGAAATTGTGTTTGCTCGCCCTGCTCTTTTGGGCTGCCGCTGGATTGGCCATGCCCATCGCATCGTCGGCGCGTTCGATGGTGCCAGCTGAGATTCAGCAACTGATCGGCGTCGACTATCGCGCGCTAAAGGATTCGCCCACCGCCCTGCAGTTGAAGGACCAGGTTCTTCCTCCGGACTTGAAGAATTTTGAAGCCTCGTTGAAGAGCATCGGCATCGACTCCGATCACGATCTCGATCAACTCAATTTCATCTCCTTCCGCACGCCAAAAGTCGGCATTCAGACCGTCTGTGTTGCCCAAGGTTCATTTTCCGCGAAGGCGGTCCTCAAGAAACTGAAACTGAAGAAAATCGCCGCGACCAAATACGGCACCACCAATGTCTATCCCATGGATGGCGGCTACGTCATGACCTTCCTCGACGACAATACGATGGCCTTTGGCCCCGAGCCTTCGCTGCATAGTGCGCTCGATGCCAAGGACGGCAAACGCCCGTCCCTCGATTCCAACCCTCAGATGTCCGATCAGATGGCGGCCGTCGACGGCTCCTCCGTGTGGAGCATTCTTGACCAGGAAGGCACCCAGGCAATGATGCGCTCCGCGATGGGCGACGCCGCCAAAGTTGCCGACTACGAAACCATTAAGAAACGAATTCTCGCTTCGCGCTACACCATGAATTTTCAGAGCGGAGTGAATTTCGATTTGAGCGTGCTGACCGCGGATTCCATGACAGCAGGTACGCTTGCATCGGTTGTAAAAGCGGGAATCCTGCTGAAGAAAATGAGCGCGACGCCGTCCGAGAAAACGGCACTGGATGCGACCACGGTCGACTTCGACAGTGCGACTCTGTTATTGCACTTCAAGACCGACGATCAGAAGTTCCAGGCGCTCATGAAGTCGCCTCTGTTCGCCGCCGTTTCTCACTAGAAGGATTCAAAAAGGAAGGTTGTTCGATTTGAGTGTTGAGGTCCCGGAGACTCCTTCCGGGACTTTTCATTTTTCGTCCGACTTCCGTGCCGCGCGCTTGGCTGCGGCCCATCCTTCTTTCGTGATCTGCCGCGCCCGGCCCAGCGCCAGCGCATCCGCCGGAACGTCTTCCGTAATGCAACTGGCCGCCGCAACATACGATCCGCGCCCAATCTTCACCGGCGCCACCAGCGTCGAGTCGCTCCCAATAAACACGCCGTCTTCGATGACCGTCTTGTGCTTGTTGACGCCGTCGTAGTTGCACGTAATGGTCCCAGCGCCCACATTCACGCCGTCGCCAATCTCCGCGTCCCCCAAGTAAGTCAGGTGATTGGCCTTCGAGCCCTTGCCCAGCTTGATCTTCTTGGTCTCAACAAAATTGCCGACGTGCGCTCCTTCGCCGATGTCGCTGCCGGGTCGCAGCCGCGAATATGGACCCACGATCGCCCCCGTCGCCACCCGAGCATGATCCATGACGGTCAACGCGTTGACAGTCACGTTATCCCCAACCTCGGAATCCTTGATCACCGTGTACGAACGGATTCGGCAATCTCCGCCAATCTTCGTCCCGCCCAATAACTGCACGAACGGTTCGATCACCGTGTCCGCGCCGACTTCCACCTCGCTGTCAATCACGCAAGTCTGAGGATAGAAAATTGTCACGCCCTCCGTCATCAGCCGATGGCACTTTGCCAGCCGCAGGCGGGCATCCAGATCCACGATCTCCGCTCTCGTATTGCTGCCCAGCACTTCTTCCGCATCGTCTGTCTTGAGAGCAACCACCTTCTTGCGCGCTTTCTGAAACGCAGCCGCCATGTCGGTGAGGTAGTACTCGTGGTGCGGATTCTCCGTCGAAAGCTCCCCGATGTGCTGGTACAGCGCAGGCACCGAAAACACATAAAAGCCAGAATTGATTTCGCGAATCTTCTTCTGCGCGGCGCTCGCTGCCTTTTCTTCGACAATGGCGCGCACCTCGCCTCCGCGTGCACTTTTACGCAAAACCCGTCCATATCCAAAAGGATTCTCCAGATCGGCGCTCAGCAGCGTCATCGCCGCTTTCTCGGCGTCATGAAATGCGCTGAGATTCCGAATGGTCTCCGCCGTGATCAGCGGCGCATCACCCGACAGCACGACCACTTCGTCATAAGGCGAAAGCGCCGCTCGAGCCATCATCAGTGCGTGACCGGTGCCGCGCTGCTCGGCTTGTAACACAAAGTTCGCCCCGGTGTCGCGAACCGCCTCTCGCACCTGCTCAGCTTCGTGGCCAATGATCACAAAAATGTCGGCTGCGGGCACAATCTGGGTAGCCGTCGCAATGACGTGCGCCAGAATCGGCTTGCCCGCAATCTCGTGCAGGACCTTCGGGTGTTTCGACTTCAGCCGCGTACCCTTTCCGGCGGCCATAATCGCAATGGCTACTCGCGGCGCGCGAGCAGGAGAAGATTTCAGATTCTTGAGGGAAGCTTTTGACATGCTTTAGTCAATATATCGCGAGCGGGATGCCTCGGGCGGTGTCAGGGCTGAGCCCGTCTATCGCGACGTCGTAGAGTGTTTCGGGCTCTTCGCCATCAAGGTAATCAGGTCGTGCGCAACCTGGTCCGTGGCGTGACGTGCCACGGTGCCTTCCTCCAGATAATCCCCCAGCACCGGACAAACGCCCAGTGTCTCAATCGCTCCCAGGTCGGCCACGATCTGCGAAGCCCCTTCCAGCGCATACTTGGCTTTCATCTCATCGGAGGCCGCCTTGCGATTGATCATCGCATAGTCAAACAGTTGCGCATGGGCGTGCCGGTTCAGCGCTCGGATGTGATCGGCCGCTGTTAAACTAAGACTTTCATTCGCCTGCGTCATCAGATTGCAAACATATACTTTAATAGCATTCGAGTCCGCAATCGCTTTCACCATCCCGCGCACCAGAAGATTCGGAATCAGGCTGGTGAACAGAGACCCAGGCCCGATTGTGATCAAGTCGGCCGTTGCAATCGCTTCCAGCGTCTGTGGAAGAGGATTCGCATCCGGAGGCACCAGCGTGAGCTCTCGAATTCTGCCCTTGCTGGCCGTGATGCGTGTCTCGCCCCGTACCCGCGTGCCGTCTTCAAACTCAGCCTCCAGCTCAATGGACGCCATGGTCGCGGGATAGATATGTCCGCGCGTGAGCAGAATTTCCGACGACAGCCGCACTGCCTCGGCGAAATCTCCCGTAATGGAAGTCAGCGCAGCGAGAAAAAGATTGCCGAAGCTGTGGCCCTCGAGCCCGGACCCTTTCTGAAATCGGTGCTGAAAGAGCCTCGAAAGCAGGGCTTCATCTTCTGATAGTGCGACAATGCAGTTGCGCACGTCGCCCGGCGGCAGCATGTTGAACTCTTTTCGCAGCCGCCCGCTCGACCCGCCATCGTCGCTGACGGTGACCACCCCGCACAGCTCGGCGATCGCAACCTCGCCCGAATCCGCCAGCGTCGGCGTTAGCACATAACGTTTGAGCCCTTTTAGGAGCGTCGAGAGTCCCGTACCCCCGCCGATCGCCACCACGCGCAGGTGCGGTGCCGCACTCTCTCGTTCAGATATGTTTGTGCCTTGCTGGGGGACCATACCGCCTCGGCTTGCAGTTAGTAGGCGCTGGTTTCTTCCTGCGGCGATTCTGCTTCATCCGGTCCCGGATCTGGATAGAGCAGTTCGGTAAACCGCGGATCCTCGGCCAGATTCTGAAAATCCGTATCGTTGCGCGCCTGGAAGCGAAGCGCTGGCCCGGCTTGGATCGCCTCGCTCAGCGTCTTCAGCGACTCTTCCACGTGTCCGGTCATGCAATACAACGCGGCCAGACCATAAAGCACATAGTCGGACTTCGGCTGCTGCTTTAGTAATTTGTCCAGATGCTCGCCCGCCTGTCCGAACTCGCCCGCGTTCATTAACCACATCGCATAGTCAAAATGCTCTTCCGGCGTTTTGAAATGAAGCGCAGCCTTTTCCGCGTGCTGATCGCACGTCAGAATGTGCACCTGTGCACGGTCGACCAGCGCTTTATCGGAACCCGTCAGCACCTTCTGCAGGTTCGCTTTTGCCTTCTCGAACTTGTGTTCCTGCAGCGCGCGCAGCCCGGTTTCATAATTCTTCAACGCCTCAACGTGCCGCGGATCCTCAGCGGCCTGTTTCTTCGGAGTAACCTTCAATGCCATCAAAAGCCCTCATTTCGTCTCAAAGTAGAAATGCTCTTGCCAAATGTCATGGGCAGGAAACCAAAACGGCCGATGCTTACTCGATGCTGGCTGCCTTCTCCAGATCGATCGCCTTCCACTCGCCCTTGATGATACCGGCCCGGATCTGGCGCGCCGTCTTGCCCTGCTTGTACATCGTATAGGTGTAATACAGCTCCTTCAAACACGTGCCGCACTCGGCGCCATGCGTCCCCGAAAAGCAGCTATGCAGGCTCTTGTGCCCCATGCCCCGGTCACAGTAGCAATAACACGGCTGCTGGTAGATAACATCGGGAATCTTCGCTGCCAGCTCGTACGCATGAATCTGATATGGATATTGCGCATTGGGTCCCCAGAGCTGGTCCTTGGTGAGGATCGGCTCCAACTTCTCACCCTTCGCCGCAGGCCCCGGGTTAAAGTGCGGCACCCCCTGGTCCGACTCCGATACCAGCCAGGGAGCCGAGACCAGCGCAACCATCACAAACATCACCGCCGACGCGGCAATCCGTGCACGCATACGAAGCCTCAAACACTTATTTTACCTGAAGGCGCGGAATTGGCGAGTACCGGCTGGGTTCGGCTGGATGTGCCGATTCAATTCTTCGTTCCTAGCATCTTGACGAGCCGAACTGATAGGCCGGAATTTGGCCCAGGAGGTACTCCAAGTGCAGGTTCAACACCGATGCTTGTTCGAAGATCTACCAAAAGCCTGTCAGGGGCCACTGTAGACCCTATCAGCGCCTCTGATTGTGGGCGCGGATTGTCGACTGGCTTTGCACGATGCACCTTTAGTTCGTGGTCAGATTGTTCCTGCGCCCGCCGGCACAAGCCACGCGCGTAAAAGCGATTGAACTCACCCTCTGCCAATGTCTCTGGTGCGGTAACCGGAACGGCGGCGGTTGTATAACCGCCCTTCGGTTTCCGGCGCTGCTCTGTGCTGTTCAATGTATCGTTCTTCCTGAGTTCAGCGGCGAGAGAGGAATCATTCCCGGTCTCTATCGCGGACCTCAACAGTGTAGGGTATTCTTGGGCTCCACTGGGGCTAAGACGCGGGCTGATATAAAGACGGTTCTCCCAGATATCCAGAAAGAGTTCCTCGGTCATATATCTACGGGTAACAGCGTCCAGATCCGGATATTCGAGTGCCATGAGAAAGCTCCTCTGCCGTCGTCTTACGCTCTTAGAATGAAGGCGGTTTACAGACATTATACGGAATCCTACAGCGGAAGGACTAACTTATCGATTATCTAGAAGATCGTCCGCCGACAACTCCACATCTCGGAGAATAGAGCGCAGGAGGCCAGAGCCAAGCGTTTCACCGGAATGCACCGGGACCGTGGTCACCCTCCCGTCCGCGTGCCGGAGGAAAAAGTGACTACCCCGGGTCCGCACGATCTCAAAGCCGAGCTTCTCGAGCAGACCTACAAGCTCCTTGCCTTTTAAGCGGGGAAGGCGAGTCATACCGAGATCTGTTGGATACCAATAAGCTCCAGGGATGGGCTGACGCGGTTATCCTCCAGGCAGAGTTCAACAACCTCCCGAACGCGCCTCATGAGTGTGTCGAGGTTCTTGGCTTGGGTATGACAGCCGCGCAAGGCGGGAACGGTGGCGACATAGTAGCCGTCTTCATCTCGTTCGATGACAACCGTGAACTTTCGCTGAGTTTTCACGAGACGATTCTAGCATGGAAAAAAACGGGGCCCGCCGGGTTGTCCCAACGGGCCTAAACCCGAATCCACATCCCAAAGTCAGCGCCCGTTCTATCCCAGTTTCTCAAAGAACAGACAGATCGTTTCAATTCCATGATGGAAGTTCGGAATGTGAAACTTCTCATTCGGCGCATGGAGGTTGTCATCCGGCAGCCCAAACCCCATCATCACCGATGGA
>Ga0116121_1000865_pt1 | contig 13929 bp, 8 predicted proteins | sample June2015DPH_13_1_FD_89725 | JGI IMG/M metagenome (GOLD analysis project Ga0116121, IMG submission 89725) | Peatland microbial communities from SPRUCE experiment site at the Marcell Experimental Forest, Minnesota, USA - June2015DPH_13_10 | ecosystem: Environmental > Terrestrial > Soil > Wetlands >...
GGAGGCGGAATGGTTATATCGATTTCCTTTACCGGCCCGAGGGACGAGAGAGGTTTGTCGAACTCTTTTGTATTGCCGACCACCAGCACGGCGAGTTGATCGCGATGGATATATTTCGTTGCTACGCGATTGACATCCGCTGCCGTTACTCTCTGTATTTCCGCAGGATACTTGTCGAGCCAGTCGGCGGGATATCCATAGAACTCGTATGTCATGCGCTCGGCGAGAACTTTATCGGGCGAGTCGAGGCGGAAGATGAATGCGTTGAGGATCGCGTCTTTGGCTTGCTTGATCTCATCTTCGTTGATGGGATTCTTGGTCACATTGTCGATGTCTTCGTCGAGCGCCCGGATAGACTCGATTGTGCTTTGGCTTTTGGTTCCCGCGACAAATTGCAGGATGCCGGGATGGCCGAAGTTGGTGCCAATGCCGCCACCTACGTTGTAGGCTAGACCGCGTTTGGTGCGGATGTCATTGAACAAGCGCGAAGAGAATCCTCCGCCGAACGCTTCGTTGAATACGGAGATGGCATAGTAGTCCGGGTTGTTGCGCGTCGTACCGAGAGCCACCATGTGGATGCTGCTTTGATTTACGTCTTCTTTTGGAATGAGGTAATAGCCTGCCGGCGCCGGCTGGAACTTGACTTCGTCTTTCGGAAGCTCGGCGGCTGCGGGCCATGACTCAAACGCAGCGCGCAGCTTGGCTTCCATGGTTGCGGAATCGAAGTCGCCGCTGATACCCAGGATGATGTGATTGGGATGAACGTAAGTCTTGTGCCAATCGATTAAATCCTGGCGGGTGATGGCAGCGATGGTCGAGTATTCGGGCTCACGCGCGTAAGGATTGTTGGCCCCATAGGCGAGCTTGGCGGCTTCGCGTGCGGCAATTTCTCCGATCTCGTCGTTGCGCCGCGAGATGCTGTCATCGGCCTGCTTCTGCGCTAAGTCGAGCTTGTCAGCGCGAAACTCAGGATGCTGTAGCAGGTCGGCGAAGACCTTGAAAACGTCGTCGAAATCACCTTTCAGGCAGGACAAACTGATGGTGGTGGAATCGATGCCGCCACCGGTTTCCACTTTGGCGGCGCGCACTTCAAGGAAGTCGTCGAGTTGATCGCCGGTTTGCGCTTTCGTTCCTCCCGTGCGCCAGACTTCGCCAAACAGATCGACCACCCCGACTTTGGCGGCGGGTTCGTTGCTCGATCCGCCGCGAATGCGCGCTGAGCCGTTGATCAGCGGCAGTTCGTGATCTTCTTGCAGGAAGATCACCATGCCGTTAGAGAGCTGGACGCGCTTGGGCTGCGGCGGATGGAAACTGGGAAGAGTCGGAATCGGAATCTGCTTCCAGTCGGTAGCTTGCGAAGTGGCCCGGGGAATCGACGCAACAGTGGCGGTGGTTACCAGAATCAACCAAATAATGCTGCGCAGGTTCTTCATTGCGCACCTCCCTGATCCGACGAGGCTTGGTTGCCGGAGTCTTGACCGCCAGAGCCTTGCTCACCGCTCTGTACGGCGCCCGTGGAGGTTTCTATCACGCCCACAGTGCGATTAGTGTCGTTGAAGGTTTCATTGGCTACCCGCCGGATGTCGGCCTTCGTAACTTTGTCGATGCGGTCCACGGAGCGGAATAACTCGCGCCAATCGCCATAGCGAGTCTGGTAGGTCGCCAACTGGTTTGCCAGTCCCTCATTGTCTCCCAGGCTGCGGATGAGGTTGGCCTTAGTACGAGTTTTGATCATCTTCAATTCGTCGTCGCTGATGTTTTCCTTTTTCAGGCGCTCGATCTCAACGTGAATTGCGTCCGCCACTTCCTGCGTGGTGTGACCGGGTAGTGGGAAAGCATAGAAGGCGAAAAGGTGCGGGTACTTAATGCCGGGCAGCCCGGTGAATCCGGCGGAGAACGATGCAATCTTCTTGTCACGCACCAAGGCGCGATAGAGGCGAGAGGTGCGGCCTTCCGACATGAGATCGGTGATGGCGTCGTACACGGCGTCGTCTTTGGATCTGTAATCGGGCCGGTGATAGCCCTCAAGATAAAGTGGCTGGGTCTTTTCCTTCAATTCGACTCTACGCTCGGAATTCTGCGGAGGCTCGGTGGTGGTAATTTCATCAGGCTTGTGGCTGGGGGGGAGACGGCCGAAATACTTCTCGAGAATCGGCATCACCTGCTCAGCTTTTACATCCCCGGCAACCGCGACCACCATGTTCGCGGGGACGTAGTATTCGTCGAAAAACTCCTTCGCATCGGTGGCCGAGAAAGAATTCAAATCGGACATCCAGCCTACGGTGGGCCGGTGATAGGGATGGGCCTCGAATGCGGCGGCGCCGAATTGTTCAAGCAAACGGCCGATGGGGTTACTGTCAGTGCGCAGACGGCGTTCCTCGATCACAACGTTGCGCTCTTTGTAGAATTCGCGCAGCACCGGGTGAAGAAAACGCTCAGACTCGAGATAAGCCCACAGTTCCAGACGGTTCGAGGGAAGCGAGTAGTGGTAGCCAGTCTCGTCGTAATCGGTGAAGGCGTTGAGATCCTGCCCGCCGTTCTGCTCGACGATCTTGCCAAACTGGTTGGGCACGACGTACTTGTCGGCTGCGGCAATTGCGTCTTTCCAGGTTTTTTCCAGTTGCTTTAACTTGGCCTCGTCGCGGCCGACGGTCTTGTCGCGCTCCGCGATGTAGGCGGCATAAGCGGTCTCGACTTTTTCCAGCGCAGGCTTCTCGGCAGCGTAGTCGGTGGTGCCGATCTTGTCCGTGCCTTTGAAGGCCATATGCTCGAACATGTGGGCCAGACCGGTCTGGCGCATGGGGTCCTGAGCGGAGCCCGCATCAACCAGAGTGAAGAAGGAGAAAACCGGCGCCTCAGGCCGCTCGCAGATAAGGAGCGTGAGCCCGTTTGGCAGTTTCTTTACCGTGATGCGCTTTTCGAAAGACGCCACGTCCTGAGCGGCCGCAAGCGCCGTTAAAAGCAGTACCAAAGCTAGGGGCCTTAGCATGCGATATTTCATCGGACCTCCAGAAGATCAGACAGATATGCGTCGACAGCCATGGTTAGACGAATATGAGGGGCAGAAGTTTTGAAATTACGTGGAGGGCAGGGAGGTTGTCAAACCAGGGAGTACGTTCATTCCAGCGACAGTGTAGGGGGAGACCCGTATTTGGCGCTGAGCGTGGTTTGAGGCACAATGCCTGCTGGAGCTCACGCAATGGATTCGGGCATTGAGATTCAAGGCAAGCAGCTCAAGCTGTCGAATCTGGAAAAGGTTTTGTATCCCGCCACGGGTTTTACCAAGCAGCAGGTGATCGACTACTACGTCCGTATTGCGCCGGCGATTTTGCCTCATTTGGCGGGACGCGCACTCACCCGCAAGCGCTATCCCAACGGGGTGGACGAAGAATTTTTCTACGAGAAGAACGCGCCGCAGCACCGGCCGGAGTGGGTGAAGACGGTTCCGATCTGGAGCGAAGGAAATCATCGCACGGTCCATTACATTCTTGCCAACGATCTGCCGACGCTGGTCTGGCTGGCGAATCTGGCGGCTATCGAATTGCATCCTTCACTCGCGCTGGCGAAAGATATTACTTGTCCGACGATGATGGTGTTCGATCTCGATCCTGGGCCACCCGCCAATATCGTGCAATGCTGCCAGGTGGGATTATGGTTGCGTGAGGTTTTTGAGCATTTTGAATTGGAGAGTTTTCCGAAAACTTCGGGTTCCAAGGGGCTGCAGATTTACGTTCCACTGAACACTCCTGCTAACTACGAATCGACGAAGAACTTTGCCCACGCGCTGGCGCAACTGCTCGAACACGACCATCCTGAAATGGTGGTGTCCGACATGAAGAAACAGATTCGAACCGGGAAGGTTTTCGTCGACTGGAGCCAGAACGACGAGCACAAAACCACCGTAGCCGTATATTCGCTGCGGGCTCGAGAGCACCCTACAGTTTCAGCACCAGTAACCTGGGAGGAGGTCGAACGCGCTCTGAAGAAGAAAGATGCAAACCTGCTGGTATTTGAAGCGCGACAAACGGTTGCGCGGGTAGAGAAGATGGGCGACTTGTTCGCCCCTCTAAACGAATTGAAGCAGCGTTTGCCGGACCTCAAGGGAGTTGCGGCCCCGGAAGCTGAACAGGCGGCGCCGATCTCGATCGCTGCTCAAGCGGAAGAGAGGCCAAAGCGGGCCCGCCGCCCCGCCGCGCGAAAAGCCGTTAAAGCTCACCCATCGCGCAAGTCGCGACGCAAGGTATAATCCCGTTCGCTACGAGATTTTCCTCGAGACTTCGCCATGCCTCAACTGTTTGTTGGGACTTCTGGATGGGCCTACCCCAGCTGGAAGCCTGACTTTTATCCGGCCAAACTCGCGCAGAAAAAGTTCCTCGGACATTACTCGACACAACTGAATACGGTCGAGGTCAACTTTACTTTTCGGCAACTGGTGAAGGAGAGCACGATCCAGAACTGGATTCAGGAAACCCCCCTGCACTTTCGCTTCGGAGTCAAAGCGCACCAGGTGCTCACTCACATCAAGCGTTTGAAGGGAACCGAAGAGTTCCTGCCGCGATTCCTTTCCACGATTGAACCGCTGGCCAGCGCCGGAAAGCTTGGCCCAGTGCTATTCCAGTTGCCGCCAAATCTGAAAACAGATGCAGTGCTGCTCAAGGATTTCCTCGCGCTGTTGCCGCGTACCTTGCCGTCGGCATTTGAGTTTCGCCACGATTCTTGGTTCGCCGATTCCACTTGGGAGCTGCTGAAATCGCACGGCGTCGCACTTTGCGTTGCGGAGACCGAAGAGCGAACTACGCCGGATGTGGTTACCGGGACGTTCGTCTATTACAGATTCCGCAAGCCGAATTACACTGCGGATGAGCGACGAGGCATGCTCGGACGCATCGCGGAACACATGGCCGCCGGGTGCAATGTTTTCGCTTATTTCAAGCATGAGGAAACGCCGGAAGGAGCACTCTACGCGGTCGACCTGCTGCATAGTGCCGGCCAGGCGTAACAGACGACGTCCGCGTGACGGGCCTGTACTTGGGACCCGCTTCATCACTTTCCCTAGAGTCCGATAACGCGCATACTTACGCGTTCCCCATTATGGCTTCGGAAACTAACCCGCGCGTGGTCTCCAGCTTTCTCGACTACTTGAGAATTGAGAAAGGGTTGGCGCCGCTTTCCATCACTGCTTACACCACGGACATTTCCCAGTTTTCGGAATTCCTGGAAAAGCGCAAACGGTTGCTGCTGAGTGCTCGCCGCACAGACGTACGCCAGTTTCTGCAGCAGCTTTTTTCCCATCAAGTTGACGGCCGCAGCGCCGGGCGGAAACTCTCGGCGCTGCGGCATCTTTACCGTTACCTGCTGCTGGATAAGAAGATCGACTACGATCCCACACTGGACATTGAATCGCCCCGGCAATGGAAGGTTCTTCCGAAGGCGCTGGCTCGCGATGAGATGGAGGCGACGCTGGGTGCCCCGCTTAGGCGCCAGAGCATTGCAGCGCGCGACACGGTGCAGGCGGCCGCCCTGGCTACCCGCGATCGGGCCATGCTGGAGGTTTTCTATGCGGGAGCGCTGCGGGTCTCGGAAATCATCAACGCTAAACTTGATGACCTGAAGCTCGAGGCAGGATACATGCTGGTGCGCGGCAAGGGCGACAAGGAGCGCGTGGTTCCTTTAGGGCGATCGGCTCAAGATGCGCTCAGTGAGTATCTGACGAAGGGGCGCCCGTCTCTGCTGGCAGGGAAACGAAGTGGAGCGACGGTCGCATCGATGAACAATTCGCCCTTGCTATTCGTCGCGCGCGGAGGCCGAAAGCTGACGCGCCAGCGTATCTGGCAGATGGTGCGGGCTGCCTCGGCTGATTCGGGACGCACTGCTTCTCCGCACATGCTGCGCCATTCCTGCGCCACGCACATGGTGGAGAATGGCGCCGATCTCCGCACGGTGCAGACGATTCTTGGTCATGCGGATATTTCAACGACTCAGATATATACACATCTGGCGCTGGATCGACTCAGGACCGTATATCAGAAGCATCACCCGAGGGCGAAGGCGAGATGAGATTTATTCTGGAGATGAAGTCCTGAATGAATTTCTCAGTCGCTGTGTGCCTCCGTGGTGGATTCAAGCATTTCAATGACTGCGAATAAGCGAGCGAATACGATCGTCACCAAGGCTGTCACCGACTTCCTGCGCCATCTGCGGGAGCGCAATGCCTCGGTGCACACCATTAAGGCATATTCGGGTGATCTGGCGCTTTTCGCTGCCTATGCCGGCTTTCGAGGCTGGAAGCAGATTGACCACATTGCAGTACGGGGATTTCTTTCGCAACTCTACGACAAGGGTTTGAGTAGGCCTTCGGTGGCGCGCGCCCTTGCGGCGGTGCGCTCTCTTTACCGCTGGCTGGCGCGGGAAGGCGTGGTGGAGCAGAATCCGGCGAAGCTGGTCGCCACGCCGAAACTTCCCAAGAAACTTCCGCGCGTGCCCACCATTGAAGAAATGAATTCGGTGATCGACGGCGAAATGCCTGAGGTGGCGGCTTTCCCCGAGCGCGACCGGCTCATGCTGGAACTGCTTTATGGATGCGGCATCCGCAATTCGGAGCTTACCGGAATCAGTCTCGATGACATTCGACTGAGCGCCGAAGCCATTCTCATCCGCGGCAAAGGAAAAAAAGAACGGTACGTTCCGTTCGGAGATGCAGTGAAGAGCGCACTTGCCGCGTATCTGCCCGAGCGGCAAAAAGTCCTTGGTCCGGCCCGCGAGCACTCAACCGCGTTACTCATCAACCGGCGGGGCGGACGACTCACCACGCGCAGCGTCGGCCGCATCATCAAGAAGATTGCTGTTGCCAAAGGCCTTTCGCCTGACGTCCACCCGCACACGTTGCGGCATGCATTCGGCATGCACATGCTGGAAGAAGGCGCCGATTTGCGCGCGATTCAGGAGTTGCTCGGCCACGAACGCCTCGCAACTACGCAGCGCTACACGCAGTTGTCGATGAAACATGTGCTGCAGGTATACGACCAAACGCATCCACGGGCGAAGTAGCTGTCAACGCTCCCCGGGATGCTGCTGCCGCAGCTCTTCCCACATCTCGACCACTCGAGCTTTCAGGTCCGCAGTCAGCTTTTCGTAAGCCGCTTCCGACGCCTCACTGTCCGGTGGCGGAATGATCGGGTCGCCAAACACCATTTTGAGCGGATTGAATCCCTGGAACGCTTTGTTTCTCGGCCAGGCTTTATAGAAGCCTTCAATTGCCACAGGCACAATCGGCACCCGCAGGTGAATGGACAATATCGCCGCGCCCTTCTTGAAGATCCTTGGTCTACCGTCAATCGATCGCTCGCCTTCGGGATAAAGAATCAGCGGGCGTCCCTGCCGTAGTCCGAACGCACCGGCGCGCATGGCAGGAATCAGATTCGCGTCCGGATCGACGACCACAATGCGCAGCGAACGCGCCAGCCGCAGCATGAGTCCTTTCCCGAAGATTTCGCTGGTTCCCACAGCAAAAACTTGATCAAAGACGGGCGGCGGAAGAACGCCCGCCAGGATCAGAGGATCGAGATAGCTCTGGTGATTGGAAGAGATAATGTATGGACCACTCTTCGGGAGTTTTTCGATTCCACGCACTTGCAAATGAAACCGGTCGAGCGCGATCACCTGTATCAGCCGCGAAAACAAGTACCAAAATGTAGTGCTGACCGGCTGTGGTCGGGCCAACTGGATCACGTCGGACGGATCCGGCTGTTCCGCCAGAATCGCTTTCCATCCAGCGAATGCATGGCGCGTTCCTGGCGCACCTGCGCCGCTGGCCGCGCTTTGCAGAACCGCGTCAACCAAGTCGCGCACTGTATAAATTCCCGAAAGCTGCGACTCTTCGAGATCTCCTCCCAGCTGTTCTTCAAGGTGGCTGAGCAATTCGACGCGCTGCATGGAGTCGAGCCCGAGGTCGAGCTCCAGATTATGGGTGGGTCGAAGAGTTGCGGGCACGGTCCGCGCTGCCTCGCGCACAATTTGAAGAGTGCGCTGCACGTCGGGCTGGTCGAGCCATGCTGTCTCGCCGGGAGTCAGTGGCTGTTCGGCAGGCAAATCCGAATCATCCGCAACTTTCCGCGATTGATTCGCTCTCACGCGTTTGTCCACTTCGAAGCGCTTGATCTTGCGTGTAGTGGTTCGCGGCAAGTCCTCCTGCCAGATTTCGTAGCTGCCGATGCGCTTGGTGGAAGCGATCTGCTGCGACAGGCTCTCGATATCGAAGCGGATCACTTCTTTCGCGTTCACAATCTTTTTCTGGCGCAGCACATCGAAGTTGGGCACGACCACGGCGTGCAGCCGGTCGCCACCTTCCCCGGGCTTGCCTTCGAGGCCCATCACAGCCAGCTCTTTGATGTACGGCGATTTCAGATAATGTGCCTCAACTTCCTCTGGATAAATATTCTTGCCGTTGCTGAGGACGATGATTTCTTTTTTTCGACCGGTGAGGAATAAATTGCCGTCAGCGTCCAGGTAGCCGAGATCGCCGGTGTAGAACCATCCATCGCGCAGCACCTCCGCGGTGGCATCCGGACGGTTCCAGTATCCCTTCATCACGACCGCGCCGCGCAACACTACTTCGCCGGTCGCGGGTCGGTCCTCTTCCTGAGCGTGCAGGTCGACCAGCTTTGCCTCCACGCCCTTCATTGCCTTACCGACTGAACCAATCACATTGTTGCCAGGCGAATTCGCAAAGACGGCCGCGGTTGTTTCCGTCAACCCATAGGCTTGCAGGACGTCGATGCCAAGATCGCAGAAACCTTTGGCAATGGCGGGATCGAAGCGAGATCCTCCAGTGACCAGGTAGCGCATCTTCTTGCCTAAGGTCTCGTGGACCTTGCCAAATAAAATCGGCCCGGCATTGATGCCAAACCTTCGCAGATTGCGATTCAGGGAGACCAGAACCTTGAACATCCTTTGGGTCAGCGCTCCTCGTTTCTCGATCTCTTCAAAGATGCGCTGGTGAATCAGATAAAAGAACTGCGGCACAACGGCGAAGGCTGTGATGTTGCGGTCGCGCAGAGCACGCAGGAGTTCGGTCGTATTCAGAGTTTCCAGGTACACCACGCGAGAGCCTTTTACCAGCGGAAGAAGCAGATTGGCCATCTGGGCGAGCACATGAAACATGGGAAGCACACCCAGCAGGGCATCTGACGGGCCGATTTCGACCCAGTTAAATACCGCCTCAACTTCACCGAGAAAGTTCGCGTGGGTGAGCATCACGCCCTTGGGGTCGGCGGTAGTTCCAGAGGTGTAGAGCAGAGAAGCGATGTCGTCCGTATTTGAGGGAGCAGGCTGGAAGTTGCGCGGTCCACCCTCGAAGATCGCGGGCAGATTTCCTAGCCAATGTTGTCCTGTCGAATGGTTGGCCATGCGATCCGGGTCCATGAGCACGAGCCCTAGGTTGAGGTCTGAAACCGCTTCCCGCGCGGTTGCTGCATGCTTTGCGTCGCAGAAAAGGACAGAACTGCCGCTGTCCTTCAGCAGCTTCGTTAGTTGGTCGGCGTGCAGCGCGGTGTCGAGAGGGACAACCGTACAGCCCGATGCAATGATCCCTAAATATGCAGCTACCCAACGCGGGTGGTTATCCGCCACGATAGCCAATCGCGATCCGCGCGCGAATCCGTTCTCGTCGATCCAGCGTCCGATGGATTCGGCCATCCGGCGCAGGCCGGCGTAAGTACAGTTCTCAATCTGATCATTGCGCTGGAGTTCGAGGGCGACGTTGTCCGGCCAGCGCGTCTCACATTCGAGAAAACGGTCATAGAAGGTGGGCATGCGTCGTGGGGAATATACACGAAAATTCCATTTACCGCCGAGTGTTCCGAGATCGCCGAGGACAAGGAATGTTCTTCTCTGCTCGCTCCGCGTTCTCGGCCATGGATAGCATCCATCGCCTGTTCTTTGCGCCTGTTCGAAGCATCTAAATATGCTAGGCTAAAAGGGATATGCTGGGGTAGTTTCCGCCCTCTGAAGGATTTCACAGTTTGATAAACACTCTAATTGGCAAGGTCTTTGGGACCAAGAACGAACGGGTCATCAAGAGCATGATACCCAGGGTCGAGGCCATCAATGCCCTCGAACCGCAGATGCGGAAGCTCACCGACGACCAACTCCGCGCTAAGACGGAAGAGTTCCGGCAGCGCATTCAGGAGCGGCTGAGTCGTGTCGCCAATGTTCGAGCAGCGGAAGTGGAGGCGGAAGCTGACTCTGATGTTGATGTCGATCAGGCGAAACAGTTCGAGAAAGAGCAGTACGAAGCGCTGCAGGAAGTTCTGGATGAAATCCTGGTAGAAGCTTTTGCCGTGGTGCGCGAGGCCGGCCGCCGTGTGCTCAACATGCGTCATTTCGACGTGCAGCTGATTGGCGGCATGGTGCAGCACAAGGGCATGATTTCGGAAATGAAGACCGGCGAAGGCAAGACGCTGGTCGCCACGCTTCCGGTCTATCTCAATGCTCTCGGCGGACGCGGCGTGCACGTGGTTACCGTCAACGACTATCTGGCCAAGCGCGACTCGGAATGGATGGGCAAGCTCTATCGTTTCTTGGGCCTTACGGTGGGCGTGATCGTCCACGACCTCGACGACGAGCAGCGCCGTGCTGCTTACGCCGCCGACGTTACTTACGGCACCAACAATGAGTTCGGCTTCGACTACCTGCGCGACAACATGAAGTTCGATCTGAAAGATTGCGTGCAGCGCGGCCACAATTTTGCCATCGTCGATGAGGTGGATTCGATCCTGATCGACGAAGCCCGCACGCCTTTGATCATTTCGGGCGCGAGCGAGGAATCGACCGATAAATATTACCGCGTCAACCGCATCATTCCGAAGCTGGAAAAAGGTGAAGAGCTGGAGGTGGCTCCCGGCGAACCCGCGCAACTGACGGGCGACTTTGTGGTCGATGAGAAGCACCGTAACATTACGGTTACCGACGAAGGCTGGGAAAAAGTTGAGCAACTTCTTGGGATCGGCAACATTGCCGATCCGGAGAACTGGCCACTCAAGCATCACGTTGAGACCGCGATCAAGGCGCACGCGCTGTATCGCCGCGACGTCGAGTACGTCATCAAAGAGGGCGAGGTCATCATCGTTGATGAATTTACGGGACGCATGATGCCTGGCCGGCGCTGGTCCGATGGCTTGCATCAGGCGATTGAAGCTAAAGAAGGCGTGAAGATTGAGCGCGAGAATCAGACGCTGGCGACGATCACGTTTCAGAATTACTTCCGCATGTTTAAGAAGCTGTCGGGGATGACGGGCACGGCAGAAACCGAAGCAACCGAGTTCGACAATATTTACAAACTCGAGGTCATCGTTATTCCGACCAATAAGCAGATGCTGCGGCTGGAGAATCCAGACGTAGTTTTCCGCACCGAGAAAGAAAAGTACTTCGCGGTAGCCGACGAAATTCAGAAGCTCCACGAAAAGGGTCAGCCTGTGCTGGTCGGTACAACCTCCATTGAAAAGTCTGAGCGCCTTTCTGAATTGCTGAAGAAGAAAGGGCTGAAGCAGCATGTCGTACTGAATGCCAAGTTCCACGAGCGCGAGGCTGAGTTTGTAGCGCAAGCCGGACGGAAAGGCATGGTCACCATCGCCACCAACATGGCTGGCCGCGGCACCGACATTCTGCTGGGTGGTAACCCGGAATTCATGGCTAAGCAAGAGTTGGTGAAGAAGGGAATCGCGCAGCAGCTGCGTGTGGCTCAGGGCAAGATCGAGGGTCCGCAGGAAGACGGCACGACTTCCATCTTCTATTACAACGGCAATGAATACTCCGTGCCGACGGATAAGTGGACCGATGTTTTCAGCCGCTACAAGGAACAGACCGACAAGGAACACGACGAGGTTACCGCCGTTGGCGGGTTGCACATTCTCGGCACGGAACGCCATGAATCCCGCCGCATCGACAATCAGCTGCGCGGACGCGCCGGTCGTCAGGGCGATCCCGGCTCCTCTCGCTTCTACCTCGCGCTCGAAGACGACCTCATGCGCATTTTCGCGAAAGAGTGGGTGTCGAAGCTGCTTGAGCGACTGGGCATGGAAGAAGGGATCCCGATTGAGTCGAAGCTCATCAGCCGCCGCATCGAGACGGCACAAAAGGCGGTCGAGGGTCAGCACTTTGAATCCCGCAAACACCTGCTCGAATACGACGACGTGATGAACAAGCAGCGCGAGGCCGTTTATGGTCTGCGGCGCCGCTTACTTGAGGGCATGGATCAGAAAGATCTGATCCTGGAAGACTACGTTTCTGCCATTCTAGGCGAGTTGATGGATGAGTATTGTCCACCCAAGGCGCACGCCGACGATTGGAACATCAAAGGGCTGAAAGATGCGGTCTTCACTCGCTTCGGGGTGGACTTTATCGCCGAAGGCGTGAAGCCCGAGGCACTGAACCGGCAGGAACTCGGCGACGCCATTTTCGGGAAGCTAAAAGAGCGTTACGACGCTAAAGAGAAGCTGATTGGCCCGGAGGCCATGCGTCATCACGAGCGCATGATCATGCTCAGCGTGCTCGACTCACAGTGGAAAGATCACCTTCTCAGCATGGACCATCTGAAGGAGGGTATCGGCCTACGCGGCTATGGCCAGCACGATCCGCTGGTCGAGTACAAGAAAGAATCGTTTGAGATGTTTGAGGACATGCTGCAGCGCTTTCAGGAAGACACGGCGCGCTATCTCTACCTCATGCAGATTATTGAGCGGCCGCCGGACGCAGGCACGGGTGGTCCGCAGGGAGGCGAACCCGCAGGCCACGGTCCGGAGTCCGGAGTGCCGGCCCAGCAGGGCGGTGGGGGCAACGGACATCATCCGCCACGACTGGTCGCGACTTCCGCTGACGATCTGGAAGAGGCTTTTATGCGCCGCAAGCGTCGCGAACTGGAACAGGCGCGCATGGCTGGGGCTGGAGACGTGCAGCCGGTGCAACAAGTGGTTCGCGGTCAAGAAAAGGTGGGCCGCAACGATCCCTGTCCGTGCGGTTCTGGCAAGAAATTTAAGAAGTGCCACGGGGCGTAATCGACCGCGAATCGTGTAGGGACAGCCGCCTCTGCTGTCCGGCGAAGCGAAGCCGTGGCTATCTCGAACACCGACTCGGTCAGTTCGGCCGATGCACCGCGTTGAACGTCATCTCCTCCGCGCGGCTGTTTGTCTCTTCTTTCCACTGTGCAAATAGACTCGCATAATTCTTTGTGATGTACTCTGCTTCGCTCACAGCCAGCTTCTTTGCCGTTGCATCGATCCAGCGCGGCGCGCCCTCGATCTCGCAGAAGTTGCCAATAGGCGTCTCGTCCACGACGACCTGTCCTTTTCCATCCGTCCACTCGGCACGAAACTTTTCGTAGCGGAACGATGGTGAGTATCCCAGCCCGCGAAGAATGAGATCCATCTTCTTGCCATCGGTTACGTTAGTCTCCACTTCGGTGCGGGCATTGTGCCGTCCAATGTTCCCCTTGGATTTATGTGTCAGCGTCCACTCTGACCCATACTGCCGGATCCGCAACAACTCCTTGCGTCGTCTTAGCACTTCGCCGGGAAGGTCGTAGAGCGTGTTCATCTCGTGCGTTCGTTTCGTTACGAGGCGAAATCGCGCAGCCCGCAACTTGCGTCCGAGGGACCGCAGGTCCGCGACGCGAAACTTGATCTCGATTTCTTTGTTGGACGCCATTGGAACTAGGTCTGCTCTGACCCGCGAGCAGCGAGCGGCGGGTAACCGAATCTGATGCTATCATCTTGACCGTCGGGCAGACGTCTCAGGCTTGGGAGATCGGCATGAAGAATCTATTCCAACCAGACGCGGTGAACGATGTCATCTCTCGCATCGACAAGCTGCAACCGACGACGCAGCGTCAATGGGGGAAAATGGATGTTGCGCAGATGATGGCGCATTGCTCCGCGA
>Ga0116121_1000869_pt1 | contig 13861 bp, 12 predicted proteins | sample June2015DPH_13_1_FD_89725 | JGI IMG/M metagenome (GOLD analysis project Ga0116121, IMG submission 89725) | Peatland microbial communities from SPRUCE experiment site at the Marcell Experimental Forest, Minnesota, USA - June2015DPH_13_10 | ecosystem: Environmental > Terrestrial > Soil > Wetlands...
AGTTGGACGTTCGCAGCAATATGCGCGTTCAAGCCACGGGTCCAATTCTTATAACCGATCCGCAGTGGATCGCCCTAAGAGTTCCGGCTTTCAGCGCGGGGTTTTTGGTCAGCGGTCTTCTGGCGGCTACATGGGCAGGGGATTTGCAAAGTCTTCCGAGAAGCAAGCGCGCTCGGGTGGATTCCATTTTGGTGGAGGACACGCGCCTAAGAATTTCGGTGGCGGGAAGAGTTTCGGCCGCGGGCACTCGAGTGGGGGCGGAGGGCATTTCGGCGGACACTCCGGGGGACACTCCAGCGGAAAACATCACCACTGAGGCACTACCGCGACCTTGCAGAAGTTTAACCGAGGGGTGTGGACGGCGCTTCGCTGATCGGCTTCCCCCTCCAGAAACGATTCCAGTTTTCTACGGACGTGAAACTGCGGGTGTGCATGCGATCGATGTAAAGAGCTCCTTGCAAGTGATCGATCTCGTGTTGCAGAATCCGCGCGTACCATCCGGACGCTTCAACCGTTCGTTGTTCTCCCTGCTTGTCCAAATACTCCACCTGGACAACTCGGGCGCGCGGAACTACTGCCGAGAACCCCGCGAGGCTGAGACAACCTTCGTAAAAACTGACCTTCTCATTGTCCGGAAAAGTGATCTCGGGGTTGATGATCGCGTGGAAGGGAACAGGTCGCCGATCCTTTTCCGTAAGTTCCTGGGGGGGCAAATCCCGCAAGGTTTCTTCTCGATCCTCGATCACGGCAACTTGCAGAGAAAGCCCAACCTGCGGGGCGGCCAATCCGACTCCAGGGGCGTCCCGCATGGTTTCTTTCATGTCGAGGATCAACCTTTGGATGTCGTCTCCCAATATTTCTTGGCGGGTTAACGGACGCGCGGTCCGGCGCAAAACTGGCTCTCCTGCCTGCACGATCTTTAATCGCATAGTCTGTGCAATAAATCCAGAAAAGTCCTGAGGCGCTTTCCAATCGGTGAAGATTCGCGACTGCCAACTTCTTCGATTATTCACCCTCACCCGCGACAACCTGGCCCATCGGCTTATCTTGTCTTCTCACGATCTCGCCCAGCAGAAACAAGTCGGTGAGCAGTGCTCGGAGATGGATAGAAGCGTTCAGATTATCAATTAATTGGGAACTGATCGCGGGCTGCCCCAGAACCAGTTCAATGGCGGCAAGAGAATCGTGAGCGTCGCGATCCAGCACGGCAAAGAACGCCGAGTATTTGTCGGCCGGTTCGAGTTCATCTTCCGTAATGGCCCGTGCGCAAATCTCTGACAGACCGGTCAACGCTTTCACTGCGCTAGCCAGAAGTTCCCTCATTTGTCCGCCCGACTTGCTTCCCTGGTCGGTGGGCAGCCCTTGGGCGGCATAAGCCAGCAGGAACTCGTAGCATTCTTCCACCGCATCGCAGCGACCCGCAATTTCAGCCAGCATCTGTTAGCCCTCGGCCTTCCACTCTGCCAGGCGTCGATGACGCCGATGTCTCGACCACCCAGCGCTCGGGATCGTGCTCCTTCAAAACGAAGTCTCGGTCCATCCAGCCGAAGATCATTGATTTTGTGATTGGTAGCTTCTCGGGTCGAAGTCCCATGTAGACGTGCATCATGACCAGCGCAATCAGTCCCACACCAGCCAGTCCGTGCAGCACGTACATCAGGCCCCAGGTCATGTCACCAAATAGATAAGGATTCCGAGGGAAAAAGATCGTGCGAACCCGAAACATCATGAACACGCCGGTAAGGATCACCGACAAACCACACAAGATGATTACGCCATGGAAGAGTTTGTTCTCCAGCGGATACTTGGCGAACTTTCGCGGCGGCGGCGCGGACATTCCGAAAAACCGGCGGATTCTCTTCCACGTGTCTTCTACATCCGTTTTATCAGGCCAGATCGACCAGAAATCCAACCAGAACGAAGCATGAAAGATGTGAAAAACGATGGAAACCGTCAACACGGCGCCAGCGATCCAGTGATAAGTAACCCAGGGAAACCGAACCCCCAATTTCGGAAGGAAGGCGGTAAACAGAAGCGTGAACATGGACGCAGCCATGATCCAATGAAACAGCCGCGCGACTAGCGAATGCCGGGGAACGTGCTGGGGGATCCTGGCGACAATTTCTGGGGAAGCAGTGCCGGCAAATTCTTTTTCCTTGGCGAAGAATCTCAACCAGGTCGCGTGGACGATCAAGAAAAGCAATCCCGCAATTGCAGCAACCCAGATTAAGAACCATGCAACATGGATCGGGATCTTCTGTCCCCATGGACTGATGGCCCACTCTAGGAAGTCCACGTTGCCTCCTCCACTCCGCTGATAGCGCGTTTCACCAGGTTCCTCATCAGCGGGATCTTGTAGGCATTGAACTGCAGCGGGATCGCACCCTGCACCGCTAGGTTTCCCGCCATTTGCCCAGTCGTAGTATTTCGCGGCTTGCCACGAACTGCGTCTTCGACAGCCTTTAACCGCAGGGGGCGTGCCGCGGCGCCGTTCACAGCGATTCGGATGCGCTCAATGCTCTCGCCAGAGCTCACCATAGCCGAAGCCACATTCATGAGCGGAAAGTCCCAAACATTCCGGTCGCGTATTTTTTCAAAATAGAATTGCGTGCCCGCCCACGTCGAAGGAATACGAATGGCGGTAAGCAAGTCCCCCGGCTGCAATATATGCAGCCGCGTGATGTCGATTTCAGGGCCGATGAAGTATTCCTCCGCATCCACCACGCGCTCACCCTTAGGCGTGCGCACGACGAACTTGGCGTCCAGCGCAATCAGCGCGGGGGCAGAGTCAGAAGGATTCACGGCAACGCAGCGGTCTGCGTGCAGAATTGCGTGCTCGCGGTTGCGGCCTACTGGCGTATCGGCATAGCAGATGTTGCCGCCGGCGCGGTAGCACGGCCAACCGCCCCGGTAGTACCAGCAGCGCGTATCTTGCGAAACATTGCCGCCAATGGTCCCCTGGTTGCGGATTTGCGGCGACGCAACCAGCTCCGCGGCCTGTGCCAGCAGCCCATACTTCTGTCGAATGATCGGATGATTTACGACTTCCGTGAGCGTGGTCATCGCGCCGACCTCGATGCCGTCAGCGGTTGTGTGAATTCCCCGCAGTTCTTCGATCCCACTCAGATCGACTACGACCTTGGGTTTTCGGAGTCGATCCTTGAGCCAGTCGAAGCTGTCGAGTCCTCCGGCCAATATCCAGGCATCGCCGCCATGCTGAGCGAGAAGCTTTTGCGCATCGGCAACAGAAGTTGGCTGCAGCAGGTCGAACGCGGGCATTACGTCACGTATCACAGCCATAACGAACCTCAAATTTCTTTCATGCGGGTCATCGTCAAATGTGAGCCATCAAGGGATGCTGCATCGGGCGGCCAGCTTCGAGCGATGTCAGAATCGTATCGGCGTTGACTGGGGCACGTTGGAAAATCTCGTCACCAAGCGCATCCGAAAGGGCATTCAAGACGGAAGCACATCCACCCGCAACCGGCGGCTCGCCCACGCCGCGAGCGCCCACAGGGGTTTCCGGATCCGGAATATCCAGCGCCGTCCATTGCATGTCGACCGGCACATCGAGGATCGTCGGCGGTTTGCTCTGGTAGAAGCGCTTGGAAACCATCTGACCGTAATGCGGATCGAACACCCATTTCTGACCGATCGCATGACCGATGCCCAGCGTTGAGCGACCGAGCATCTGGCCGCCTAGCGCGCGAGGATGAATCACTGTCCCAACATCGCCGGAGGCGAGAAAATCAACGACGTAGTACTTGCCGGTTTCGACGTCGACTTCAATCTCGGCGAAACTGGCAACGTAGGAAAAGGTTGAGCCGTCGCGCGGATAGTTATCTTTGGCTGCGGCCACCAGGCCCTGGCCAGCGAACGCGGCGACAGAGGCCTTGGTCAATTTGTGGACGTCGGCCGGTGGCTCGTGGCCATCGTAGACGCCTCCCAGTTCAATCGCGTATTTGGCAGCTTGGGCCAGACTCATGCCCGCGCCACCGCCCTTGCGGAATACGCGCTCGTTTGCGACTTCGTACTGTTCTGGCTTGCCCCCGAGCTTCTTGGCCGCAATTTCCTGAAGTTTCTTTTTTGCGTCCATCGCGGTCGCATACGCGGCACGCGTCATCGCGTGAGTGGTTTGGCTGCCGCCAGAGACGCAGGTGAAGGGAAGATTCTTTGTCGTGTTGCCCCACACGACTTCGCATTTTTCCCACGGCACGCCGAGAACTTCTGCGCCCGCACGGTGAACGTCGATCACCGACTCGGTTCCCAGGTTGCCGATACCAGACTGGAAGCTGATCCGGCCATCCGGCCTGATGATGAGCAGACCGTCGAATCCAATCGTGCCCCCAACGTAGCAGCTCAGCGACACGCCCACGCCCCGAATCTTCGTGCCTATCCTCTTAGGAGTGCGCGCAACCCGCTCGCTCCATCGAAATTGCTCTGCGCCGCGATCGAGCGCCTCTTTGAGAAATGCGCTGGTGGCATACTGCCGCTTGCCTTGTATCGCTGGTCCGAACGGCGCCTTGCCCTCGGGGCAGTTGATGCGGCGAATCGCCACCTGGTCAACTCCCAGCTTGCGCGCGGCTTTGGCGATGATCGGCTCCATGATCACGATGCCTTGCAGACCGCCCGGAGAACTCTGGGCGCTGCGTGGTGGCGTATTCGTCAGGACCGTTACTCCACGCCAGCGCATGGCTTGTGGCTGATACAACAAAGAGACGATGCGGCCCGACGAAGGAGCATCACCGACGGATTCATATGGGCCGTTGTCGCAAATGACGAACATGTCGAGGGCCGTGATGCGTCCCTCTTTGGAAAAGCCGACTTTCATGCGTCCCTGAAAACCAGGGCGCGCGCGTCCGATGAACGTTTCCTCCTCGCGGCTGATCCGCATCATTACTGCAGTGTTCGTTTTCTTGGAGAGAAGCGCAGCGATGATCATCGACACGCCGCCAGTGATCTTGCTGCCGAATCCCCCTCCTGTGTATTCGCTGATGAAAACAACATTGTCTGGACTGATGTTCAACCAGCGCGCGATGGCGGGCAAGGTTTGCGCAGTGCTCTGCGTGCCAGTGTAAATATAGACTTTTCCGTTCTGCCAATACGCCATCGCACTGCGCGTTTCAAGAGTCTGGTGGCTGGTGTCGGGGGTTACGAACGTTTCGTCAAGAACGAGTGCAGCACTCTTGAAGCCGGAATCAAGATCGCCGTACGTCCATTCGTCGGGCGTCTTGCCGATCGGAAGACGGCCCTTGTCGAACTCTGCGAAGTCTTCTTTCGTCCACTTGAGCTCTGTCACCACAGGTGCACCGAGACTCTGTGTCGAGCCGGTTGCGGGAGGCCGAGTCCAGACGTTGCCATCCGTTCGCGGATTAGGACCACCCGGTCGCAGCGTGTCGAGCGGATCGGTCACGAAGGGAAGAGGTTCAAAATCAATCTCAATCTTTTCGATCGCTTCCGCGGCGGTGAGTTCATCGACCGCGGCCACTGCAAGAATCGGCTCACCCTCGTAGACCGGCTCATTGGTGAGACCGCGTTCGCCCCACTTGCTGGCCTTGATCACAGTTCCGTTGTCCGTAAGGGTGTCAGCCGGGGCAGGAAGATCATTCGCTGTGAGCATGGCTTTCACGCCAGGCATGGCGAGCGCTTCCTCCGCGTGGATGTGCTTGACCCGCGCATGCGGCATTGGACTGAGCAGCAGTTTACAGAACAACATACCGTCCGCGCGAAAGTCCTCCGCATACTTCGCTTGCCCAGTAACCTTCGCGTAGAGATCCGGCGTCGCGTAATTCTTGCCGATCAGCTTGTAGCCGGCACCATACTGGCGCTCAGTAATCTTAGTGGTCTCGACAACCTTCTTGTTATCCAAGCTTGGACCTCCCCGAATTCTCGGCACCGCGCATCAGCGCGGTCAAAATCTTGTCGTAATCCTGGCATCGGCACAGGCATCCTGAGACGCCGTTGGCCAGCTCCAGGCGCGTGGGATTGGGATTGGTTGTAAGGAATCCAACCGTCGTCATAATGAAACCAGGCAAACAAAAGGCGCACTGGAATCCCTGCTCGTCGATGACACCCTGCTGAACTGGATGCAAGGTCCCATCGGCGCTCGCCAAGCCTTCGATCGTCAGAACTTTCCGGCCCCGCACAGTGTGGGTGAGCACGGAACACGAATAGTGTGGAATGTCGTCGATGAGAACAGTACAGGATCCGCATTCAGCGCGGTCGCATCCCAGCTTGGTACCGGTGAGGCCGAGTTTATAACGCAGCGTCGATGCCAGTGTCTCTTGCTTCATGACGTCGACTCGCCTCTGTTGTCCATTGACATTAAGAGTGATCAGGCGCTCGCCTACGCCCGCAGTCAACTGCTGGCCGTGTGCGAGAGGGGCGGCGCGAAATAGATAGCCTAGGGACGAAACCGCTACTCCGCTGGTGATGACGCCCTTTATGAAGTTTCGCCGGGAAACAGCCTTCGGTACGTCTTTAATCACCTTGGTATATGCCTTTTCGGTCATACCAGATCACCTATCTCGTGCAAGCCACTGGTGGATCGCGCCGTAAGAAAACCGTACGGGTCCCACGTTTCAGGTATTTTGATTATCAGAATAATACGCGGATTCGAAAGTTTCGGCTCTTCTCGAGCAGGAGGAACACACCAGGGGCACTCCAGTTTTGTCTGCACATCCGGAGTCCTAACGGCAGGTTTGGAAGCAGGGACCTCGAATTGACTCACGATAGGGCGACGATTCATCGTAATCCGAAGGATTGCAGGGCACCCCTGTTCAGAAAGGAATCGGTAACTAGCTGACACTATGCACTTTCGCCGGGTTTCTCAAGCTTCATCCTTGACAGCAGTTGGTAGATGGTTGCCCGGCCGACGCCGAGAATTTCGGGCGCTCGAGCCTTATTAGCCCCACGCGCTCCAGCACGCGCATGACATGACGCCTTGAAATCTCTTCGAGAGAAAAGAAGGCCTCATCTGCAGGCGATTGGCTGCGCTGGATTCTTTCGGGCAGGCCGCCAACGTCAAGGAACTTGCCGTCGGCCATCATGCAAGCATTCCCGATCACGCTCTCAAGCTCTCTGATGTTTCCCGGCCATGGATAGGCGGCCATTCGGCTCTGTGCTCTCCTGGTCAGGCCCGCGATGGGTTTCTCATATTCCTTCGCAAAGGAAAGTATCTCTGAAGAAGTGGCAGATCCTCACGTTGATCAGTAAGCGGAAGCAAATCGATTTCCACCACGGCCAGCCGGCAAATGAGATCCTCGCGAAACTTTCCGTCCCGTACCATGGTCCGCAGGTCGCGATTTTGTGGCCGCGATGACGCGCAAATCCACTTCCCGCGAAACCGACGCGCCCGCTCCTCGAACTCTTTGGTCTTGCAATGCTCCCCAGCGGTCAGAATTTCCATTCTTTGCGGGAAAATGTCCCAATAATCAACCCCCGGTTCCGTGGATCATCTTCAATCGCCAACGCCTGAACGAGCTCAGCTTACTCATCAGGCCCTGCCTTCTTCCCGTTTGATCTTGACTTACTTGCGCCTGCGTTGCATGTACTTATTACTATCGGATGCGCAAGCAGTTAAGTTCTCTCGGGTCGTAAATACAGATCAGAGAACGCGTTACGCAATTTTCGCAGCTACACATCATCGAACGCCGAACAAAAATGTAAAATCATAAAAGGGCAAAGTATAAGCCGGTCGCGACCTTGCCATCGCGCGGTTGGTCAGGTTGTGACGAAATCCGAACAGGTCGAGAAAAAACAGATGACAAGCGCATCTGGCACATCCGGCAGGAATAAACACAAACGCTCGTTGCCCGCACCGAGACTGTCTACTGTCCAGACACTTTTCCAGAACCGATACCCTAAGTAGACTATTGAGGCCTCACCTCAGATGGATAAGTGAAAGACCGCACTAGTCTTACGTACGTTCATGCTTTTGGCCGTTAACGTGCCAGAGTGTTTGGGTAATCCTATGAAAGAACATGTTCAACTCGATGGTCTTCTCTTGACCAATGACACCAAAGTTCTGTCTGTAATGAATCAGATTCTGGAGAGCTTTGCCATCGATACCGAGGTTTGCGGCGAACTGGACTCTGCCCTGGACGCGGTCACTCGTCGCAGGCTTGACGCTGTGATTGTGGACTGGGACGGCACCTTCGATCCCATTCGGATCGTAAGAGCAGCACGCAAGTCGTCCCCGAATAGCAACTCGACGATCGTCGCCATGGTCAATGGGCAGTCAGAAACGCACGCCCTTCTGGTTGGGGCGAACTTCATGATTCACAAGCCCACAGACATCGACCATGCTCGGCGATGCATGCGGGCTGCGTATGGAACCATGCTGCAAAATCGAAGACGCGCCGCTCGCGTTCCGGTGGACATACCGGTAGTAGCGAGAGTCGGCGAAGTCGGAGAAATCCTAGCCAGAATCAGCGACCTGAGCGTTGGCGGATTGGCCCTACTCTGCAACCAGCCGCTGCAAGTCAATCGAGAGGTGTTAACACAGTTCTCTCTTCCCGGTAATACCGGCGTGATTCATGCGACCGGGAAGGTTGTAAATGCCAATGCCACAGGACGGGCTGGGGTGCGTTTTTCGTTTGTTCCAGAGGAGGATCGCAATTTGCTAGAGAATTGGTTGGCAATCGAGTTGGCTAAATTGGAGAAAGCCGAGATGCCTACCGACGACGCTAGGAACGAAGGAAAGTAAGAGAAGGTCTCTTCGCTCCTTACCAGGCGAAGATGGTCAATCCACTTGGGTTACACACAACCCGGCTACGACCTATCTCCAGGTTACTTAGTGTGCGCGGAAGGGACTCTGGCAACTAAAGTCCAGATTGAATAATGCCGATCGGCTGTTAGACCGTACCAGTGCGCATTTCAGGAGGGAACAATGTCAGTTTCCGGTATTTCCAGTAGTGATTTCTCTAACTACGGAACGCAGAGCACGGAGAGCAGTATTCAGAAGCTCCAGCTAGAGTTCCAGCAGCTCGGCCAAGATCTGCAATCGGGCAATCTGTCTGCCTCGCAATCGGATTTTGCGACTTTGCAGAGTCTTCAACCGCAGAGCAGCTCGACTTCGTCGTCGCAGAGCAACAATCCCATCGCCCAAGCGTTCAACCAGCTTTCGCAGGATCTCCAGTCCGGGAATCTGTCGGGGGCCCAGCAAGATTTCGCGACGATTCAGCAGGACTTCCAGAATCAAGCCGCGCAAGGGCAGAGTCAAGCTGCGCACGGAACCCACCATCATCACCACGGCGACGGCGGGAGCGAACAGAGCGCGGTCAGTCAGGCCTTTCAGCAACTGGGCCAGGCGCTGCAATCGGGCAACCTCTCGTCCGCTCAGCAGGCGTACAGCACCTTGCAGCAGGACTTCCAGCAGTTCGGCCAAACTAGCGGCCAGACAACGCAGTCATCATCGCCGTCCAGTGCGAATAGCCTTTCAGTGACCGCGTAGTCGACAGTGCCTTGCCGCCCTGGGACAGACTTCTGGATGGTTACAGCGGGTAGGCGGCTCAGGAAGCGAAACACGCGCCAAGCGGACGACGATCGGAGTGACTGCGCACCGACTGCGCGACCCCAAGTGACGCCGGGGGTGGATGATAACTTCGCGGAAACAGGGGCCAAGACGGGCCGCGCCATGGCTCCCAGCTGAGTTTGTGAGCAGGAGATCGTAGGCAAGAATCGACAAGTAAACTGAGAGCACAGAAACCCCGCTTAGCCTCGGGCGGATTTTTTGGCATCACTCGGAACCTGGAACCAGCATAGCTTCTGTAATCAGGCTTCTCATCGACCCCTTCAACGAGTGAAATGGCGATTTCGTCAACCATATCGATTGATCCACGAACGAAAGTAACGGCGAGAACCCTCAGATTGCAACAGGACTTGCCGATTGAGAAGGTTGTCGAGGGCTTCGATTGACATTGGGGGTAGGGCAACATGACGGATATCGCAAACATTTTCTCTTTGCGTTGTGACGCAACAGCAACGCAACGCAGAACTCTAGCGCGGATCGTTCTCTCCTTAACATCGGCAGTATTGTTGACCCAAGTATCTCCGGCCCAGCAGTACCCGACGCCAGTAGCCGTGAACAGTGCCGTCACACGGACTCCCCGCGCTTACCAGAACTACGCTGCTCCACTCACATTTGAGGCGAATCAGGGTCAGAGTGCCCCCCAGGTCAAGTTTCTGTCCCGGGGCAAGGGATACAAGGCTTTTCTCACGGCTGGTGGCATCGTGCTTTCTTTGCGTCCGAACCAACCGGGCCCCGTGAAATCGGCGAGCAACGCGACTGCTTCCAGCAAGTCGCATCTGCCTAATACGATATTGCAATTCAGGCTAATCGGGGCAGCCCAAAATCCGGCAATTCTAGGAGAAGGCCCATTGCCCGGCCGGGTCAATTACTTTATCGGTCGAGATCCTGCCAAGTGGCACACCAATATTCCGACCTATACCAGTGTTCGATATAGGAATGTGTACCCGGGAATTGATCTGGTTTACTACGGAAGCCATCAGCAATTGGAGTACGACCTTGCCGTTGCGCCGGGAGCCGATCCCAGCCGGATTCAATTCGAAATCACCGGAGCCAGTCACACTAAACTGGATGTGGAAGGAAATTTGGTGCTGCAGACCAGCAGTGGAGAACTCCATTTCCAAAGTCCCGTGATTTATCAGGAAGCGGGCGGAGTGCGCGTGCCCGTATCTGGTTCCTACGTGATGAACGATTCGACGCACATCGCATTCCACGTTGCGCAGTATGATGCCAGCAGGCAGTTGGTCTTCGATCCGGTGCTGGTGTACTCGACCTACCTAGGTGGAAGCGGCGACGATGAACCTTCCGGCATCGCCGTAGATAGTACAGGTAGTGTTTATCTGGCGGGCACTACTGATTCGACCGACTTTCCTTTAGCTGTTCTAGGATCGCTTTCATCCCCTTCTACGCACGTGTTTGTCGCGAAACTCGACCCCACTGGGTCCAACCTCGTGTATGCGGACTATATCGGTGGCAACAGCGGGGACTATGGCTATGCACTGGCGTTGGATAGCGTTAATGACGTGTATGTTACGGGCAGCACAGCTTCGAGTGATTTCCCGCTGGTTAATCCCTATCAGGGCACCTATCCAGGATCGTTCAATGGTTTTCTGACGAAAGTTGCCGCTGACGGTTCTTCACTCTTGTATTCCACTTACCTCGGAGGGAACGGTTCGGACCAGCCTGCCAGCATCGCGATCGACAGTTTAGGAAGCGTGTTGGTCGCCGGAAATACTTCATCCCCAAACTTTCCCGTGGCCAATGCCCATCAGCCCACAGTCAGTTCGAATCAGGGTGGTGTGTACGGAAGCTACGGTTTCATAACCAAGTTCAGTCCCGATGGATCGTATCTGGTCTATTCCACTTATCTTGCGGGCAGCTCCAACGTGGCTTATAACTGCAACGGCACCCCCTGTTGGTCATCGCCGTATAACGCCATCAACGGAATTGCGGTAGACGGCAGTGGAAACGCCTATGCTGCCGGCATCACCAACACCTATGACTTTCCGACCACCCAGAGCGCTTACCTCGCAACGAACTTGACACAACAGAATGCAATCGTCGGATTCACCAGCAAGTTCACAAGCTCGGGAACCTTGGATTACTCCACCTACTTTTATGAGTCTAGCGGTATTCTGACTAACATCAACGCTGTTGCCGTAGATAGTTTCGGCTCTGCGTATATCGCTGGGGCGGCTTTCAGTGACGGCACATTTCCTATTACATCGACCACCATATGCGATCCGGGCGCTTCCGGATTTGCCTGCGACTACGGGTTTGTCACCAAATTCGATCCCACGGGTGCGACGTTGTTGTACTCGACGTTTCTGGGGCCGAACAATAACGCCGGCCCGCAGGCGATCGTACTCGACGCCTACAATGACGCCTATGTCTTAGCCTCGACGTCTGTCTTAGCCTCTACGTCGAGCTCTATCTTCGACATGGTCAACGGCATCGAACCCTACAGCAACGGAAACGATCTGCTGCTGGTGGAGATTGATCCCACGGCCAGTACCGAGTTGCTTGCCACCTACTTGGGTGCGAGTGTAGATGAATACCCTGCCGGAATCGCGATTGACTCTACCGGCTCGCTCTACGTTGCAGGGTCCACCGATTCCAGCGACCTCCCCGTCACGCAGGGATCCTTCCAGAGTGTGCTAGGTGGAGGCACCAATGCCTTTGTGATGAAGATCGGACCAAGCTCGGCACCGTCCGTGACGCTCAGCCCGTATTCTCTGCAGTACTCCTCGCAGCCAGTAAACTCGACCAGCGCGGCGCAAACAGCGCTACTACGTAACATGGGGAGTTCGGCACTGGCAATTTCGTCGATCACGACGAGCGGAGACTTTGCAGAGTCGGATGACTGCGGTACCAGCGTGTCGGCGGCCAGCAATTGTACTTTATCGGTCACCTTCACTCCGACCGCGGCGGGAACTCGCTTGGGTTCGGTCTCGATTCGGGATGATGCGGCGGGATCACCCCATGTCATCAATCTCAGCGGCATCGGCTTGGGACCGGTTGCGGCCCTGAGCCCCGGCAGCCTGACTTTTTCCGCTCAAATAATGCAAACTTCCAGTGTGGCGCAGGCCGTGACGCTCACCAACACCGGCAATGCGACCATGAACCTGGGTACGATTCAGATCACGGGAGACTACGCTCAGACCAATAATTGTCCAGCGACTCTGACCGCGAACTCCAGTTGCAGCATCAATGTCACGCTCACACCTATCGCTTCCGGCACTCGCATCGGCGCCCTCAGTGTCAGTGACAATGCTCAGGCCAGCCCGCAAATCGTGAATCTCACCGGAACCGGTTCATCAGCTGCGGTTCCTATTGTGGTTGTGACACCAACCAGTTTGTCGTTTTCCGGCCAGCCTTTGACAACTTCCAGTGCATCGCAAGCAGTGACCTTCACCAACACGGGCGGAGCGCCGTTGAACTTCGGCGCGATTCAGATCACGGGAGACTTCTCTCAAACCAACCATTGTCCAGCTACCCTGGCCGTAAATTCCGCTTGCACGATCAACGTCACGTTCACGCCTACCGCTTCCGGTACTCGCAGCGGCGCTCTCACCGTTACTGACAACGTTCAGGGCAGTCCGCAGGTTGCGAACCTTACCGGAACCGCTGCCGATTTCGGCTTGGCTAGCTCCCCAAACAGCAACACAGTCCAGCCTGGCTCCGCAGCAAACTACACGCTGACTGTCTCGCACATTGGCGGATCCTTTGGCAATGCCGTGAAACTGACCTGCAGCGGGCTGCCGGCACAAACCTCCTGTAGCTTATCGCCCAGTGCTGTAACTCCGGGCGCCAGCGCCGCCTCCTCCACATTGACCATTACGTCGACCGCAACCGTTTCGCGGGTGGACCCAAAAGCTTCGCGAGGTGCCCCGATCTATGCGGTTTGGATTCAGTTACAAACGATTGGTTTATTTGGAGTTGTGGTAGTCGCGTCGAAGACTTCGAGTAGGAAGATGCGCGGGTGTGTCCTTGCGATTCTGTTGACTATGGCTTTACTCTTCATGATCGGGTGCGCCGGAGGAACGGGTATCGGCCCGACGCGTCAAACCGGTACTACACCTGGAACGTACACCATAACCGTCACAGGCTCTTCCGGCAATCTGCAACATTCTCTGCCTGTGACTCTCATCGTTCAGTGAGCATCGTTCAGTGAGCATCATTCGGTGAGACTCCTGGAAGCACTGATCCACTAGTCAGCCGTCCCGGTGATTTCGTTAACGCGAATCCGCTTCTGAGGATCGGTGTAAGTCCAGCGGAAAGGTTTTGCTAATTTGGCATAAGCTTCGATGTACTTGCGTAGCTTTCGTGCCA
>Ga0116121_1000874_pt1 | contig 13810 bp, 12 predicted proteins | sample June2015DPH_13_1_FD_89725 | JGI IMG/M metagenome (GOLD analysis project Ga0116121, IMG submission 89725) | Peatland microbial communities from SPRUCE experiment site at the Marcell Experimental Forest, Minnesota, USA - June2015DPH_13_10 | ecosystem: Environmental > Terrestrial > Soil > Wetlands...
CATGACGCATGCGGGCGGATTGTGGCAGCGTGTGTTTAAGGAAGTTGCGGCTGAGTATCCGAATGTAGAGACGCAGCACATGTACGTTGATGCGCTCTGTATGCAGATGGTGCGGGATCCGCGCGGGTTCGATGTGATCGTGACCAACAATATGTTTGGCGACATCATTACCGATCTGGCGGCGGGACTGCAGGGCGGGATGGGGATGGCGGCTAGCGGGAATCTGCACCCGGGGAAGACATCAATGTTTGAGCCGGTGCATGGGTCGGCTCCGCCGATCGCGGGGAAGAACGTGGCGAATCCGTTGGGCGCGATTCTCACGGCGGCGATGATGCTTGGGCATCTGGGGATGGGCTCAGAGGCGGAGAAGATTGACGCGGCGGTACTTGATGCGGTGCGGCAGAAGAAAACGACGTCGGATATTGGCGGCACGCTGGGGACGCGCGAAGTTGGGGAGTGGGTGGCGTCGAGGGTAGCGAGGCGGTGAGTTAGCGTTTTCGGGCTGAAGAGCTATACAGGTTTTCGTTGCGTAGCGTGCTGTTATCCTGAGAGTGCGCGATGAGAATTCCCTTACGCACCATCGGTCGTTTGAGTTTGTAGGGGTCCTTCGACTCCGCTGATTCATTCGTAAGCGAATGAATCAGGTCCGCTCAGGATGACAATGAAGATGAAGTTTCGTTTGTCCCTATTCGTTTTCTTTCTGCTCACATTGCTGGCGGCCGTTGTGGGCTGGTCTCAGACTGCTCAACCGCAAACACAAACGGACAAGTCTCAGGCCCAGCCAGCGGCCAATCAGCCGCCGGCGGCGGGCGCCACACAAGACTCCACGTTTGCGCCGGAGAAGGTTCTCTCGCCGAAGGATGCTAAGGAACTGTTTCGCTCGGTTGACGAATTGCTTAAGTTTGCCAGCGACGACACTGGACTTCCGATTAGGCATGAGGTTAAGCGCAAGCTGGCCGATCGCAAGGAAGTTGAGTCGTATCTGGAAAAGGGGATGAAGGACGACAAGGATGCGAAGCGGCTGGAACGGTCGTCAGAGGTGCTGAAGAAGTTCGGGCTGATTCCTCGAGATTTTCAGTTGGGGCCGTTCATGGTGGCGATGCTGAAAGAGCAGGTGGCGGGCTATTACGATCCCAAGAAAAAAACGGTGAATCTCTTGAACTGGGTGGATCCGGAACAGCAGAAGCCGGTTCTGGCGCACGAATTGACGCATGCGCTGCAAGACCAGTCATTCGGCATGGAGAAGTGGATGAAGGCCGCGGAGACGGAGGGCGACAAGAAAAACGATCCCATGCCCTCTGACATCGATACCGACGAAGAATCGGAAGCGCGGGAAGCGGTGGTGGAGGGGCAGGCGATGGTGGTGATGATGGATTACTCGCTGGCGCCTGCGGGAAAGACGCTGCTGGAGAGTCCGCAGATTGGCGACGCGTTGAAGCAGGGAATGCTGGATGGGCCGGGGGATTCTCCGACGTTTCGGGATGCGCCCATCTTTTTGAAGGAAGAGCTGACTTTTCCATACCGCTACGGAATGGACTTCGCGCTGGCGCTGGAAAAGGCGGGCGGAAAAGAACTGGCATATGCCGGAGCGTTCCAGAATCCTCCGGCGACCACGCGCGAGATCATGGAGCCGGAGACGTATCTGGCGCACGAGAAACTCGATCCGTTGAAGCGCCTTGATTTCAAGAAGGATTTCGAAGGATATGACACGTTCGACATCGGCGCGATCGGGGAGTTCGATGTGGACATACTGGTGGAGCAGTATGCCGGGCGGAAGGAAGCGGAGGTGCTGTATCCGTCATGGCGGGGCGGGTATTATTTTGCGGGGCGTGCGAAGGGAACGAAATCCGGGCCGCTCGGGGTGGTGTACGTTTCCCGCTGGGCGAGCGCCGAGAAGGCGGCTGAGTTCGCGGCGGTGTATGCGAAGTCGCTGGCACAGCGGTATAAGCAGCGGCAAGCCCTGGGAGGCGAGGGCAAAGTTGCGGAAGATGCGCCTCCGGCGGATTCATGGCGGACGCTGCGCGGACGGCATGCGTGGATGACGGAAGAGGGAGCGGTAGTGATCGAAGTGCGCGGGGACTCGGTTGTCGTCAGCGAAGGGATGGACGACGGGACGACGAAGCGGGTGGAGGGAGATTTTTGGGGAGATCAGAAAAACTAGGTCAGAGGTTAGAGGTCAGATTGCAGAGGTGAAACCTAAGTCTCCGCGCGGGCAGGTTTTTAGTTGTTCAATCTGACTTCTGACTTCTGACTTTTCGTTATAATCACGAGTTCCGCGGTCATTCTTCTTCTATTCAGGAGCGCAATTGCAACAGGCAGAGATTGGAATTATCGGAGGCAGTGGCCTGTACCACATGCCGGGGTTCAGCGATGTGCAGGAAGTTCAGCAACAGACGCCGTTTGGCGAACCTTCGGACGCATATGTTCTTGGGACGCTCGATGGGCGCAAAGTCGCGTTTCTGGCGCGCCATGCGCGCGGACATAAGCTGCTGCCGAGCGAATTGAACTTTCGGGCCAACATTTATGGGTTCAAGCAGCTGGGAGTCGAACGGATTATTTCAGTTTCGGCGGTGGGGTCGCTGAAAGAAGAGCACAAGCCGCTCGATTTTGTGATTCCGGATCAATTCATTGATCGCACGCGGCACCGGGTAGACACTTTTTTTGGCGATGGAATTGTGGCGCACATTGGATTTGGCGACCCCGTATGCGGAGATTTGGCGCATGTTGTCCGGGACGCGTGCAACAGCACGGGCGTTAGGGGAAAACTGGGCGGGACCTATGTTTGCATGGAAGGGCCACAGTTTTCGACGAAGGCCGAGTCGAACGTATATCGCAGCTGGGGCGCGGATGTGATCGGGATGACGAATCTGCAGGAGGCGAAACTCGCGCGCGAGGCGGAGATCTGCTACGTGACGATTGCGATGGTGACCGATTACGACTGCTGGCATCCGCATCACGATCAGGTGACGGTCGCGCAGATCATTTCGGTGCTGACGAAAAATGCGGAGAACGCGGCGAGGGTCGTGAAAGCCACGGTCGCGGCTGTGCCGAAAACGCGATCGTGCAAGTGCGGGTCGGCTCTGGCACACGCGATCCTGACGGATCCGACGAAAGTTCCTGCGGCGACGAAAAAAAAGCTGGAGTTGATATTGGGGAAGTATGTTTAAGCGGTAAATTGTCGCCGGTCGTTCGTTCGTTCGTTTGCTGGCCGTTCGCGAGGTTGGGTGATCCACGGGCGATGGTACGACCGCAGTGTTTGGTGTGGACGATTGAGATTTGTCCTAAGCGACCAACGACTAACGACCAAGGACGATTCTCGGAGACTCATGAGCATATTAGTAGTGGGTTCGGTTGCATTTGACACGATTGCGACGCCTTCGGGGCGGGTGACTGACATTCTGGGCGGCGCGGCGACTTATTTTTCACTGGCGGCCAGCTATTTCACCGACGTGCGCATGGTGGCGGTGGTCGGCGAGGATTTCTTGCCCGAGCACGAGGCCGTGCTGACGAAGCGGGGCGTGGACACGCGCGGCATCGAACGGGCCAAGGGCAAGACATTCCGCTGGGGCGGGCAATATCTGGATAACCTGAATGAGGCGAAGACGGACTTCACGGAACTGAACGTGTTTGAGAAGTTCCAGCCGCGTATCCCCAAGGAATATTCGGATACGCGGTTTCTATTTCTGGCAAACATTCATCCGACATTGCAGGCGGCGGTGCGGTTGGAGATGGAAGGAGTGCGGCTGACGGGCGGCGACACGATGAACTTCTGGATCAACGGCACTCCGAAAGAACTGGCGGAGACGTTGAAACTGGTGAACGTGCTGCTGATCAATGACACGGAAACGAAGATGATCGCGCAGGAAAAAAATCTTCCGCGGGCGGCGCGCAAAGTGATGACGATGGGGCCGCAGGCGCTGGTGGTGAAGCACGGCGAGTATGGCGCGACGATCTTCTTTCGGGAAGGCGCGTTTGGTATCGGATCGCATCCGTTTCGCGCGCCCGCGCTGCCTCTGGATGAAGTGAAGGATCCGACGGGCGCGGGCGATTCATTTGCTGGTGGATTCATGGGATACATTGCCTCGCAGGGCGAGATCAACCGCGAAGTGCTGAAGCGCGCGCTGTTTTATGGCGGTGTCATGGGCTCATTCGCCGTCGAACGCTTTGGGACGGAACGGCTGCAGAGTCTGACGCGCGAGGAAATTGACGCGCGTTTCCAGGTGTTCCGGGAACTGACGCATCTTGAGTAAGGCTGCAATCTCGTCGGGCGATTCTTGCGGCCGGGCTCCATCATTTATTCTCAATTCATGAAACAGCGCACTGTGAGCGCGAACACAGCCGGCGTTCATGACCGGCATGCAGCCCGGGTGGGCGGCCTGGCGGTATTGGTATCCTTAAGTTCCTTTTTTTACTACCTGCAGCGCGGGGACATTCTGATGCACGGGGACGCGACCGCGCACATCAATATTGCCCGGCGTGTGTTCGATTCGCTCACTCCCAGTCCGCTGGCGCTGGGAACCGTCTGGCTGCCCCTGCCTCATTTGGTGATGATGCCATTCCTGGTATCGGACAAAATGTGGCAAAGCGGGATCGGTGGATCGATTCCTTCGATGATTGCTTATGTCCTAGGCGTGCTGGGGGTCTTTCGGCTGGTCGGGGGACTGCTGGAATCCGATGCGCGGACAAGATCGGGAGCGCGGTTTGGTGCGTGGGTGTCGGCATTTGCGTACGGAGCCAATCCCAATCTGATCTACATGCAGGCAACCGCGCTGACGGAGACGCTGGCGCTCGCTTTCTTCATCTGGGCGATCGTTTATATCGCAGAATTTGTCAGGGGTATTCACGAGGGCAACTCAGTCGATGGTCTGGCTGGGCGGTCTTTGTGGCAATCATTGCGACGGTGTGCCTATTGCGTGGCTTGTGCGGAGATGACGCGGTACGACGGATGGTTTCTGGCGGGCGCGACGGGTTCGATCGTAATCATGATCGCGCTCCGGCACTGGGACGAGCGCGCTTTGCGGCGGATGGCGCTGAAGTTCTTAATGGGGATCGCGGTGGCTCCCGTGTTGTGGTTGGGATACAACGCGGCTGTGTATGGGAACCCGTTGGAGTTCGCTACCGGGCCGTATTCCTCGAAAGCGATTGAACTGCGGGTAGCGGCGCCGAATGGGGCATTCCACAATCCCTTGGTCGCGGGCCAGGAATTTCTGAAAGCGGGACAGGCGATCCTGGCGGTTGGAAACTGGGGGCGGTTCTGGCTGCTGGCTGCCGTTCTGGCGACGTTGCTCACATTCGTGACGCTGCGGAAAAAAGCGCTCGCGATCTTGCTGCTGCTTTGGGCGCCGCTGGCTTTCTATTCCTATTCGATCGCGTTTGGCTGGGTTCCGCTGCACGTGCCGATGTGGTGGCCGTTTGCGGTGTTTAACATTCGATTCGGATTGGAGTTGCTGCCGATGTTCGCCGTGACGGCGGGATTGCTGGTGGCGGCTGTAACGTCGTTGCCCGGGATAAAGCGGGAGTGGATCGGGGCGGCCTTGATGGCAGCGCTCACGGTCACCAGCTATGCGTTCGTTCTGAAAGCCCAGCCACTATGCTGGGTGGAAGCCTCGCGGAATTGGGAAATGCGGCGCGCCATGGACACATCCGTCGAGCAAATGCTGATGGAATTGCCGCCAAACTCACGCATTTTGATGGACCTCAGCGAGCATGTGGGCGCGCTGGAACGGATCGGCTTCCCGTTGCGCCGGGTGGTCAACAGCGAAAATCATCGGGCATGGAAGAGGCCGAGCGATCCGGAGGGGCTTTGGGAGAAAACGCTGGCCGATCCGGCGCGTTATGTGAATTATGTAATCAGCTTTGACGGCGACGCGGTGGACCAGAACGTGAACCGGACGAATCTGAAACTGCTGACGGTGATTCACGCCCTGGGCCGTCCGGCGGCGCGCGTTTTTGCTACAGGCAATTCTGCGACCGGCAATCCGGTGAATCAATCACGTTAACGTTGCGCGGCGAGCGATACGGAAAGCGGCGAGACGCGGTGTTAGAATCCGCCCGAGGTCGAAGGAAGCATGAATGCAGCCCACGAAGTGATCGCGCTTCTGCGGAACGAACTCGGCGTGGTGTTGAGTTCGACGCTGGCGCGGCTGGTGCTGGCGGCGATCCTGGGCGGCATTATTGGACTGGAACGCCAACTGCGGCACAAGCCGGCCGGATTGCGCACGAATATGTTCATTTGTTTCGGCGCAGCCATGTTCACGGTCTTGTCAAAGCAACTGGCGGGCGTGGAATCAGATAGCGCGCGGATCGCGGCGCAGATCATTCCGGGGATCGGCTTCATTGGCGCGGGATCGATACTTCATGCGCGGGCTTCAGTGACCGGGTTGACGACGGCGGCGACGCTTTTTGTGGTCGCTTCGGTAGGGATGGCGGCGGGCGGTGGACTTTATCTGACGGCGATTTTTGCAACTGCGATCATTCTGATTGCGTTGGTATTGCTGGGAAGGCTGGAGGGCATGTTCTCGCTGAAGACGGTTTTGACGACGTACGAAGTGAGCGGCCGCGATGTGGACTCAATGTTGCGCGAATTGAACCGGGTCCTCGAAACCGAGCAACTCACTATGCAGAGTGTGCACATGGCGGGCGAGACGCCGGCAATCCGCGTAGTGTTTACGGTCGACAGCGAGCGCGATACGCAGAGTGCACTTGCGATTCGCCTGCACGAGTCGAATGTGTTTGGCAGCGTACAAGCTCTGGGGACGATGGAACACGAATGAACGCTTTGCAAAACAAGAGCATTCCATTTACGAAGGCGTCAGCTTGCGGAAACGATTTTCTGATCGTGACGGGGCCGGATGTTTCTGGCGATTTGAGTGCGCTCACGCGGCGGTTGTGCGATCGGCATAACGGAGTGGGCGCGGACGGCGTGGAATGGCTGTTTCCCGACGCCGAGGCAGACGTTCACGCACGGTTGATCAACGCGGACGGGTCCGAGGCAGAGATTTCCGGCAACGGTACACGCTGCGTGGCGGCGGCGATTTGCTCGCGCTCGGATAAGGCGGAAGTTATGATACGCACGGGAGCGGGGCTGAAAACCTGCCGGCTGATCGCGAACAGAAATCCGGAGTTTGAGTTCGAAATCGCCATGGGCGCGGCGGTGGTGGGAGAGTCGCTGACGATTGAGACGGCGTCGCTGCGGGCGACCGGGATGCGCGTTTCCATGGGGAACCCGCATTTCGTAACTTTCGTGGAGCAGTTTCAGGATGGTTGGCAGAAGCAGGCGGCGCTGATTCAGGCGCAGCCGCAGTTTCCGAAGGGAACGAATGTGGAATATGTGGTGGTTCGCGGGGCGAATGAAATCGAGATTCGGCTGTTTGAGCGCGGTGTAGGAGAGACGCAATCGTCGGGCACGGGATCGTGCGGGTCGGCCGTGGCGGCGATTGCAAGCAAGCGGGCAGCTTCTCCAGTAAGAGTGATTGCGCCCGGAGGGCCGCAGACGGTGCGCTGGGAGGATCAGGTTTATCTGCGCGGGCCGGCGACACTTGTGTGCCGGGGAGAGTTCTTCGTTTGAAGTCGTCATGCAAGGTTGACTTGTCAGGCCGGGCAGAGGGAGATAGCGACATTTGGCGGCCCGAACTGCAGATCCCTCGCTGCGCTCGGGATGACAAAGTACTTCTCGTGACGGCAAAGTAATTCTCGTGACGGCAAAGTATTTGCGGCAGAGTATTTGAAGATGTTGCCCACTGACCAAAGGTCGCGAATCAAACCGCCCGCGCTGCGCAGCGGCGACAAGGTCGGGATCGTTGCGCCTGCGTCGAACATTAAGCGCGAACAACTGGAAGCGGGCTGCGATCAACTTCGTCGCATGGGGTACGAGCCGGTTTATTCCGAATCGATTCTGGAGCGTGATCTGTATTTTGCCGGTTCGGTCGAGCGGCGGGCGCGGGAACTGGAAGGGATGTTCGTGCGCGGGGACGTCCGGGCGATTGTTTGTGCGCGTGGTGGCTACGGTGCGAACTATCTGCTGCAGGCGATCGATCTCTCAGTCATTACTGCTCATCCGAAAATCTTTGTTGGATATAGCGATGTGACGACGCTGCTGACCTGGTTTGCGGATGAAGTGAATCTGGTGACGTTTCACGGTCCGATGGCGGCGAAGGATTTCGCGGTCGCAGGCGGCGTGGATCTGACTTCGTGGGAGAACGCGCTGAGTGGGGAAGCGGGGTGGATGATCGGCGAAGGATCGGGCGCGAAATCGCTGGTGACGGGCGAGGCCGAGGGGGTTCTTTATGGCGGGTGCCTTTCCATGGTGGTCGCCGGTCTGGGCACGCCTTACGACGTACACAGCGCGGGGACGATTCTGTTCATCGAGGATATTGCGGCGAAACCGTATCAGATCGACCGGATGCTGATGCAATTGAAACTGGCGGGCAAGTTAAAGGATGTGCGCGGGATTATCTTCGGCGAGATGACGGATTGCTGGCAGAACTCGACGCAGGATTACACACTCGAGGAAGTCGTGCTGCGGGTGGTGGGAGATCTGGGGATTCCGATCGCATTTGGATTGCGATCGGGGCATGTATCGCAGGCGAACATCACTGTTCCTCTGGGAGTGCGCGTCCGGCTAGAAGTGGGGGACAGTGTGAGGCTGCGGATTCTTGAGGCGGCGGTCGAAAGGCGATAACCACGGAGGGCAGGGAGGAACAAGAAACTCAGTGATAAACAAGAAACACAGAAGAACACGGAACCCAGAGGAAATTAGAAATCGGCAATGAAAGCGAATTCAAAACACATTCACCTGATCGGGATTTGCGGGACGGCGATGGCTTCACTGGCGGGCATGCTGCGGGAGCGCGGGTTCCGCGTTACGGGGTCGGATGCGGCGGCGTATCCGCCGATGTCGACGTTTCTGGAGAGCCTCGGAATTCCGGTGGCGCAGCCTTTTGCGGAGACGAACTTAGATCCGCGACCTGACCTTGTTGTGGTCGGTAACGCGCTGTCACGCGGGAATGTCGAACTGGAGCGCGTGCTCGACGAGAGGATTGCTTTCTGCTCACTACCGCAGATTTTGCATGACGAGTTTCTGGCAGGGAAAGAAGTACTCGTCGTTGCGGGGACGCACGGGAAGACGACGACGACTTCGATGCTGGCGTGGATCTTCGAGTCGGCGGGGCTTGAGCCTTCGTTTTTAATTGGCGGGATCGCGGAAAATTTCGGCAGCAGTTTTGGCTTGGGCGCGGGCAAGCATTTCATACTGGAAGGCGATGAATACGATACGGCATTTTTCGATAAAGGGCCGAAGTTTCTGCACTACTTCCCGGATTCGCTGATTCTTACCTCGGTCGAGTTCGACCACGCGGATATTTACAAAGATCTGGATGCGGTTGAGACGGCGTTCAAGCGGCTGGTGAATCTAGTTCCCCGGCGCGGCAGAATCATGGCTTTCGATCATGGCCCAAGCATGGAGCGTTGTCTGGCGAAAGCGTTCTGTCCGGTCGAGAGCTACGGCGCTTCGGAACATGCCGTCTGGAAAATTTCGAATCTCAGACTACAAGCGGAACGAACGGCGTGGTCGGTGCTACGCGGCGGGAAAGCGTGGGCCGATTTCGAATTTGTGCTGGGAGGGGAATACAACGTTTGGAACGCAACGGCGGCGGCGGCGCTGGCGGCGCACTACGGAATTCCGAAAGATGTCATTGCGCAGGCGCTTGCGAGCTTTCGCAGCGTAAAGCGGCGGCTGGAGGTGAAGGCGGAAATCGATGGCATTACGATGATCGACGATTTCGCGCATCATCCGACGGCGATCGAGCAGACGATTCGCGCCTTGCGGGCGCGTTATGTGGGACGCAGGCTGTGGGTAATTCTGGAGCCGCGTTCGAACACGATGCGCCGCAATGTGCTGCAGGGTGAGCTGGCCGGGAGTCTGGCGCTGGCGGATCAAGTGATTGTGGCTGCGATTTTCAAGTCGGAGGCGATTCCACAGGCGGAACGGCTGGATCTGGATCGGGTGGTGAGCGAGATCCGGAAGCGGGGAAAACAGGCGCGCATTCTTCCGGACGCGGATGGAATCGTCAGCACTATTTCGCCTGAACTCAAGTCAGGCGATGTTGTTGCTATCCTATCGAATGGCGGATTCGGCGGCATCTATGAGAAGCTACCGGCACGTCTGCGCGCGCTTGGGGCGAAAGCGTAGACGTTTCCGTCCTGATGCTCGTGTTCGCTGCGGCTTTTGCGAAAAGCGATGACCGCAGGGGGTTCGGAGTATCCGGAGGAAAGGCCAAGGTCTGACCAGCAGCATGAAAGTTTGGCAATGAACATGGAGCAGACGGAGTCCGCGGTGGGCGTGGAAGGCTGTCGAGGTACCGGGTCGGGCATCCGCACTGTTCTGATGCTGTTGTTCTGGATGGCCGCGTTGCCGGTAGCGGCGCTGCTGGGAATTCCGTGGACGTATCTGACCAAGGACATCAGTTTTTTGTATTGGGGCTGCATGCGGGCGGCATGGATTGGCGTGCACATTGCTGGAGTCAAGGTGAAGACTGTAGGCCTGGAAAAGATTGATCCGGCGCGGAATTACATCTTCATGTCAAACCACATCTCAAATCTGGACCCGCCGATCACGCTTCCGCTGATTCCGCGGCGAACATCGGTGATGGTGAAGAAAGAGTTGTTCAAGGTGCCAATTCTGGGCCAGATCATGAGAATTGGATCGCTTGTGCCGGTTGATCGGGGAAATCGGGATGCGGGGATCTCGGCAGTGCGCGATGCGGTCGAAGCGATTCGCGGCCAGAGTTTGAACATGACGATCTACGTGGAAGGGAAGCGCTCGTTCGATGGCAAGCTGCTGCCGTTCAAGAAAGGCCCGTTCTACCTGGCGGAAGAGTGCAAAGTTCCGATTGTGCCGATCACGATTTCAGGAACTGAGGACGTAATGCCGAAAGCGCGGTTTCAAATCGAGCCGGGATGGGTGACGGTGCAGTTCCACGATCCGATCGAGCCCGAAGATTTTGGCAGCCGCGAATGCCTGATGGCGAAGGTGCGGGCGGTGATTAATAGCGGGCTGCCGAAGGAGTTGCAGGAGTAGGCCCCGCTTTCCGGCCGCTGCTTTCAAAATCTCCTTTTCCGGTGTCTACTACGTGGGAAAGGAGATAAGGCGATGCGGCTCCAAACGAAAGCGCAAATCGCGAGCGCGAGTTTGTCTTTGCTTACATTCGTTGCTTCGCTGATTTTTCTAGGCGTTCTTGTCCTTGTCCTGTGTGTAGGTTTTCAAATTAATCCTTTTCGCGAAACCACGAGCTCATTTCTCGGGGCGGCATTTGCGGGATTGACCGGTGTTGCGGCGGTTCTGGTTTTGTTGAATGTCGCAACCAATGTCAGCCTGATTGCCGACGCTAAAATCGTGGAGCTGAAAATAGAGCCGCGCCGGAATGCGCTCCGGAAGTGGTTTATCTCCTTTCTCGCGGTTGCTGCCCTGCTGACAGGCGTCGTTTTTGCCGGCAGTTACCTGTCGAAGGAGAAATACTTGCGGGTTGTGCGATCGCAGGCTGACGATGTGCTCAAGGCCAACAACGAGCTGCTGGAAGAAATCAGCCAGCGGTTGGCCTCAGGCAAGCCTGAGGACTACAAACGGATCGGCGAGATACGTTCTTTTCTCCAGAACCAGCGCAGTGGCCTGCCACAACTCACGGTGATCTACTCTGGTGACTTCTCGGGCAAGATGGCACTTTACAGCGTCAACACATACGTTCCCACCAACCCGGAAAAGTACGAGCCGCTTTATTTTGCATGCACACCCAATGTGGACTGCGATTACCTGAGGAGATTCTTCTCCGGCGAGAAAGTTGAGCCATTGCAGCGGTACACGATTCGCGAGGACCAGTTTTACATCTATATTCCGTTCACTGGGAAGGAAGCGCGGTATGTCCTGCTGTTTGATCGTAGAAACAGCTACGGCAAGATAGGCTCGTGATCACCGGGGAATAGCCGGCTATTCTCGCGCTGACAACTTCCTTACTGCCTTGGCGATCTCCGGCAGCTTGGGATAGGCGGCGCAGCACTTCAACCACAATCGATGATCGATGGCGGGAGCTCCGCTGACCATGGCTCCGGGAGCGACGTCTTGCGGGACGCCGCTCTGGGCGATGACTACGGCGCCGTCTCCAATCTTGACGTGGCCGGAAACACCCACCTGTCCGGCGAGGATCGCGCTGTTTCCAACTTCGGTTGAACCCGCCAAGCCAACCTGCGCGCACAGCAGGGTGTCTTCGCCGATGGTGCAGGAATGTCCGATGTGAACGAGGTTGTCGATCTTTGTGCCGCGGGCGATTGTGCTAGCGCCGATGCTGGCGCGGTCGATGCAGGTGCCGGCTTGAATTTCAACGTCGTCTCCGATGATCACATTGCCGGACTGGACGATTTTGAACCAGTGGCCGGAATCGTCCTTGGCAAAACCAAAACCGTCGGAGCCGATGATGGCGGCATTTTGCAGGATGACGTTGTGGCCGACGCGGCAGAACTCGCGCACTACGGCATGGGTGTGAGCGAAGAAATTCGCGCCGATTTTCACTCCGCGATAGATTGCGACATGGGCGAGGAGGACAGCGTTGTCGCCGATTTCGACATTCTGATCGATTACGACGTAGGGTCCGAGGTGCGCGTTCTTGCCGAGCTTTGCCGTGGGATGAACGACCGCTGTGGGATGAATTCCCGGAGCATAGCGAGGCGGCTGATAAAAGAGCTCAACAGCTTTGGCCCAGGCCAGATACGGGTTCTTCGTGCGCAACATGCCGGTGGAGATGGCAGGAAACTTCTCGTCGATGATGACGGCCGAGGCTTTGGTGGTCTTCGCGGCGGCGGCATATTTTGCGTTGTGGACGAAGGTGACTTGTCCCGGGGCGGCATGCTCGATGCCGGCGACCCCTGAGATTTCGGTATCGGGTGAGGCATTTTCGAGGCGGGCGTTGAGGGCGATGGCGATGTCGGATAGTTTCATGGGAGTGTCACGGGAATTGTAGCAACCCAGGTCTCAGGTCGCAGGGATCAGGAAAGTGAAAACCGCTCGACGGATTTCGCAGATCATCACGGATCAAGCCAGATCTTGAATGGTCTGTGATGAGGGGGAATGGGCGAAATCCGTGGAGAAGCTCAGCGGCTAAAGCCGCAACTACAGTCAGTCGATCACCGCAGCGCTAAAGCGCTGCGCCACCCCAAAACACAGGGTCTTCGATTCTAGGACTCAAACAGGGTGACCTGCCGAGTATCGGGCGCACCGCCTCGACGGCGGCGGTTGGCTGCTCCGATGACCGCCAGAACGGACACGGAAGCCAAGGCGGAGCGCGGGACAAAGACGCGCTGCGTATTGGCGCGCAGGTCAGGAGGATTGATCAGAAATCCTTCGGCAGGGTTTTGGATCAGATCGTTGGGAAGAATGCCTTCTACCACGTCATTGTCTTTGAACTTCAAGCGCACCCACAAGCCCTCAGTGCGAGGACGTGTGGTAAATGTCTTGCGGAGCATCAGGTCGGTGTCGGAAAACTCGCGGACAAAATAAACGGCCTTGATGTCACCCAGGTCGATGGCCACGACGTTGCCGGAAGTGTTCAGCAACTCGAGTTTGCCGTCGACGACGAAGTTGGCGGGGGCGACGAATCCGCTGACCGAGTCGCGGTCGTGCTTCCGGACAATCACTTTCTTGTGAGTCGAGGGCATTGTATTAAGAGCCTATGGAGCCGTAGCACACCGAAGTGAAGTGCGAGTTGGGCAAAGAAACGTGACCTCAGCGGCTAAAGCCGCAATCACAGTCAGTCGATCACCGCAG
>Ga0116121_1000881_pt1 | contig 13754 bp, 15 predicted proteins | sample June2015DPH_13_1_FD_89725 | JGI IMG/M metagenome (GOLD analysis project Ga0116121, IMG submission 89725) | Peatland microbial communities from SPRUCE experiment site at the Marcell Experimental Forest, Minnesota, USA - June2015DPH_13_10 | ecosystem: Environmental > Terrestrial > Soil > Wetlands...
GTCGGCGACACGCTCTCCGCAAAGACGATTTATTCCTACAAGGATTTTGCGAAACAGTGGCGGTTTTGCGGCATTTCCCTCACATTGAACTCCAACGCGCACCATCCAACACGGTGAGACTCTGTCGAACCCTGACTCGATCCAGTCACGGCTCGACAGGGTCTCGCCCCACCGATTTAATGGGGATTTGTCATGGCAAAGGATGTCCCATTCAAAGGGCGCGGCGCGGGGTCGAACCCGGCGAATCGCTTTGAGAAGATTCATTTGGAACGGGATGAGGATTGGGATCCCGCGGAGGATCCCTCGCCGAAAACCCGGTTTCTGCGCGATCTTTCCCAGAGCATCATCAGTTACAACGACAGTCCCGATATTCCGTTCCATGCCAGCCTGAACGCCTACAGGGGTTGCGAGCACGGGTGCTCCTACTGCTATGCCCGCATTACTCACGAGTATTTGGGTTTCTCAGCCGGTCTGGACTTCGAGACGAAAATCATGGTGAAGGAAAATGCGCCCGATCTGCTCCGGCGCGAGCTGTCGTCTCCCAAATGGAAACCACAACCGCTGGCCATGAGCGGCGTGACCGATTGCTACCAGCCCATTGAGCGCCGGCTGCAATTGACGCGCCGATGCCTGGCCGTTTTGGCGGAATTTAGAAATCCAGTCAGCATCGTCACCAAGAACTATCTGGTGACGCGGGACATTGATCTGTTGCGGGAACTGGCAATTCACCACGCCGTCACGGTCCATCTTTCCATCAACTCGCTCGATAGCGAACTGGCTCGCAAACTCGAGCCGCGGGCGGCATCTCCCAAGATGCGGCTTGCGGCGGTGGAGGCTTTGGCGAAGGCGGGTGTGCCGGTGGGCGTGCTGGTCGCCCCGGTCATCCCGGCTTTGAACGATCACGAGATCCCGGCGGTCCTGGCCGCGGCCAAAGCCGCCGGCGCCGGGTGGGCGGACACGGAAATCCTGCGGTTGCCGCTGACGGTCGCGCCGATTTTTGAACAGTGGCTGGACCAAAACGTTCCCGGAAAGAAGGACAAAGTCTTAAACCGCATCCGCGCCATGCGAGGCGGCAAACTCAACGACCCCCGTTTCGGTTCCCGCATGAGCGGGGAAGGGATTTTCGCGGACCAAATTTCGCAAATGTTTCACGTCGCTCGTCGCAAGGCGGGCCTGCCTGAGGATGGCCCCGAGTTGTCCACCGCCGCATTTCGCAGGCCGCAGGGGGCGCAATTGGGGCTCGGCTTTTGAGCCTTCTGGATGCGGCTGCCTTGGTGCGCAGAAAGTTTGTCGGATTTTACCGCAGCAGGGTATAAGATAGGTGAGATGCATGCGAAATCAGACACCGAGCTTCTGCGCGAATACGGAGAGCACGGAGCCGAAAGCGCATTTACGGAAATCGTCAAGAGGCATACAAACCTTGTTTATTCTTCCGCACTGCGGCAGGTGAATTCGCCCGACACGGCCGCCGACGTTGCCCAGACCGTGTTTGTCAGCCTGGCACAGGGCGCGTGTTCGTTGTGGCCGCGATTGCAGCAAGACGCTTCGTTGGCAGGCTGGCTTTGCCGTAGCGCTCGAAATGTCTCGCTGAATCTCCGGCGCAATGAATTCCGCCGGCGTTCGCGTGAAAAGCTGGCTATGGAACAACTCAACCCGATATCTGGGACCAACCCTGACTGGGACCAGTTGAGTCCTATATTGGACGAGATCATGAGCGAACTGCCGGAACCTGACTATGACGCATTGGTGATGCGATTCTTCAAGGATCAGGATTTGGTGTCTGTCGGCCGAGCGCTCGGCGTGAGCGATGATGCTGCCCAAAAGCGGGTTTCGCGCGCGCTTGACAAGCTGCGCGATCTTTTGTCCCAGCGCGGAATCACGGCCACAGCCGCCGCACTCGGGGTTCTTCTCTCTGCCAACGCGGTGCAAGCGGCTCCGATCGGATTAGCCGCCACTATTTCCAGTGCCGCCACTCTCGCCGGAACAACCGTTGCTGCAACAGCAACAGCACTCAAGGCCATCGCCATGACTACACTGCAAAAAACTCTCATCGTCACCATCATCGTTGCCGGCATAGCGACTCCGTTGGTAATTCAACACCGCGCCCAGGTGAAACTGCGCGAGGAAAGCCAATCGTTGCGCCAGCAGGTTGATCAATTGGCGTCACTTGGCGCCGAGAACGAGCGTCTCTCCAAATTGCTCGCCGAGGCCAGACAGAGCAAGCCACCGGCCAGTCAGCCGACACGTGAACTGTTGCGCCTGCGAGGCGAGGTGGGGCGGTTGCGCCAACAGAATCAGGATCTTGCCAAGCTCGTCACGGATCGGCAGCAGACTCTTGCGCCTCTTCTGCCCAGCAGCGCCTGGGCCGACGCTGGCAGCGCCACGCCGGAAGCGGCAGCCGGCACTTTCGCGTGGGCGGTCAAGGAGGGGAACAAGGACAGGCTGGCGGAGGTTCTAATGTTGAAGGCCGATCAGACTAATGCGAATGTGGCTGTGGACGTCATCTCCAAAATGTTTCAACCCCTTATCTCAGAGATCGAGGCATCCAGACTTGTATTCACCGAAAACACAACGCCCGATGAAGTGACTCTATGGTTTCAAAACCATTTTAACGACGGGCACACGCTTTTCTCTCCGCTCACGCTCAAACACGTCGGCGATCAGTGGAAAGTGAAGTTCTTTGAGGCTGACAGCGTGGCGGAATGACAAAGCGCTGTTGAACCGCATCCGCGCCATCCCGGGCGGCAAACTCAACGATCCCCGTTTCGGTTCCCGCATGAGCGGGGAAGGGATTTTCGCCGACCAGATTTCGCAGATGTTCCACGTCGCGCGCCGCAAGGCGGGCCTGCCGGAGGATGGACCAGAATTATCTGCCGCCGCCTTTCGTAATTCGGAAGGATCGCAATTGAGGCTGGGATTTTAAGACATCAAGCCGATCATGTTCAGCAAGCACGAAGACAAATCGTTAGCGGTTGTTAATGTGCCTCCACGATTACTTGGCTTTATCAAATTCAACGAGAGAAAATTGGAGTTCCGATTGATCATTCATTCCGCAAAAGTCACGGAAAAGATCGCGCGCGATTTTTGAGAATGCCGGCGCCCCAGATGGCATAGGGGAGATCGAAAACACGCACCAAATGGGTATATTCGGATAAAACGGATAGTTGAACCCCTTCGGTATTTCGTTGGCACGGGGCGCTTCCAGTCCGTGGCGGTCAAAAAAAGCTCTCATCGTTTCTTCTCTCGTCTCATCATGAATGAAAGTTACGTCTGACGTGATGGAGTCCGTCATGCGACAGACAGACATGGCAGGCTTTTCGTCCAGGGAACTGAGCGTCAAATAACACCAATCGGCGCGGGAATTGAAAACGCTTGCAACGTATTTTTCGATATTACCGAGCGTTTCCGTGACAGAATCATCACGTAACACGACCGGCATATCGGGTGGCGCAAGCCCTTTGGGAAGTTTTCGGAGCCAGGCTGGTTTGAACAGGTCGGTCAGGTCTTTGCAGCCGGGTGGCAGTTGAATGCCCCGCTTGTTGTAATTGACGAATTCCGACATAGGCTTCCTGTGCTGGCACTGTACGCCAAAAACGGGCCGGTTTCCAGAAAATAAGATGTAGCAGTGTGTTTCTCCGGCAGCCTCACATCAACTCACGCGCCCGCGCCCTGGCTTCATCCAGAAATGCCGCCAGCAAGGGCGTCATCTTGCGGCGCCACAACGCGCCGATCAACACCGGCGGAAATCCCGGCAGCGGCAGCGCGCGCACATTCGGCGAAAGCGTGTTCTTGGGAACCGCCACTGACAAGCCGATACCGAGTCCGCCCGCCACATAATTCTCGATCATATCCGTCGAACTGGCCTCGATGGCTGGAAACCACTCCACGCCGAGCTTGTTGAGTTGCGCTTGAAAACCTTTGGAAAGCGTTTCGCCCGCCGGCAGGCAGATGAGCGCTTCGCCAATCTTGTCGCGCCGCCACAATTCCTCCGCCGACTTTATGCGGCTGTTTTTTTCCACCAGCAACACCAGCGGCAGTTCCATCAACACCTCGGAATGAAACCCGGCCGGCGCCTTCCGCTCGATCAATGTGATGACCAAATCCACTTCGTCCTGTTGCAACAGGGCCTCCAATTGCGCCTGATAATCGTCGCGCAGCGAAATCTTCAGGCCGGAAAATTTTTTGCGCACATTTTGCAGCAACCGCGGCAGATGGTCGCGCAGCACAATCGTCGAGGCGCCAATCCGGAAATGCCGCGCCTGCCCGCCCTGAAATTCGGCCGCCATTTTATCGAGGTTGGAAAAAAACGGGCGGATGAACTCGTAGAGTTTTTCGCCGGGCGGCGTCAGAGCGAATGGCCGGCGTTGAAAAAGCGTCACCCCCAGGAATTCCTCCAGTTGCGCCACTTGCGCGCTCACCGCCGGCTGCTGGATGCCGTAGGGGATGTTCCGCACCGCCGGCATGATGCCGCCGTGCCTGGCGACGTAATAAAACAGTTCAAGGTGATGGACATTCATTTAGCCAAACGATGTTGGTAAAAGTATTATCAATTAACGCCCCGCCCGCAAGCGGTGTTAATCTATGGACAAGATAACAACGGAAATATGACAAAACAAATTGTAAAATACAGGAGCAACACTATGAAAAATACAATCGCAGCAATGAACTCGTTCCGCACGGCGGCCATGCCGATGTCAATGGTCCTGCTCGCGTTGTGCGTCAGTCGTTTCCCGGTTGCCGCCGCGCCACAGGCCGGCATGGCGCCGGAGCAGCAGAAGCGCCTGGAGTTGATGAAATCCAAAGGGCCGGACGCCTCGCTGACCATCCTCCCCGTGCGCCTGGCGGGAAAACCCTGGGACCGCGTGACTGAGGTGGTCGGTCTTCTTCTCGAAAAGCAGGGATTGGGAAACATTGAGCTTGGAACAACCCCGTTCACACCGCCTGAAACGAATTTGGAAAGTTTGGCCGCCGCCGTTGGCGCCTTTGTGAAGACAAATCCGATCCCCACCGACTACGCGCTTTATGCCGAATACAATGGAAACCGTCAAACCGGATTGAATGAACTGCGCGCAGTCGTCGTGGATCAAACCGGCGCGGTCGTCTGGACGGACCGTCAGACGCCGCAGGACGAAGCGTTCAAGAAAATGGAACATCCGGAGCCGATGACGATGTCCGTTCTGCTCGTCGAACGGCTGGGTCCGCAACTCGGCCTCAATGAAGAAACTGCGAAGGCAGCCAAACCGGGCAGGATGGCGGCCATCATGGACCAGCGGAGCGGCCTGCCTCCCGAGAATGAAAGGGCCGCCCTTCCCGAACGCCAGAAGGCGATGAAACAAGCGATGCCCGGCGCGACCCTGCTCGTTTATCCGGCGCGGGTTGGCGGGAACAAGAACAGCGTCCCCAGCGCGACCAACGTCGTGCGGCTGCTCAATCAAGAGGGCTTGTGCAAGGCCGTCCAAGCCGAACAGACAATTCTCCTCAAAACTTCGATGACGGACCCGAACGAGCTGAAGGGGCTGTGGAATCTGGCGCGCGAGTTCCGGGATTTTGTCCGGGCCAATCCGCCCGCGGCCGACTACGCCCTTTACGCGGACTACGGTTTCAATCCGCAAAACGCGGAGCAGGGTTTCGTGCATTTTGTCGTGTGCGACCGCAAGGGCGAATGGGTGATCGTGGACATGCAAAACTCGCATCATCCCGATTACCAGAGCATTGGGGTGATTTCCGAAGCCCGCTGCGACCAACTGCTCGTCAAGCGTCTGGCAGGTTACTTGCGGTGAACACGGTTGAAAGCGCCGCGTTACAACACGGCCAATGGAATTCTGAACCCCAACCAAAACAAAAAGGAAAGGAACAGAGTCATGAAAACAAAATCCAGATTGTTCGTTGGATGTCTGCTGCTGACGGTTTGCTTGTTGGGTGGTGTCTGGCTGACATCAGCACGGGCAGGAACGGAAATTCTTTTCTATCCCTTCGCCCGGATGTTCGGCGGTGCGTCCGAAAGCGAATTGGTGCGCTGCCGCGAGGCGTTCCAACAGATGCAGACCAACTTCGCCAAAAGCCGCATGGTGGTGATGCCGGTGTTGTTCGCCGACGCCGATACTGACGCCAAAAACTGTCAATGGCGCGGTGACTTGGCGGTGGCGGTCACGCGGGAAATGTCGGCCCAAAGCACGGCGAAGATTGAGGTATCGGCGGTCGAGCCGAAGGTTGTCATGCCGAAACCTTTTCATAATCAGCTCCGCTATACCACAAAACGGTCGGCTGTCTATGGCGCATGGGGCAAAGCCGCGCATCCGCCGGGCGATTATGTTTTTGTCACGGAAATTTTCGGTGGCGATGGAATCGTTTATGCCATCCAGATTTACGTGTTCGACTCATCGGGACAGCTCGCCTACAGCCGGCAGCTCAACTCGCACCAGTTCGGGAATCATCTTTCCCTGACGGGAGATGCGGCGGCGAAACGGATTGCAAAAACCTTTTTGAACAACCTGAAAGAAGACGTGAAAAGAATATTCCCGCCCTACGGCGTCGGGTGATGAAGAACTGAAATTTTGAAACTCAACCAAAACAAAAAATGAAAAGAACATGACTATGAAAAACAAATTATGGTTGATGGCTGTGTGCAGCGCGTTGCTGGCCGCCGCCGCGTCGGGACAAAATGCTCCCGCAACGGGCACCAATGCGGATTCCGCGGAGACATGCGTCCGCAAAGGCATGGAATTTATTAACCAACACAAGACCGAGGAGGCCTTGAAAGCCTTCGAGCAGGCTTCCGCACTTCAGCCGGACAACGAACAGGCGGCGGTCGGACAATACATCAGCCTCGTGCAATTGAACCGGGCGAATGACGGAGCAAAAGTCCTGGACAACTGGGTTGCAGCCAAAGCCGACGATCCCCGACGCTGGTTGTGCAAGGCCATGGCTGAAGCTGAATCGGACCGGCCCGGGGAAGCGTTGAGGTCTTTTGAGAAACTCACCGGGCTTCAGCCAAACGAAAGCGGTAATTGGGTTGGCAAGGGAGAGATGCTCGTGGCGCTGAAGCGGGACGACGAGGCGTTGAAAGCTTTTGACAAGGCAATCGCGCTGAATCCGAAACACGAGGCGGCCTGGAGCGATCGCGGTGGCGTTCTGAACAGATTGGGGAAGTATGACGAGGCGATCAAGTCTTGTGACAAAGCCATCGAGCTTGCTCCCAAATGGGCCGATCCACTTTACAATCGCGCCTGTGCGTATGCCGGGAAAGGCGACAAAGCCAATGCGCTCGCCGGCCTTAAGAAAGCCATCGAACTGCAATCTTCGCTCAAGGCCGAGGCAGTCAAGGAAGCCTGTTTCAAAAACCTGTTCGGCGACCCGGATTTCAAAAAGTTGACGGAATAAAGCGCAAACGGGTGGTGAAATTTCGCAACTAAACAGGCAATGAAAGGAGCAGATTATGAACCGCAAACTATTGGCCGCCGCGTGTCGGTGGATGGCACGGATCGTCGGCGCGTTGCTGGTCGTTCTCATTGTGTGTCTCGCAATTGGTGAAGGGATGCCGAACCTCTTCGCGCAGCCGGCAACGGTCCAGGTTGGCTTCCTCGCCTTGGCCATGATCATAATTGGCATTCTCGCCGGGTGGCGATGGGAACTTGCCGGAGGCATCCTGTCACTGGCTGGCTGGTGTCTGTTTTGCGTTCCCATTGAGAATACCCGGAGAGGGCTGAATTGGCTCTGTTGGGCCTTGGCGGTGCCTGGGGCGCTCTATTTGACCAGCGCGCTTTTGAGGGCCCACAACGAAAAACATCCATGAAACTGAACGCTGTTTGGTCTCAGGGAATAGGGGCATCATTCGCCGCATTATGTGCGGTGATTGGCTCACCCTTACATCGGCACACCGGCACGACAAAGGTGGTCAAAATTTATAGCCACAAAGGCAACCAAGGACAAAAAGGGGTAACATGTTACTGGTTTGTAGCTGGTGGTGTTACCGGCTAAGTCGTTGACTATCAACACTTGTTACCGTGTTACCGATTTTTTGGACCAATCATCCATATCTTGGGTTTCTTGCGCTTTTTAGTGTCGTTGCGTCGTTGCGTTAAAGTCGGGAATGCGCTAATCTGGCAGCGGCCTTTGTGCCCCTGTACCTCAAATGGATAGAGGAGCGGTTTCCTAAAACGGTTTAGCGGTTTTCACCAAACCCTTGATTTTACGCAAGTATCTGGCCTTCAAATTTTTATATGGCTCAAGAACAAGGCAAGGTTAGGCACCAAAATACAAGAAAAGGCAACAAAATTGTCATGCAGGCGTCATGCAGGCATATTTCGGGCATATTCAGCCAAAATTTCCCTGATTTGTTAAAGTCCGCGCTTCCCAAACCTTCTGACAGGGTAAAAAAACATTTGACAAACGCCATCAAATACAGTATATTAAGACTATGACGGAAGAAGAAAAAACAAACAGTTCATGGAAAAACAAACACGGGATTGCTGCCCATTTTGGCTGCTCGGTGCGCCATATCGGCAATCTCACAAAAACCCGCCGATTGCCCTACGTCAAACTTGGCCGCATTGTCCGCTTTAACGTGACCGACTGCGAGAGGGCAATAAAGGCGTTTGAGGTCAAAAGTGTCGGAAGTTTTGACAGTTTCAGCGAGTAAAGCGCGAATAGAAGGGTTCCCTTGGTAAAGGCTCTATTTGACCGTCGGCAAGGTCAAAACCTCTTCAAACGCCGTATAGAGGCCCAAAGAATGGCATTTAAAATCATGTCAGGAACTCAAATTTCTTTGGAACTTGATACTTTTTTGTAAAACGCTGCCAAAAAAACCCAAAATGTTCTTGACATTTTTAATCACTTCCGTTAATCTAAGAACATGACAAATATAACAGTAACTCATAAAATCAGAAATGGAAAGCTAATCAGGCCGTTGCAACGTTGCGTCATACACACCAGAGAACCCGAAGACGGGGATAGTTTTGATGCTCTTTTATTTATTGAGGCTGACCCTGATTATGTAGTCCCACCAGTGGCCGGTTTTCAAATGCCAGGTGACACAGCAACCGGATTCAAGTATCGGCTCATTTTCAATGACAATATGCTTGCCCTAGAACCGCAGATAGAATGCGCTTTGGATAAAGTCTTTACGGAATCTGAAGCTCATTTCCAAGTAATGGCAGAGGGAATAAACGATATTCAGAGGCGAGCAGATTTCTTTTACGACCCATCCTTGCCCTGCTGCAATTTAAAAATTATCTGTGCCAATAAAACGTTTCTTGACGAATTAAAATCGTGGGGAAAACATGCGGCTCAAAGTCACAGATTCATTTATCCTCATGTCTATAAGGTTTTGGCGCAAATGTTGGAAGTCGAAACTGTCTTAATCAGCGAAAACGACAGAGCCTTGTGTCGTTCTGTCGAGGGCTTCAAAATTGATTAAAGTCAAAACTAAAGAGTTATGGAGCAGACAATTGCACTTGCAGGGGGCAGTTACCAGACCGTGCCAAGCCTTCTTTTAAACGACTTGGCGCGAGACGGCAAAACGGGCAAGCCAGTGCTTGAACACATGGACATTGCCGTTTACGCGCTCCTTAAAGCCCATACAGGGGCCAAAGACCATTGCTGGCCAAGTCTGGAGCGTCTGGCGAGTTTGGCGAATTGCAGCAACTCGACAATCCAACGCAGTTTGAAACGTCTGGACGTTGCCAACCACATCCAAAGGAAAGGAAGGACAAAAACAGGCAAAGGAATGATATACATCCTCACAGACGTAACCGCATCCGGTGTTGTCAGACGCGAGCGCAAAATACCTGCCCCCCGAAAAACTTTAAATTTACCTCCTTGCGGCAACGGGGAGTCTCAAATCCAAGCCTCGTTGAACACAGGGGACATTCAAAACATGCCCGTTTTGGATGATTTGGCGTTTTAATCGTGTCACCTATGACCGCTAGCCCGGTCAATCCTGACTTGATGATATGGTCACGGGTGAGGGACAAAGAATAACAAGGAAGCATAACAAGGAAGTACAACAAAGGAATATAACTTAAGCGAAGCTTACCGCTACGCGGTTAGAAAAGCGCAAAGCTGCTTTTTAACTTTTTCCTGAAAGCAGCCATTGAACAGATATTAAGTTACCACTTATATTAAAAAGCTTTTTAATTTTCGGGTTGACGCTTAATTGGCGAGGGATGCTCTGTGAAATCTAAACCGTGGCCAATCGGCGAGCATTAACGGGGCGGCCTTTTCCGCCAGTAATCGTCGGCATCTTTGACCAGACGCCAAAGCGGGATTGATAAACCCACTGCGATTGAGTGGGCAACATTTAATGAGGGGTTCCGTTGAAACCGTTCAATGAGGGAAATCATTTTGGGGGCAAGGTCTGCCCGTTCCGCCAAAGATTCTTGCGACAAGCCTTTCGCCTTTCGGTGGTTCCTGACGGCAACCCCGAACGCTTTGGCAAAGTCCTTTGAACGCATCCCTAAATTTTGCCAAATGAAAATGAAGGATTTACAGGAACAGTTGTTCCAATTTTAAGGCTTGCAATATTTATGACACACGGGCATTATCGCCGTCACATGAATGGACACGCGGGAACACTTCTTAACGCATGGGCCAACCAACTCAAATCACAAAAGATAAGCTTATGACAACAAGTCGCCTTTCTGCTTTGATGAGAATTGATTCGAGAATCCTCTTGATGAAACTTTGCTTGTGGCTAATTGTTTTTCTCCGTGCGGAAAACATGACGTCACAAAGCAGTGAAGACATCATAAAAAGCATGGGAAATGACGACCCGCTCATAAAACAAATCGAAGCGAAAAACAAAGCTTTTCAAAACCAAATGAACGCGGAAATCAATGAAATCACCAAATGGCAAACGATGCACAACCCGGAGATTTTTCAGAGTGAATTGGAAGAGCTTCAAAAGCAAACGTGGAGCGCCGGGGACTATCGAGAGTGCCAAAACGTCATATATTGCGTATGGGATAGCAGTTGGACGACTATCTTTGGGAGTGTCGAAGAAGGACGACGGGGAATAGTTGTAAAGGGGTTTGAGTTCGACTTTTCGGCAAGCTACCCGACTCCGGTTGACTATAATACAACCCGACTCAACTTTTTGGTGCATGGCAATGTCATGGTTGGAAATCCACCTCACGCCCCCGTGAAAGGGGATTACATACTGCTAAGAGTAAAAGATATGTCTGAGGAGAGAGAACTTGCTAATGAACAAGCGGGAACTTCTGCGGGAAAAGTTCGCGTAGTAGATTTCGGGTATGCACGCAACGAACCGCCGAATGCAAAGGAAACTTCTGATAACATCAAATACTGGCGAGAAACCAAATTCAATTTGGCTCTGGAAAGGATGAAGAAGATTTTAAATGACGCAATAGCGAAGCGAGAACCGTATCTACGGGCGAAGAAGTTGCAGGAACAAGCGGCTCAGGACAAGCTCCGTGCGGAGGCGGCTCATAAAGCAGAATTGGAAGATAAACTTTTCCAAGCAGATATTGAAAATGCAACAAATGGTGTTGAGTCATCTCAATACAGACTCGGAATGCGCTTCCTGAATGGTGACGGCGTTCCTAAAGATGAAAGCGTCGGCAAGCAATGGCTTGACAAAGCGTCGGCTCAGGGGAATTTGGGCGCAAAAACCGCTCTTGCTGCTCTGGCCTACAAGATTAATCTTAACGACAGCGTTATCATGGCGGAAGTGAAATACGCTATGCAAGACGCTGATTCATACCAGTATAAACTTGGATTGCGTTTTTTGAATGGTGACGGCGTGACGCAAAACAAGCAGTTTGCGAAGGAGTGGTTAGAGAAGGCCGCACGGAATGGAAATGCAGACGCCAAGACCGCGCTTTCTACGCTTTCACCTTAGACGCGCGAAGCGCGTTATTTTTGGGCATCGCATCAATTTTGGAAGGCTGCTTTTTTCGTTGGGTAGTTGTCAAGACTAAGAAAGAAGTTTGGAGTCCAGCCCAAATGTGAACTAGCCCGACAGTTCGTATATCGCAAGGGAAATCCAAAGGCGCATAATTCCTATATCACAAGGCCAAAAAATGAAATTTCGAGGCAAAAATCCATAAAAAGCCCTTCAAAGTATATGCTTGACTGTAAATGATTGACAAAAGGTTTCCAGAAATAAATAAAAATAGCACCTAGTAATCTGAATTAAGAAATCAATCAAAAAACTTTTCATAATTGACGGCATACCTTTTAGGCGTTGAACGTGTCCCGCCTGATTTCCAGGCTTTAAGGATTAACTGTGCCTGTTTGAGAGGGTTTTGGCGTTAATTCAGGCCGCAAATTCCAATACTTTTCAGCTTCCCCTTTCAGAACAAGGGCTTTGTAATAGCGATGCACAAGCTCCGTTGAACGATGGCCCATTTGATAGGCTGTGGAGTCGGAATTGTTGAAGTGTGCAAGGTGGTAGCTGGCAAACGAATGGCGCAATCCATTCTCAGGCCATTTCTCAATCCCTGCCGCTTCCAACAAAAGCTCTTTGTGTTTCCAAAATTTACTTTTGTCAACAATTGGCCCGCCTTTTTTCAAAGTGTCGGCAAGAGGCTTTAGCCAAGCAAACAAAGCATCGGAAACGTCAACATTTCTTTGCGCTCTTTTTTTTGCAACGTCCGCGCCGATTTTAATAATTCGATTTTCAAGGCTGATGTCTTTTGAGTCCAGTCGCATCATTTCGGCGGAGCGCAATCCGGCAAACAAGCCAAGCGAAATGTAAGGGAGAAATCCGAATTTATCGGCATTATCAAGGAGTGCTTTTGCCTGTTGAACGGAAAAAATCTCAGGTTTTGTTTCCTCCACGGCGGGGCGGTCAATCAATTCAGTCAAATTGGCGTCAACCCATTTTATGGGCCTTCTCAACGCAAAACCATAAAGCTGAGAAAGTTTTGTGAGATAATTTATCCGTGTCCGCATTCCCCATTGTTCATCGTTGACCCATTCTTTTAATTCATCCAACGTAATATCGCTCAAGCGGGATTCCCCAAAATCAGCCGCAAAGCTGTTTAGCCTATGTTCCAGGTCGCCGATGGTGCGCGGGCGCAAATTCCTGTTTTTACAATCTGCAAGATAACGCTGGACGATTTCTTTGACGGTGGGGGCGGTCTTATACGCCAAGACGTGCTTTTCGTAATACTTGGCTGATTCCAGAATTGTGACGCCATGAGGGGCAAGGAGTCGGTTGGCTTTGACGGCATCCAAACGAATGTCCTGATTGAGCGTAAACGCTTCCATGCCCTCATTGGCCCTGGCAATCCTGCTTTGCTCTGAATAAGCCTCTGCTTCCCCTTTGGTGGCGAAATTGACCCGTTTGCGCTTTCCCTCCACAAATCCAAGGTCAACTTGGAAGCTGACTTGACCGCTACGGTGTTTTGCGATATGAATACGGGGCCATTTGGAACGTTTTGAGTGTTTGTTCATTTTCATGCGTAAATTGTCATGCAAACGTCATGCAAAGTCAAGGAAAAAAATTCAAAATGTTCATAAATGATTGGTAATCAAATTGTTGCCCCTGTACCTCAAATGGATAGAGGAGCGGTTTCCTAAACCGTCCATCCCGGTTCAATTCCGGGCGGGGGTACCACTCGGAAATGTCAAATGTCCAAGCACGAATGCCCAATTAATGACGAATGTCGAATGACGAAGTTTCGTCATTGGGTCATTTGGACATTTATTGGTCATTAGGATTTCGTCATTCTTCATTTTCCCCGGCAGACGGAGGTTCGCCCAACACCCGAAAAGAATGCACCCACGGATCA
>Ga0116121_1000882_pt1 | contig 13752 bp, 13 predicted proteins | sample June2015DPH_13_1_FD_89725 | JGI IMG/M metagenome (GOLD analysis project Ga0116121, IMG submission 89725) | Peatland microbial communities from SPRUCE experiment site at the Marcell Experimental Forest, Minnesota, USA - June2015DPH_13_10 | ecosystem: Environmental > Terrestrial > Soil > Wetlands...
GCTGCACTGGCACAGCAAAATGATCCGGCGAAGCCTGTGGTGGTGCAACCGGGTGCGCCCGGTGCGCCGAGCAAAACCCTGCCGTCATCGACGCGAGCAATCCTGCCGCCACGGTCGCCGGCAGATGTAGCGTTCATGCAGGGTATGATCGTGCATCATGCACAAGCGGTAGAGATGACGGCGATGATTCCGTCGCATACCCAGAACAAAGACCTGCATTCATTAGGGGCACGTATCAGTAGCTCGCAGTCGGACGAAATCAAGCTCATGAAGCGCTGGCTGGCGGCCCGCGGCGAATCCGTTCCGAAGGCGATGCCGAAAATGCCGGGCATGGATATGTCGCACGAGACGTCAAACAAGAACATGGCACTGATGCCAGGAATGCTGACGCCGCAGCAGATGGAAGCGTTGCGGAAGGCAAAGGAAGCCGAGTTTGAGCGCTTATTTTTGCTGGGGATGATTCAACATCACAACGGCGCCTTGGCCATGGTAAAAGATCTATTCGACACCGCAGGCGCTGGACAGGATGGCGAGTTGTTCAACTTCGCGACCGATGCGGACAATACGCAACGAGCCGAAATACGTATCATGGAGACCATGCTGAAGAAAGAACCCCTTGAGGAGAAACGATGAATCGATTGCCCAGTCTTGCCCTGTGTGTGGTGTGGGTCGCACTTATTTCTGGTTTCGCTATGAACCAAACGCAGGCCCAAGCAGTGCCGCCCGCGGCTCCGCCCCAGGAACAGGTGCAGCAGTCCGCGACTCCGCCCTCCGAGAAGGACGCTGAGGGCAAAGACAAAGAGGACGAAGAGGAGAACATGTTCGCTCCACAGCCCGCCCCAACGCTGCCGCCGGGGATGACGGGATCGGATGCGAACGATCCGCGCGCCAGCCTGGCACCGGGACTTTATGACGCGGGAGAAGCTTCCATGGGCATCGAACACCTCGTGCTGCTCAAGAAGCCGGACGCGTTTCAGCTCGGAGCCACGGATCCCGATGATCCGAGGGTGGAGAAAATCGTTGGGCAGCTCGGTCTGGGGAACAACAAAAAGATTCCCAAGCCAGCGCACTTGCTGATCGCGCAACTTGCTTTTGCCAACTCGGACCTTGCTTTCCAGGGCAACCACCTGTTCCAAGGAAATTTTTATGGCATGAGCATCTTCGACATCTCCAACCCGGCGAACACGAAATTGTTGACGTCAATGGTCTGCCCAGGCGGACAAGGTGATGTGTCGGTATACAAGAATTTGATGTTCATGTCCGTAGAGATGCCCAATGGACGCCTGGATTGCGGCGTTCAGGGATTTTCCCCCGAACCTCCTCCGCCCGCAGACGAGGACAAAGACAAAACCGATGACAAAGATAAAGATAAAGACAAGGGGAAAAAGCACCACATCCCGGTAGCACAGAAGGACCGTTTCCGCGGCGTCAGAATCTTCGACATTTCCGACATCCAGAACCCAAAGCAGGTCGCAGCGGTGCAGACCTGCCGCGGATCCCATACGCATACCCTGGTGATCGATCCGAACGACAAGGACAATGTCTACATCTACGTTTCAGGAACGTCGTTTGTGCGTCAGCCGGAAGAACTGGCCGGGTGCTCCGGCGAAAAACCGGACAAAGATCCGAATACTGCACTGTTTCGCATCGATGTGATCAAAGTTCCACTGGCTGCACCGCAGGACGCGAAGGTCGTGTCGAGTCCCCGGGTATTCATTGATCCACGCACGGGCGCGATCAACGGCCTGAACAACGGTGGCACCCACGGCAAGAAGGGCTCGGAGAAGCCGGCTGACACCGACCAGTGCCACGACATCACCGTGTACTCGGCGATCGGGTTGGCCGCGGGCGCGTGCTCCGGAAACGGAATTGTGCTCGACATCAAGGACCCTGAACATCCAAAGCGTGTGGACGCCGTCAATGATCCGAACTACTCCTACTGGCATTCGGCTTCATTCTCGAACGATGGCAGCAAGGTTGTGTTCACCGACGAGTGGGGCGGAGGCTTGGGCGCGCGGTGCCGTCCGAACGACCCGAACAAGTGGGGTGCGGATGCCATCTTCCGTCTGAAGGACGACAAGCTGAGTTTCGCGAACTACTACAAGCTGCCAGCCGCGCAGGGCGACACGGAGAACTGCGTGGCACACAACGGTTCCCTGATTCCAGTTCCCGGCCGGGATATTGAAGTGCAGGCCTGGTACCAGGGCGGGATCTCCGTGATGGACTTTACCGATCCGGCCAACCCCTTCGAGATCGCCTACTTCGATCGAGGGCCCATTGATCCGAAGATGTTGGTCCTCGGAGGCGACTGGTCGGCGTATTGGTACAACGGCTACATTTACGGTTCGGAGATCGCGCGCGGCTTGGACGTGTTTCAACTGACTCCGACCAGGTTTCTGACGCAGAACGAAATCGACGCGGCCAAGACGGTTCGGCTGGCTGAGCTGAATGTGCAAAACCAGCAAGAGATCGAGTGGCCTGCAAAGTTGATCGTGGCGAAAGCGTACGTGGACCAGTTGTCTAGGTCGCAGGCTCTGCCTGCAAGCCGAATCGTCGAGCTGCAGAAGGCGATTCAAAGCGCAGAGACGTCGCATATGAGCAAAAGCAAAATGGCGAAGTTGAAGGGCATCGCACCTTCGTTGGAAAAGAGCGCAGCAACCGCGAAGACCCCGGCCGACTCAATGCGCATGTATGCACTGGCAGGCGTTCTGAGGCATCCGTCCGCTTAAGCCAGGATCAGAAATCGCGAAAGCCCCGGTAATTAGAAAGGATTGAAGAACGGATAAGAAACCGGACTGAACAAAACGCGCAACGGCTAGAAGCCGTTAAGAAAATGGTAGGCACGAGGAGACTCCAACTCCTGACCTCTACCGCGTCAATTAGCGGTGCGGCTGCCGGCCATTGATCCTTAAGGTGTTAATAACCGGAGGAACCGTTCCTTCGGGCTGGCTTGCTGCTGCGCTCATTGGCGTCGGGGCCGGAGGCGAAGCGGCTATTACACCTTACCTGCTGACGCGATACTTTGGGCTTCGTGCTTTTTCCACTCTTTACGGTCTCACCTGGACGTTCTATGCCGCTGCGGGAGCCATTGGGCCGGTGTTACTCGGGCGCGCCTTTGATGCGACCGGGTTCCTATGCCTCTTGGCTGATCCTCCTCGCAGCAGGGCTAGGTCTGGCGGCCACGACGATCCTTTTGCTTCCGTGCTATTCAGATTCGTTCGCTGCGGTTCACTGAACCAAGAACAAAAGCCGAGGTCAGTCGTCGTTGGCGACAACTTCGGATGGGACAATGCCTTCGAGATTCAAGGCGTCAATTTCCCCGATGTTAGGTAGTCCTGCGAGGGTCGCCGAAGGTATCTGCGACGCGATTGAAGAAAGCGAACAAGGCTGTGATGTAAACAGCTTCAGAAATCTCTCCTTCTTTCCATCCAGCAGCCCGCAACGTCTCAACATCGTCAGGGGTGGATCGGTAAGCAGCGTGGGTGATTAACCCACATATTCCAGCAGGGCCGCTCCGCGACCGTAAGGCCCGCTTGGTCAAGCTTGCCTTCGACGATTGCTTCTACACATTGTTCGGATGCTCCCTGGACCGCGCAGGAAGTAGGCGTGGCTGTCCAGTCGATACGGACACCGGTTGAGATAAGAGACGTCGCTGGCGATCATCTCTTTGTGGCGACGCGAAAGATGTCCGTCCGAAAAGTGGATCGCGTTTCCTAGATCGATCACGCGACGCAGGAAGTCAGGCCGCTCTCCGAAGCACTTGATGATGCCGGGTACCTGCTGTCTCCCCGACCCAGCTCGCCAGAAGTCGTAAGCCGCGGCCGTCTCACCGGTGGCCTCAGCATCTTCGATGATCCTGATTTTGGTGGCCGGCTTGGCGGCTGGAGTGCCATTTGCGCCCGCCGAATCCTTCGCATCGTTGTCTGCGCTCATATCATTCGTGTCGACGGATTACTCCTCATCCAGAGTCGCAATCTTCTGCCCGCTGCCGCTTGAGACGACCGTGATGAAGACAAATAGGAGTGGCGAAAAGTTATCCGGGGCAAGAGTTACGATCCAATGATACGAAAAGACTACGGGCGCTTTCCTTTTTTCACGGAAATCGAAACCAGTACTGCTTTCAAATTATTGACCCGGCTGCAAATCGTCCCTATAGTCGCCGCACTTCAATCTGTGGGCGAATTCTCGCGGGCGTTCTCGATAACGCGCGACGGGACATTGTTTTGCGAAATCGATTCGTGAGGACAAATGGGGAGAAGCATGCCTAGCGCGAAAACGCTGACGTTTCTGATGGCCCTTCTTACAAGTTTGAATGTTGCGGGACAGCAAATCACGGCAAGCATCCGCGGAACTGTTTTGGATCCGAGCAGCGCGATCGTCCCGGCCGCTACAGTCAGGGCAAAGCAGAATGAAACCGGCTTAAGTCGCGAGGCGATGACGGACCGTCAGGGAGAGTACGTACTAGTCGAGCTCCCGATCGGGCATTACCAGTTAGAGGTTCAGGCGAAAGGTTTCCAGAAGTACTTGCAGCAAGGAATCTCTCTGGATGTCAATGAAACGGCGACGGTCAGCGTTCACCTCAAGCTGGGGTCGGAAACGCAGCAGGTGGAAGTGAGTGCCAATGCGGCTTTGGTGCAGAGCACAGTCAGTAGTCTCGGCGAAACCGTGATGGAGCACGAGATTCTCGACCTTCCGCTCGACGGGCGCAACTTTTCTCAGCTCGGACTGCTTCAGCCCGGCGTGGTGCCGTTGACTCCTGGACTGCGCGAAGCCGGGGGCCCGGCACGACAGAACCAGGCCTATGCCGTCGACGGCCAACGGCCTGAATCGAACAACTTTATGATTGACGGCGCCGACAATGAGAGCTCTGTGGATGGTGGATTCGTGCTCAAGCCACCGATCGACGCGATCGCCGAGTTCAAAATTCTTAGCCATAACGCGAATGCGGAGTTCGGACGAAACACTGGTTCCACGACCAATATCGTTACGCGGTCAGGGTCCAATTCATTTCACGGGGCCGCCTGGGAATTTCTGCGGAACGATGCGATGGATGCGTCCGACTACTTCACGCAAAGCGTTCAGCCCTTGAAGCAGAATCAATTCGGCGCCACGTTCGGCGGCCCGATCCTGAAGGACAGGACCTTCTTCTTCGGGTCTTACGAAGGCTTCCGAAACCGGCAGGGTGAGACCGTTCCTGCAACCGTGCCTTCCGCGGTGGAAAGGCAGGGCAACTTCGGGGAGGAGTGTACCGACCTCAATGCCACTTTCAACCAGACCACCGGCCTCTGCAGCAATCCGAATGGGCAACTCATTTTTTTTGGAACACCCGTACCGTTCAATGAAATGACGCTTTTCACGCCCATCGATCCTACCGCGACCAATGTCCTGCCGTTTTTCCCTCTGCCAAACGTTGGAGAAAATGGATTCATCGCCACGCAGACTCTCAGCGAGAACAACGACCAATTCGGACTGCGCTTGGATTATTATCTTTCGAGTGCCGACGCTCTCAATTTCCGCTACATGTATAGCAGTGGCCCGACGACGGATCCTCTTTCGCCGGTGGGAGCGAACGTGCCCGGCTTTCCGGTGGGCGAGTACGACCGCGCCCAGAACTTTGTCACGCAAGAGACCCACATCTTCTCGCCCACCACCATCGGCGTCGCGCGCTTTTCCTTCCTCCGCAATACGTTCCTGCTCGACGAGCACCTGAATCATGAGTCGCCGGCGAACTTAGGCTTTGAGTACACGCCGACGTTGCCTTCGGCTTCCGGCCCTCCATTTATTCAAGTCGGCGGATACGCCTCAGTGGGCGACCCCATCACGGGACCGCGCAATACGTTTCAGAACACCTTTGACCTCTCTGGCTCTCTGAGCTGGATCCACGGTCACCACGAGCTGAAATTTGGCGGAGGCTACCGGCGCGATCAGATCAACGCCTTGCAGGGCATCGCCAGCAACGGCTTCTTTGTGTTCGCCAACTTTCCCTACAGTGACGGATTTGCCAGCTTCCTGTCAGGCAATCCGGTGGTGTTTCTGCAAGGTGGCGGCAATTTTAGCCGTGAGATCCGCGACCGAGCTCTTGATGCGTACGGTCAGGATACCTACAAGGTCAATTCTCGCCTGACGCTGAACCTGGGACTACGTTGCGAACTGCCATTTCCTTCCACCGAGAACAAAAACGAGGTCAATCTCTTCGTTCCTGGAGCACAATCGACAGTCGTGCCGAACGCTCCCACAGGATTGCTTTATCCCGGCGATCGGGGCGTGCCAGCGGGCTTGATTCCAACGCAGAAGACGGCCTTCGCACCGCGGTTCGGGTTCGCATGGGACCCGCGCGGAGATTCCAAAACGGTGGTCAGTGCTGCCTACGGAATTTTCTACGAGCCGTTCTACACCGGCGAGGGCGGGCCGCTGCAGGATCCAGTCAGCGCTCCTCCTTACCTCAAGACGCAGCAAATTAGTTTCCCCGTCAACTCGTTTGCCAATCCGTTTTATGCGCCGAATCCCTTCAGTCAAGCTTTCCCCGAGCCGATGACACTGCTCGTAGTCGCCCGCAATCTGCATCTGCCCTACGCGCAGGATTGGAATCTGAACATTCAACGGTCTTTCGGCGAAGACTGGCTCTTTCAGATCGGTTACGTGGGCACGACTGGTGTGAGGCTGCCGCGATTCATCGAAGGGAATCCCCCGGTCTTCGTCCCCGGCGTGAACACCACTGGCACCGGCTGTACGGTGGCAAATCCGTGTCCGATTTCCACCGAAAACAACGTGAACCAGCGGCGCCTGTATTCTGGATGCACCTTAGCGAACCCGAATAATTGCATCTACAGTTCGGTCGGTGAAATCGCCAGCATCGCGAACTCCAGCTATAACGCCCTGGAAACCAGCCTGCGAAAACGCTTCAGCCATGGCCTGTCGTTCCTCGCGTCCTACACGTGGGCGCACTCCATCGATGATGTTTCCTCCTTCAATATTACCGGCTCCGCTGCGCAACCCGTTGCCGGAGAAAATGACCTGGCGCAAGATCCCTTCGATCTTGCGGCGGAGCGTGGCCGGTCCATGTTCGATTCCCACCATCGTTTGGTGCTGAGTTATCAGTGGAGCCTTCCATTCTTGCAGCACTCCAGTACCTGGTATGGGCACGTTCTCGGCAACTGGCAGGTGAACGGAATTTTGACTGCCATGAGTGGGGGGCCGTTCACGGTATTCGACTCGAACGACGTTTCGTTGCAAGGGCAAGCACCGGAGATCACCGGATTTTCCGCAAACCGCCCCAATCTGATTGGCAACCCAAACTCCGGTCCGCGCACGCCTCAGGAATGGTTCAACCTAAGCGCCTTTCAGCAACTCCAACCGGATCCACTAGGCCGGTTCGAGGTCTTTGGGGACGAAGGACGAAACGTAGTCCAAGGCCCCGGATACGTGAACTGGGACGCCTCGGCCTTCAAGAACATTCGGCTGACCGAATCAAAAGAGCTTCAATTCCGCGGTGAATTGTTTAATTTGCTGAACCATACCAATTTCCGGTTGCCGGTCAGCGACATCGAATCACCGACTTTCGGGCAAATTCAGTCGGATGTAAGCCCGCGGGTGATTCAGGTGGCGCTGAAGTTCTTGTTTTAAACGATTTTGAGGAGGTCAAAGGCATGGCTCACATCAAAGTTTCCGAGAATTTGCCCGGTATTCTGGGCCCGATGGCTTTCAGTCCTTAAACGGCAAAACCGCTCAACGCGCTGGCGGAAGTGCTTCTCCGCGGGCAGAACAGTCTGGCTCCCGCGGACCGCGAAATGATCGCAACCTACGTCTCTTCGCAGCACGATTGTTATTTGTGCCAGCACGCTGACGGAGCTGTAGTGGCCTATCGCCACGACGGTCGGGAGAAGCTGGTGAACGATGTCAAACTCAACTTCGAGTCAGCCGCGATTTCCGACAAAACGAAAGCGCTGCTCGCAATTGCCGGCAGAGTGCAAAAGGGCGGCAAGCAAGTCAGACTTTTTGACGTTTCGACCGTGCTCGCCAGCACGGCGCCACCGACAAAGAGATCCACGACACGGTGCTCATCGCAGCTGCATTCTGCATGTACAACCGATATGTGGCTGGCCTGGCAACGTGGGCTCCGACCGACGCAACGATGTGTCGCCAGGCGGCTGGCTGAAGTGGGCTATGTCGAGTCAACTGCGTAATTGCCAGCGATCGAGAAAGATTATGCCCAGTCGTCGTTTGAAGCTGAGTCCGTTCGCCCGCAGCCTACTGCTCAGGCTATTGTTCGTTCTGATGATTGCTCACCTCTCATTCGGAACTTTTGTCTGGTGGGCGATGCATCAGCCTCCCGAGACCTTCGGAAGGGTGATGGCCAGAATGCCTGGCCCCGTCCCTTTTTTACTTTTCCCATTCGAAACTGCCTGGCTCCATGCTCGCGCCGGAACGCTTCACACCGGAGATCCCGCGCCGGATTTCTCGCTACTCAAGGTGGACAAGAGTGAGCGAATACGACTCTCCGTGCTAAACCAACGGCAACCTGTGGTTTTGCTATTCGGCAGCTACACCTGACCGCCATTTCGGCGGGAGGTTCCTGTCCTCAATAAGCTCTACGAGCAGTATCGCGGGCGGGTTGCTTTTCTGGTGGTCTACATTACCGAAGCGCATCCCAGCGACGTTTGGCAAATGGAGAGCAACATCAAAGACAAGGTTGTCTTTGCGAGCCCGAAAACTGAAGGAGATCGCGCGTTCGTCGCTGGGGCTTGCATGCGGAAACTTGGTATAGAGTTTCCCGCCGTGCTCGACGAGTTCGGCAACTCGACGGAACAAGCCTATACGGGCTGGCCTGATCGCATTTACTTGATCAACTCGCAAGGCCGCATTGCTTACAAGAGCAAGCCTGGCCCTTTTGGATTTAAACCTGACCAGTTGGAGACGGCACTTTCTCGGGCCTTACCGACCGGGACAAGTATAGAGAAGAGAGAAGGTCACCCATAGCGGCGTTGCCTCAACACGTCCTCGGAGCAACGAAATGGCGGGAGCGGCGGGACTCGAATCCGTGGCTTCCTGCGGGACAGGCGGGCGTTCTAACCAACTGAACTACTCCCCACAAACTGGGAGCCAGCAACGGCCAGCTAAAAACCTGCGGACGAGTACCCAGGAGTCGGCATAGCAAAAGCGACCTGTGCGCGAGTCTCACACAACTTCTCTGCATTGCTATCCGGATCGGAACCGTTGCGACCTTTTCTGTGGCTCAACTTTCCGAGGTCACTGGCGCACCGAGACAACGCACTTCCTGTTCCAAGGAGTCGAGTCGTCGTAATTCGACCTCAACTGCCGGGGCACCTTCCTCGCGTACTCTTTTCGCACGAGCCAGCGCCTGCTCGGCGATGCGGCTGACTTCGTGCAGTAGCTCTCGCATCTCAGTTTCTAGCCGCGCTCGGCTTTCCTGGACGCGATTGAGAATATCACTCTGCACACGGGTGCTGTTAAATTCGAGCAGCCTAGTGAGGAACCTTCGCGCATCGTTCTTGATTACCCTCCGGGCGCCCACCAGGCCAAGAATCAAGTCAGCCAGCCAGCGCACCGGCGAGGCAGGCTCCGCGACATCAATGAACTCCAAGAACGTGAATTCCGAGCGAACGCGAAACCCCTTCTCCGGATCGAGAGCATGCGGCATCCGTGCCAGTTCAGGAATACCGGCATGCGCGAGTTTCTTCAGAAACTCGTTTGCCATCTCCACGAACCGCAACGCAATGCGCCGATATTCTTTTTCGCCCTCTTGGTGCTCGGGTTTCAACCATGGCAAGACGTCACGTCGCGCTAGTTCCTGCGCCTCGCGGAAGGTACGCCGGCGATACGATGGACCTACCCAGCCAGGTATGGACTGCAGCACAACCTCGAACTGTTTGCCCGCCTCCTGCATTACGCGCGCGAGAAACGTCTTGTGCCGGTCGACAAACATGTCCGAGAGATGTTGTTGTTCGGCCATGAAGAGATACGCGAGCTCTCGCATCGAACGCTCTGCGTCGGCGATCGTCTGCTTCATAACCGCAATACGTCTCTCAGAGTCTTCGACCGGTCGCCGAAGTGCCTTCCTTTCTTCCGTGATAATGGCGAGAAGTTGTTCGCTGACCCGCTCAAGACCGCGGTCGCAAGCGGCCCGGATCAGTCTCCGGCCCGAGCCTTCAACCAACTGCTGCAGCGAAGCGACCAGTTTTCCCCATTCCCGACCGGTGCCTCGATGTTCGAGCTGTTCCGCTGCGCTGATCACAAAGAACGGTTCCACGGAGTGTTGAAGTCGCTTTTCGAGCTGCCGTCGCGCAAAGGCCATTGCCGCCGATCGTTCCGCATCCGTGGTGCGATCGGCCTTGTTCAAAGCGATGATAAGATCTCGAACGTGCCGCGCCACCGCCTCAACCAGCAGAAGTTCTTCGCCGGCCAACGGAGGATCCGCGCCGATCACCACAAGCGCTGCGTCAATATGAGGAATGAATGCCTGGGTTGCTGCTGTATTGCCGGTGAATACCGATCCCAGTCCGGGCGTGTCCACAAAGCACATTCCCGTCGCAAGTAGTGGACTGGGCACAAAGATTTCCAGCGCAGCGACATGCTTGGCGTTCTCTGGGTTCTTCTCTTCAGAGACATACTCATCAACGGTCTTAATCGGAATATCTGTCCACTCGCCGGCTTCAAAGCGCACGCGGGCGGCGGTACGGCGGCCGTAACGGACGATCGTTGGAACTGCGGTGACCGGCACGACTCCAGTGGGCAGTACGCTGTCGCCCACCAGCGCATTCAGGACAGAGGATTTGCCGCGCTTGAACTGACCGACACAAGCAACGTAGAAGCGCCCTTCGGATACCCGTTCGGCCACAGACCGCGCATCGGCGGCAACTTGCTCGGCGTGAAACTCCTCGGCTAACTCAGCCAGGTGCGAGAGAGATGACTCTCCGTGAGAATTTTCAGCAGGCACAGGTCGATCTTCGGAAGCTCTCGATGTAACACCGAAGTAGCGGCCCTTTCCAGCAACAAGTTTTCTTTCGAGTCAGTCTGCATACTTCATCTCTTTAAATCGGTGTTGCTGTCATCTGTATCTAGGTACAGAGCTGGGGTGCGCACTCCTTCCTGGTGCACATAGCGAATCACCTCCACTTCGGACATGGCAATCAGCCCTTCATCCACCATTTCATCCAGAGCTGGGAGCAATTTCTTAAGGTTCTCCTCGGTGTCGATCACGGACACCATAATGGGTCGGTCGGAGGAGCGTAGCAGATGCGCCTTATGAATGAGTGTGCTCGCGCCGTAGCCCTCGATCCCGCGGAACACGGTGGCACCCGCGATATCGAGTTCCCGGCACTTGGTCACAATCGCCTCGTACAATGGCTTGTCGTGCCACTTGTCATCCTCGCCAAAGTGAATCCGCAACAACTTGGCCTTTCCTTCGAGCTTCATAGCCGTGCCTCCCGCCGTCTCTCGGTTTTCTCATAGTTATGCGCGTACTTGATGATGTCTACATCGGACAGTACCACCAAGCCCTGCTGCACCATTTGATCGAGAATGGGCATGAACGCCTTCAGTTTGTCCTCGGTGTCAACCACTGACAGCAGGATCGGGCGATCGTGAGAAAGACTCAGCGCAGCGTCTTTGTGAATTCTCCGATTGGCGCCATAACCGAGAATTCCCCGATAAACTGTTACTCCCGCAATGTCGTTAGACCGCAAGCCGTTGACGATGGCTTCATGCAACGGCTTGCCATTCCACTTGTCGTTTTCGCCGATATAGATTCGCATCATCTTGGCTTTGCCCTCACGCTTTAATGCGGGCCTTTCCGGATCTGCCCGCTTTGGTTTGTTCTCGGCAGGTTTGACAATCGTGGTGTCGTGCATCTCAATCAGGCCGGTACCTACCATCGCCTGAAGTTTGGGTAATAGCTCCTCGACCTTTTCTGCAGTTTCGATAAACTCGATCTTCACAGGTAGATGGACTGCCAAGTCCACGAGACTGGTCGTGTGCAGATGATGATCTGCGCCAAATCCAGCGATACCGCGTGTAACTGTCGCGCCCGACACACCATGGAAGAAGAGAAAATCCAGAATAGCGGCGTAGGCGGCGCTCCCGTGGTACTGCTGGTCCTCAGCCACGTAAATGCCGACTTTCTTACCAGGTCCCGCTGTGAGCATACTGTCCTCCCGACGTTAGAGTCCTCTTTGACCTACCAGAAATTCCGCTACGCGGCCTAGCAATCATCCGCCGGCGTGCACGCCCTGCTTGAGTTGCTCATGAAAGGCCTCCAGTTCGTCACGCAGCTCCGAGCGATTCCGTTCCACGACTCCGTCAATGAGTGTTCGAAGGCGCAAAGGCACAAATTCCTTTAGGTTCCCAGCGTGGTCGAGGCAAAGACTCCCCTGTGTCTTCATCCATTGGACGAACATAGGACGCTGGAATTGCTGCGCCAGTCCACGCAAGCGGGTCACTTCTTCGTCTCGGACGCGGTGGCACAGCGCACAATCATCGCTGCTCACTTTCCCAGCGGGAGAACCTTTTAGCATCTCCAGAAACACACTCGAAACGCTCTCCCCAGGCGTGGAGCGTTCAAGCGTGCCGCCCCTGGAACGAGCCAGCGACCAGGTATGAAAATTGCACAATCGCAGAGCTGCTTGCGGTCGCACAATGGCAGCCAGCGTCCACTGGAAATCCTTCAGGATGCCGCAGATTGGACATGCTCCCTTGTTGAGGGCCTGACTTACGCTGGTCGTTTGACTAGAGGCTTCAGTTTTCATGGGATTGCCCTCCCTGCTATCATGCCTCCCCAAACCGCGACAAATCCGAGAACCACGCTTGTTGCTACGTAGAGAAGCCCCAATCCGATCTGGCCATCCTGAATCGACCGCAGCGTCTCATACTCAAAGCTCGAAAAGGTCGTGTAGCCGCCGATGAAGCCGACCGGAATCAGGTATCGCCAGTTGGGACTCCAATGAGTCCTCACGGTCAGCAAAGCAAAGACCAGGCCAATCAGAAACGAGCCCGTAACGTTAATGACGAGCGTTCCGTAGGGGAAGCGAGTTCCCATTTTGCTGCCGATGTAACTGCCGAGCCAAAAGCGCAGAATCGACCCCAGACAGCCTCCAATGCCAACGAATAGATATTTCAGCAATTCGATCTTTTCCTTTCCCCTTCATCTAGAGCAATAAGCACAAGTCACGAAGCCAGGTTTTGTTCCCCTACTGCATTTTCCAACGATTCCAACCGCGCGTTACTTTACGACTGGTCCGAGGGGACGCTCGGACCAGTCCAACGCGCGGACAAGGATCTTTTAAGCTGAGCCCCAATCAACCCGGTCAGCCTTTTGGGGGCAAACGATTCAGACATTCTTCTCCCCACCAAGGTAAGGCCGCGCCGGCTGTCGCAGGCGAAAGGTAAGCCGTCCACGCTTCCGGAGGAGAGGCACCTCGTCCCCGTTTGCTCCAACCTCTCAAGCCGCTGCTGCAGGTTCTCTTCCGTGCCGCGCATTAGATAATGATCCAGTTGCCTCACCAGACCTGGGAGTTCCTCGGCGATGCCGTTTAATTCGACCGCGGCTTGGGGTGGGACTTCACCGTAGCCGTGCATGTATTCCGACTTCAACTCCTCAACCGCGATGTCTACGAACGTAAGCAATGGAATGGACGCCCCCGATCGAAACGGCATCGAGTGTGCCAGAGTGGAAAGTGCAATACAAACCACTACGACTGAAGGAGCGTCCAAGATGAAGGTTAATACGATCGGGGTTGA
>Ga0116121_1000883_pt1 | contig 13751 bp, 10 predicted proteins | sample June2015DPH_13_1_FD_89725 | JGI IMG/M metagenome (GOLD analysis project Ga0116121, IMG submission 89725) | Peatland microbial communities from SPRUCE experiment site at the Marcell Experimental Forest, Minnesota, USA - June2015DPH_13_10 | ecosystem: Environmental > Terrestrial > Soil > Wetlands...
ATATAGTCGTTAAACCGTTTGCAGGCGGCTTCGACCAAGGCGGGATTTTCCACGGCCAGCGTGCCGAGTATTACGCGCTCGATGCCCAGGGTGAGCATTTTTTGAATCGTTTCGATATCGCGCATACCGCCGCCCAACTGGGTGGGAATCAACATCACGCTGGCGATGTTGCGGATAATATCCAGATTTTCGGATTGGCCGCCGGCGGCGCCGTCCAGGTCAACGACATGGAGACGGGAAGCGCCCAGGGCCTGCCATTTTAGCGCGACATCCAGCGGGTCGTCAGAAAACTGGGTGACCTGATTATAGTCGCCCTGGTAAAGACGGACGCATTTGCCGCCTTTGATGTCTACGGCCGGTATGATTTCGATAGGGGTGCTCCTTATTAAAAGCTGTCAGCTCTCAGCTTTTGGATGAGGGATGTTAACATACGTTTATTGTACACCCTCATCCTGCCCTTCTCCCCTGAAGGGAGAAGGAACTAACCCATAATTAAAGTGAAGGCTTTTAGCTATAAATTAATATTCGAGTATTTGCGCCAGGTGTGGGAGTTGAACGCCTTATTATTTTTATTCTTTTCTTCCAGGATGTCCAGCGTACGGTTAATCATCTTGCGGGTATCGTGCGGCATGATGATTTCGTCCACGCAGGCGCGGTCGGCGGCGACGTAGGCATTCTCATACAGGTCGCTGTATTCTTTGATGCGCTGCGCTTTGGTCTCTTCCGGAGTTTTGGAATCGCGGATTTCACGGGCAAAAATGACGCTGGCGGCAGTCTCCGCACCGACAATGGTGACGCGGGCGGTGGGCCAGGCCAGCACAAAATCGGCGCCGATGGATTTATCCAGCATGCCGAAGTGCGCGCCGGCATAAGACTTGCGCAGCATCACGGAAATCAGCGGGACGGTGGCATCGGCCCAGGCGAAGAGCAGCTTGGCACCGTGGCGCAGGATACCTTTCCAGTCCTGTTCCGAACCGATCATATAACCGGGGCAATCGCCGAGGGCGACAACCGGGATATTAAAGAGGTCACAGAAGCGGATGAAGCGGGCGCCTTTATCGGCGGCGTCAATGGTGATGACGCCGGCAGCCTGCATCGGCTGGTTGGCGAAAATACCGACGGTCCGGCCGTTGAAGCGGGCAAAACCGGTGATGACGCTAGTGGCATGGAGGCCCAGCGTCTCAAAGAAAATACGATCATCAACAATGGCCTTAATTACTTTCATCATGTTGTACGGCGCGGTGGCTTTATCCGGGATAATCGTATCCAGCTCCGGGCATTCCCGGTTGGGGTCGTCTTTTGTGGCGACAACGGGCGCTTTTTCCATGTTATTAGTGGGTAACAGGGCGAGCAGCGCTTTGGCTTTTTCGAGGGCGTCTTTTTCATCGGCGGCGACAATGTGGGTGCAGCCGGATTTGACGGCGTGAGCTTTGTAGCCGGAGAGGTCTTCCAGACTGATTTTTTCACCCAGCTGGGTTTGCACAAAAGCGGGGCCGGCGATGCCCATGAAACCGGTGTCTTTACATTGAATCACAAAGTCCTGCATCACCGGGTGATAAGCCTGACCGCCGAGGCAGGGGCCCATCAGGATGGCAATCTGGGGGATGACGCCGGAGGCCAAAATTTGGGAACGGAATGCCCAGCCGTAGGCTTCGAGCGTGTCCATGCCTTCCTGCAAGCGGGCGCCGCCGGAATCGTTCATGCCGACGAACGGCCAGCCTTTTTCCTTGGCGAAATCAACGGCATAGGATAATTTTTTGCCGTGATGTTCGCCGAAGGTACCAGCCATGGCCAGGTAATCTTCAGCCGCGGCGACCACATACCGGCCATTGACCTTACCGAAGCCGGTGACGATGCCGTCGGCGGGAATTTCTTTTTTATCCAGGCCGAAAGCGGTGGTGCGGTGGGTGATAAACATCCCGATTTCGGTGAAAGTGCCCTTGTCAAAAAAATATTCAATGCGTTCCCGGGCCGTCCACTGCCCGCCTTTATGACGTTTTTCCAGGGCGTCCGGCGCTATTTCTGCAATTTTCTTGCGTTTGTGTTCGTATTCATCCAGTAATTCTTTAGTTGTTGCCACTTTTTAACTCCCTTACAAAATTCTTAAAAAAATCGCTGTTTGATAATTAATGCGTTTATCTTAAACTAGGATTGATTTCATATTTTGATTTTCATTAAAGCCCGATTTTCTGCCGGACTTCCTGCATCGTCTGCTGCGCGATAACGCGGGCACGCTTGGCACCGTCATCCAGCACTTCTTTGACATAGCCCGGTTTGGCGGCCAATTCGGCGCGTCTGGCCCGGATTGGCGCCAGCGCCTGGTTCATATTCTTCGCCAGCAGTTTTTTACAGTCCACACAGCCGATGCCGGCTTTCCTGCATTCGACGCCGATGTTTTCGACCTCGGCAGGCGTGAAATATTTGTGCAAGGTGTAGATATTGCAGATTTCCGGATGCCCCGGGTCTTTCCGGAATTTACGGTCCGGGTCGGTGACGGCGGTCATAATCCGGGCGGCAGTTTCCTCGGCGGTATGGGCGATATCAATGGTCGAGCCTTCCTCGGATTTACTCATTTTACCTTTGCCGGTCAGCGACGGAATTGACGGGAAGCTGGTCAGTTTGCCGATCGGCTCGGGGAAAGTTTCTCCGAACTGGGTATTAAACCGGCGAACAATCTCCCTAGCCAGTTCGATATGCGGCAGCTGGTCTTCCCCGACGGGGATAACTTCCGCTTTATACAACACGATATCCGCGGTCATCAATACCGGATATCCGACCAGTCCGTAATTGATGTTATCCGGCTGGGCTTTAGCTTTTTCCTTAAAAGTGGGCACTCTGAGGAGCCAGCTTAACGGCGTCAGCATCCCCAGATAGGTCTGCAGCTCGGTGACTTCGGGGACATGCGACTGCACGAAGATAATGCTCTTTTGCGGGTCCAGTCCGGCGGCCAGCCAATCGAGCGCCAGGTCGTTGATGTAGCCCTGGATTTTGTGCGTATCCTGGAGTGTCGTCAGGGAATGAATGTCAACGATGCAATAAATGGCATCGTATTCCTGCTGCAGCTTGACATAATTATCAATTGCGCCCAGTAAATTGCCGATATGCTGCCGGGCGGTGGGACGCGCGCCGGAAAATACCCGTTTCTTCATATTCAATCCAACCTCATTATGAAAACTTTAACACAAACATAATGGCAGGACAAGAAACGATGCTACGAAATAGAAATCCGAAGCACGAAATCCTAAATTCGAAACAAATTCGACAATCAGAACATAAAAATATTTAGCATTGAACTCTTTGGGATTTATTATTGATTTATGTTGATTTGATTCAGATGAGTGATATAATAACCATAAATAAATCGAGGAAATTATCATGAGTGACATACCAGATATGCGAATAGACGAAAAAATAGAGAATGGGGAAAAATGGTTAACAACTGCCAAAATTGACTATAAGGATTTTAGAAAATTAATTAGGTGTAGTTTTTTTCCTTTTTTACAAGCTGTTCCTAATGAACCTAATAATACTATTGGGCTCTTGCAACAATGTACTGAAAAAATGGTCAAAGCAATAGCGATTGAATCTAAATTATTTAGCTATGAGGATCTAGAAAAGAAATATAAACATAATACATTAAAATTGTGCATAGATATTATTGAAGCGATAATGGATTCGCCATTAATCTGTGCTTTCATGAACGAAATTGAAGGGCAAATCATGCTAAATTCTGATGTGAAAATAGTGTCCATTGGTGAAGCTTTTAGTATGCTTAATAATCTAAAACAAAAAGTTTACAAAGATAGTCGAACTCAAGAGCTTTCCGATTGGGCATATCAATTTGCTACAATGTCTCCTGAGGAAATGCAGATATTACTGTCGTCTCTATTGAAACAATACCGAGTCACTAAAATCTCAAGTTATGTTTTAAAATCTATTCCTTTGAATTTATTAGTTAAAAACGAACAAGATTTTAATAAGTTTAATAATAGTATAATGAAACAATTTAATAAAAGAGGAATTGTAATAGCAAATAGATTTAAAGGTTTTTTTGAAATTGAAGAAGTTAAAAAATTCATGGACAGCAAACCAAAAGAGAAAAAATTAGAGTTATTCAATCATTTTGCTGACTTCATGATTGTGGGTTGGTTGCTGGAGACGTTAATTATATTAAGTGCGCTGACATTTTCGCATGGAATAACAACTAGATATCCGACCAAGAACAATTTAAAATCAGGTAAAATTATGGGCAGCGAATTATATACAAAAGATTTAGGAATTGTAAGTAATTTGCTATTGTTAGGTAAACTAATTGGGTTATCTCTGAAAGAACTAAATTTTAAGTTGAAAGATTTTCACTATGCATTCGAATATTTAATAATTAATGATTTGTTGATTCCGCCAAATTTAACTGAACCAACTTAATTTTCGTCGAGCCTACATTCTTTCGGGGGCAGTCATACCCATCAAATGCAGCGTTTTCGCCAGGACGATTTTGCTGGCCATCACCAGCTTGATGCGGGCTTTGGTCAGTGCCTCATCGTCAGTGACGACGCGGCAGTCTTTGTAAAACGCGTGGAAAGTCGTCGCCAGTTCCTGGGCATAATAAGCGAGATGATGCGGCTCCGAAGTGATGGTTGCCATTTCAATCAGTTCCGGGAAATTCAAAAGTTTACGGATTAACGTCAATTCCGGTTCCGCGGTCAGCAGCCCGGTATCGCCGCCGGTGAAATTGATATTTTTTTCTTCCACCAGCCGCATGATACTGGAAATCCGGGCGTGCGCATACTGGACGTAATAAACCGGATTTTCCTGCGACTGCTTCTTGGCGAGTTCCATATCGAAGTCCATCTGGCTGGAGGCGCTGCGGGCCAGTAACAAAAAGCGGCAGGCATCAACGCCGACTTCGTTCATCACTTCTTCCAGCGTAATCAGGTCGCCGGTGCGTTTTGAAATGCGTACCAGTTCACCGCCGCGTTTTAGTGTCACCATTTGATGGATGATAATCTGCAGGCGTTCGGGGTCAATGCCCATAGCAGCTACGACGGCTTTCATGCGCGGCACATGGCCCTGATGGTCGGCGCCCCAGATATCGATGACTTTATCAAAATTACGTTCGACAAATTTGTTGTAATGATAGGCGATATCGGTGGCAAAATAGGTCGGCATGCCGTTGCTGCGGACCACGACATTGTCCTTGTCTTCGCCCAAATTAGTAGAGACAAACCAGGTGGCGCCCTCTTTTTCCGCCAGGAAGCCGCCTTTGCGCAGGATGGCCATTACTTTGTTATACTGGCCGTGCTCGTAGAGGCTCTGCTCGCGGAACCAGACATCGAATTCGACGCGCAGCTGTTTGAGGTCTTTTTGAATTTTAGCAATGACCTTTTTAATACCGATGTCACCGAGTTGGGCGAGTGCTTCGGTTTCGGTCAGTTTCTGAAATTTGTTGCCGTGTTCGGCGATGATTTCGTTGGCGATATCAATCATGTAATTGCCCATGTAGCCGTTTTCAGGGACTTCGGCTTTGACATCGAGGGCCTGCAGATAACGGGCATAAAGCGAGCGCTTGAAGATATCCATCTGGTTGCCCGCGTCATTAAAGTAATATTCTTTTTCCACCCGATAGCCGCTGGCGCCGAGGATGTTGGACAGCGTGCTGCCTAAGATGGCGCCGCGCCCGTGGGCAATGTGCATCGGGCCGGTGGGGTTAACACTGACAAATTCCACCTGGACTTTTTTACCCCGGCCGATATTATTATTGCCGAAGGATTCGCCATCCTGCAAAATCCGGTCAACCTGGCGGTTCAGCCATTTATCGCGCAGCGTGAAGTTGATAAATCCGGGCGGGGCGGCAACGGCACTCTCGATTTCCTCCGCCTCCGGCAGCAGCGCCACCAGTTCTTGGGCAATCGTCATGGGGTTAGCCCGGGCAGTTCTGGCCAGTTTCAAGGGGAAATTGGAGGCATAATCGCCGTGCTCTGCATTCTGCGGACGTTCAATCGTAATTTCCGGCAGCTCAACGGCAGGGAGTTTGCCTTCTTTTTGCGCCTTTTTTGCCGATTCGGTCAGTAAATCGATTAATCTTTCTCTTAACATTTTCGTGTACCTGTTTGATTCTTTTGTAGACATTGATTATAACATAATGCGGGAGTGTGAAGCTAATTCAACGGGAAAAACAATCAAGATTCAACTGTCAATAATCAAGAAAAATTCCAAATTCCACATCAGCTCAATTCCTCGATTTCTGAGGTCCAGACCCGCGCCAGTTCCTTTACGAGCAGGGAATTTTCCGGGTTTTGGAGATGGCGGTCGCGGGCAAAGAGCCTTTCCGCTTCTTTACGCGCCAACTCCAGCAAAGCGACATCGGAGAGTTTGGCCATGCGTAAATCAGGCAGGCCGCTCTGCCGGGTGCCGAAAAATTCTCCCGGGCCGCGCAGCCTTAAATCTTCTTCCGCCAGGCGGAAACCGTTATGCACGGTTTCAATGACCGATAACCGTTCCTGACCTACTTCCGAAGGGTTCTGGGATAATAAAATGCAGTAGCTCTGGTCCGGCCCGCGCCCAACCCGGCCGCGGAACTGGTGCAGCTGGGACAATCCGAAACGGTCGGCGCTTTCCACCATCATTACCGTGGCGTTAGGGACGTCAATACCGACCTCGATGACCGGTGTAGAGACCAGAATATCCAGTTCTTTGTCGTGGAATTGCTGCATTACTTTTTCCTTGTCTTTGGACGCCATGCGGCCGTGCAGCAACCCCATCCTCAAATTCGGGAATACGTTCTGTGAGAGATATTCATATTCCGCCACTGCTGCCCGTGCCTGGATTGTTTCCGATTCTTCGATGAGCGGGCAGAGAATAAAGGCCTGGTGCCCGGCGGCGATTTCTTTACGGATAAAACGGTAGGCACTTTCCTGCTGATCGGGGCGCAGCCACTTGGTTTTGATGAGCTGACGGCCTGGCGGCAGTTCGTCGATAACCGAAAGGTCAAGGTCGCCGTAGATGGTCAAGGCGAGGGTCCGCGGTATGGGGGTGGCGGTCATAGCCAGAACATGGGGATTCGTCCCTTTCTGACGCAGCGTAGAGCGCTGGGCAACGCCGAAACGGTGCTGCTCGTCCACCACCACAAAGCCTAGTTTCTTAAATTCAACTTCTTTCTGAATAATGGCGTGAGTGCCGATAACGATGTCAATTTCACCGTTGACAATAAACTGATGGATTTCACGTTTGTTTTTAGCGGTCAAAGCACCGATTAACAGGGCGATAGTCACCGGCCGCGGTAAAATCCCGGAATAGACATATAGATGGTCGCGTTCTTCCTGCAAATGACCGGTGCCGGATAAGAGCTTCTGAATTGTGGCGAAATGCTGCTGGGCTAAGATTTCCGTGGGGGCCATTAAAGCGGCCTGATAGCCGTCGGCGACTGCGGTAAGCAATGCGGCCGTGGCGACCACGGTTTTACCGCTGCCGACTTCGCCCTGCAGCAGGCGGGACATGGCGACATTTTTCTGCATATCACCGAGTATTTCGTTCAGGACTTTTTGCTGGGCGGCCGTCAGCTTAAACGGCAGCGACGCCAGGAAACTGTCCAGTATTTTTTGGTTGATATTGATGGGTGTGCCGGGCTGGCTTTCCTGCCAGTCGCGTTTTTTACTCAACACCCCCAATTGCAAGAGGAAAAGTTCATCGAAAGCCAGACGGACCCGGGCTTTGTCCTGCAATTCTATACTGTCAGGGTAATGCGCCTGGGCGATGGCCTGCGGCAGCGGCAGCAACCGGCAGCGAGATTTGATTTCAGCCGGCAGAAAATCAGGAACGCGGTCCGCCCACGAATCCACGATGCCTTTGAGCATTTTACGGGTCTGGCGCTGGTGCAAACCTTCCGTCAGCGGATAGACAGGCACTAACCTGCCGGTATGAATCAGGTCGCCTTCTTCCAGCGGCTCCCATTCCGGCGACTCGAAGACAAAACGGCCATTGAATAACCTGACTTTGCCGCTGAGGACGATTTTCATATTGGGCTGCAGTGTTTTGGCCAGCCAGGGGTTGTTAAACCACATCGCCCGGACATTGCCGGTCTCATCCCCGACGATGGCTTCAGTGCTGCGCCGTCCGCGCGGCATCGTGATTTTGGCTTCCCAGACGTTGGCAACGATGGTTTCTTCCTGGCCTTCCTGAAGCTGCGAAACGGTCTTCATCCGGCTGTAATCAACATGACGGGAGGGGAAAAAGTAAAGTAAATCACGGATGGTTTTTACGCCCAGTTTGCTAATTTCGCGGCGAAAGCGGTGCTGATGCCTTTGATGGCGGTAATCGAAGCATCCAACGATTGGCCGGCAGCAATGGCATCCGGTTTAGGCTGCGGTTGCGGTTTTTCCAGTTTGACGGAAATCTTGCGGATGGGCGCCGGTTTTTCCTGTTTGCCGAGTTCCAGTTCGTCGGCAAATTTCAGGATATTTTTTATCCATTCTTCACGCTGCTCCGGCGTAAGGGATGCATATTTGCTGTCGCGCAGATGTAATTTTTGTAATTTAGCGAGCAGGGAAGGGGCGGTAGTGGCTTCGATGGTCTTATTGGCCCAGAGGCGGATAAATTTATCCAGCCCGCCAAAAACAGCAGCATCGGAGTAACCTTTCTTTTGTTCTAATTCCAGGATTTTACGCAGTGCACTGAAATCAATTTCCGGCATATCTTCATACCTGACGGCGCGGCAGATTTATTTTCGGCAGACGCAATAACAGTTTCTTCTGCTCCAGCGCAGCAGTAGAATCTTTCGCCCCGGTTTGTCCGCCGCAGTTTCTCATTACCAGGACAATTGTGCCCGGACCGGTATGCACCCCGATGGCCGGCCCCAGCCGCGTTAAATAAAATTTACCGGCATCAACAAAGGGACCGAGACGGTTTTTCAGGCCGGCCGCTTCGTCCGGGGTGGTACTGTGGACGACTGCCAGTTCCAGAACACCGGCGGCATCCTGCACCATTTCGCACAATTTGTCCAAGGCTTTCGCGCGGGTGCGGAAATTCCCGACCGGCGCAATTACGCCGTCGCGGACGGTGATGACCGGTTTCACATTAAGGACACTGCCCAGCAATGCCTTGCCTTTACCGATTCTGCCGCCGCGGGCCAAATATTTCAGCGTGTCGAAGGTGCCCAGCAAGCGGGTATTTTCAATCCCTTTTTGAACATCGTTCATGATTTCAGCCCGGGTCTTCCCTGAATTGGCCAATCTTGCCGCCGATATTACAATTATACCCAATGCCAAAGTGATTGTCCCTGAATCGACCATGGTGATATTACCCTTAATTGCTGCCTGAGATTTCCCTCTTTGCGCAGAACTGAAAGTGCCGCTGAATTTATCGGACATGTGGATGGAGATGATATCATCGGTTTCTTTCGCCAGCGACTGATAAGCCAGGGCAAAGTCTGCCGGCGTCGCCTGTGCGGTGGAAGGGTAAACCGGACCGTTGGTGAGTCTGTCATAAAACTCGTCGCAGCTGATATCAACACCGTCGCGGTAGCTTTTGATGCCAAAATTCACGTAAGCGGGCACAACGGTAATTCCGAGTTCTTGGATAATGGATGATGGAATATCGGCAGCGCTGTCGGTAACAATCCTTACCGGCACTAATTATTTACCTTCGGCTTCGAGGACGCTGACGGCAAAAGCATCAGGGCCGCCGTAAGTGCCCAGCACCGGGGCCACTGTGGAACGGAAAATCGGTGTTTTAGGGTGAGCGGCGGCGATAATTTTGGCGAGTTCATCCGCGCTCTCCACGGAAGTGGTATGTTCAATCAGAATACTATCAATATTTTTGAAACTGTTGACATAATTATTCAGATAGGCAATTCCCGCCGAATTGGACCGGACACGGGTAACCGGCGACATCTCACCGTCTTTAATGTTCAGGATAGGTTTAATGGAAAGCACCGAACCCAGGAAACCCTGCGCTTTGCCGATGCGTCCCCCTTTGGTCAGATATTTCAGCGTGTCGAAATAGACCAGGAAATGAGACCGTTTCAGGGCTTTGCCGGTGAAATCAATCAATTCGTCCATGGAGGCGCCGTCCTGCGCCTTTCTGGCGGCGGCCAGCACCACCAGGCCTAACCCGCCGGCGACTGTCTGGGAATCAATCACTTCAACACGGCATTTTTTAGCTTTCATCAACCGCTTGCCGGCCGTGGCGGATTGCACGGTGCCGCTGAGTTTGGATGAAAGGATAATCACCAGGATTTCATTGCTCGTTTCGGCGAGTTTGTCATAGGTATTGGCAAAATCCTGGGGGGAAGGCTGTGTAGAAGCCGGCCAGACTTCGCCGTGTACAAGCCGGTGATAGAATTCGTCGGTGGTAATAGTAACACGGTCGAGAAAAGTTTCATGCCCGAATAACACGGTTAAAGGGACAACGGTGATATCCAGCTTACCGATCAGGTCGCTGGCGAGGTCAGAAAGACTGTCGGTCACGATTCTTACTGTCACTTGTCCGTTCCTCCCTGGTTATTCGATGGAAATGATGTAGTTGTAATGGGGCTGACTGCCGCGGATAATTTCCACCTGCAGTTTTTTGTATTTTTCGCGGATGGCGGCGGCGGCTTTTTCCGCTTCGGCAAGGGTAGTATCGGCGCCGTAGTAAAGCGTGAGGATTTCATTTTCGGCCAGATTAATTTTGTTCAATGTGTCCATTACGACTTCGACGGCGTTGTTACCGACGGTAATCAGTTCGTTGTCCAGCAGGCTGATAATCTGTTTTTTCTTGATTTTAAGGCCGCCGATTTGCGTAGAGCGGACGGCGCGGGTAACTTCGATGGTTTTCACATTTTCCACTGCGTTTTTCATCAGGTTGGTATTCGTTTCCAGATTGGCGTCATAATCGAAAGCCAGCAAAGCGGCGATGCCCTGGGGGATGGTTTCGGTGGGGATGATTTCTACCGATTTTTTGGTCAGCGGCTTTACCTGCTTGGCGGTGAGGATGATGTTTTTATTATTCGGCAGGATGATAACTTTATCGGAAGGAGCCTGCTCGACAGCCTGGAGAATGTCTTTAGTGCTGGGGTTCATGGTTTGCCCACCGTGTACGATAGCCGTCACGCCCAGACTGGTGAAAACTTCTTCCAGACCTTCTCCGGCGACAACGGCAATTGTAGCCACGTCAGTGGAGGCCGTTCTTTCTTTCTGGGCGGCCACGAAATCACGGTGCTGCTCGTCCATGTTGCGGATAGAGACCTGATGAATCGTGCCCAGCCCGGTGGCCAGATGGATGATATTACCGGGGTCCAGAGTATGAATATGGACACGGATGGTGGTCTCGTCTCCGACCACAATCAGCGATTCACCTTTTTTCACCAGGCGGGATTTCAGTTTTTCCGGGTCCAGTTCTTCGCCTTTCAGCATTAACTCGGTGCAATAGCCGTAAGGGACTTCATCAGCGGCAATCATTTCCGGCAGGCGGAGGGTTAACGGAATGCTGCTGGTGATAACCTGGGGTTTCTTAAACTGCATCTGTTCGGTTTCGCCCTTGAGATACTGCAGGGCGCCTTCCAGAATGGTATATAAGCCCTGTCCCCCGGCATCGACGACGCCGGCTTCTTTCAGGACGGGGAGTAAGGTCGGGGTGTTGGCGACGGATTCTTTGGCGGTGCTGACCGTCGTTTCCATGACGGTAATGATGTCCTTGCCGTTGCCGGCAGATTTTTTCATGGCGGCATTAGATGCATCTTTAATCACGGTGAGAATGGTGCCTTCGGTGGGGTTGCTGAGACCTTTATAAGCGGTTTTGGAAGCTCTGCCGAATGCACGGGCGAGGTCCGCGCCGGTGATTTCTTCTTTGTCCGTCATATCTTCGGCCATGCCGCGGAAAATCTGAGAAAGAATGACACCGCTGTTCCCGCGGGCGCCGAGTAAAGCCCCTTTGGCTAGGGCCTGGGCGACGCCGGAAGCGCTGTGGTCCGGGGCGCGGTAAGCTTCTTCGACACTGGAGCGCATCGTGAGCAGCATATTAGTGCCGGTATCGCCGTCCGGGACGGGGAAGACGTTTAATTCGTCAATATCGGGAGCATTTTTTTCCAGCCACGCCGTGGCGGCCGCGAACATCTCGCGCAGTTCCTGGCCGGTGATTGAACTAACTTTTTTCGTCATTTGTTACCTCTCAATTGTTTATCCTGAGATTTTTGAGGTACAGGTACTAATGTATTTTATTCGGTATAACCGATTTTGTCTAATTTAACCGCCGCCGGAATGCTAATCTTGTGCAGTTTGCCCGAGTATGTTAATATATAAAATACTGTTATATAAAATACTGTAAATCCAACAATTAGTCAAGGAGTACCTGTTTTGAAGTGCGATATTTGTGGGAAAACCCCTGCTTTCGGTAATACCATCAGCCACTCCAAGCGTCATACCAACCGGATGTGGGAACCGAATGTCCATTCGGCAATCGTGATGGTGGACGGGAAGAAGAAACGTCTGCAGCTCTGCACCCGCTGCATCCGCAACCAGCATAAAGCAGCGAGGAAGCCCGTAGTTAAACGAGGCTCTGCCGCAGTTTCTTAATTGCCTGGTCAATACTGTCCCCCGAATTAAAAATCGCTGCTCCGGCAACCAGCGCCGTGGCCCCGCATCTAACAACACGCGGGGCCGTTTTTGTATTAATGCCGCCGTCAACTTCCAATTCGATATTCAATTTCCGTTTATCCAGTTCCGCGCGCAGCCGCGCGATTTTATCCAGCGTACTTTCAATGAAAGTCTGGCCCCCGAAACCGGGATTGACGGACATCACCAGTACCAGGTCAACTTCCGGCAGGATTTCTTCAATCATGCTCAGGGATGTGGCCGGATTAATCGAAATGCCGGCTTTGACGCCGGTGCTCTTGATCATTTGAATCACGCGGTGAATGTGCGGGCAGGGCTCGATGTGCACCGTGATAATATCCGCCCCGGCCTTGGCAAACTGCGGAATCTGGTCTTCCGGGGACTCAATCATCAGATGGACGTCTAACGGTAGGTTAGTATATTTCCGGATAGCCGACACAACCGGTTCCCCGAAGGTAATCTGGGGGACAAAATGCCCGTCCATGACATCGACATGGATCATATCCGCGCCGGCTTTGGTCGCTTCCGCCACCTGTTCGCCGAGACGGGCAAAATCCGCCGCCAAAATGGACGGGGCAATCTTAATGTTCGTGTTCGTCATCGCAGTCACACATACTTTCTTTTAGTTTTTTACGAGCGGCGGTAATCTGTTTGGCCACCTGTTTATAGGCCGTGCCGCCGGTGTTATCGCGGGCAGTGACGGAAGATGCTACCGTAATTGTATAGACATCTTTGCCGAATTTGGGGGAAAACTGCCGGTACTCAGTGAGCGTCAGGTCTTTTAGCGGCTTGCCCTGTTTCACGGCATAGGCGACCAGCTTGCCGGTGGCTTCATGGGCGGCGCGGAAAGACAGGCCTTTCTGTACCAGGTAATCCGCGACGTCAGTGGCGAGCATGTAACCGAGCTGCGCGGCCGCCGCCATTTTATCGGTTTTAATCTTAATTGATTGCAGCATCCCGTTGAAGACTTCCAGCGTGGAAAGCAGCGTATCAACGGTGTCGAAAAAGCCTTCTTTGTCTTCCTGCATATCGCTGTTATAGGCGAGGGGCAGGCCTTTCATCGTGGTCAACAATGCCAGTAATTTGCCGTAGACGCGGCCGGTCTTACCGCGGGCCAGTTCAGCCATATCCGGGTTTTTTTTCTGCGGCATGATGCTGGAGCCG
>Ga0116121_1000902_pt1 | contig 13533 bp, 21 predicted proteins | sample June2015DPH_13_1_FD_89725 | JGI IMG/M metagenome (GOLD analysis project Ga0116121, IMG submission 89725) | Peatland microbial communities from SPRUCE experiment site at the Marcell Experimental Forest, Minnesota, USA - June2015DPH_13_10 | ecosystem: Environmental > Terrestrial > Soil > Wetlands...
CACTTTCGATGTCGCCGGAGCTGCCCTTGCGAACATGGTGGACGAGCAGGATTGAGCATCGTGTGCGGCGGGCCACGCGGCGCCACGCGGCTGTCGCCGCGACCATCTGCGGGTTGCTGTTCTCTTCGAGGGAATGGCTCTCGGCGAACGGATCGACAATCAGCAATCCGATCGCATTGTCGAGGATATGTCTCTCCAGGGCTTCTTCGTCCGGATGTACTACCGCGAAGCCGTCCTCGGTCAGCTTCATCTCCGCCATGAACAGACCCCGTTCCTCGCCGGAGTTCATGTAGAAGCGGCCTTCCCACTCGTCCGGCTGGAGCCGGTAATGCAGCCGAACCGCCGCGAACCGGCGGTTGAGTTCGTCCATGGGATCGTCGAGATTGATCAGCCAAACGTTGGTCCGTGCGTAAACCCGCTCGCCGAGCAGAGAGATGCCGGTGGCCAGGGAAACACCGGCGACCATCGCCCACAGTGATTTACCCGTCCCGCCCGGTGCCACCAGAACCGAGACGAAGCTGCGGACGAGGGCGCGGCCGTAGAGCCATTGACGGGGCGGGATCAACTTCGGATCGATGGGTTCTGCAGGACGCAACTCAAGCGGCACGAGCTTGAGCTGATGGACGTTCCCCGGACCCGGCGCGTCGTCGGGCGCATCGAAGCGATTATTGTTCTTCTCGTATTGGTCTTCGATCGGATCTTTAGCCATGGTATCGCGGCCTCGGGGGCAGCGCGGGCGCCTTTGGTTTCGCGGACGCCCCCCTCACTCTGGCGCGGGCTTGATACAGCGCATGGATGACGGCCTGCCTGACCTCCTCATCGGTGAGCAACGAGCCATGATCGGCGTTGATGTCGTGCGCCTCGGCCCGCAGCCGACCGAGCGGCATGTGCTTTTCGATCAGCGGGCGGATGGTCCGCGAGATGAGGCCGATCGCCGCGTCCCTTTTGTCTTCCTCGATCTCGATGTTCAAATTCAGGATGTGCGCGGCGAAATCAATCAGCCCCTCGGGGTCGGGGATTTCGAGGATCCCGAGCCGCCAGCCGCGCCCGACTGCGGCGGCGATCGTGGCATAGGCCTGGTCGACCGGGAGCATGCTTCGTACCACGGGCCGCGCCAGCGAGACCGCCAGTTTGATGGCATCGTCCTGCGACCGCGCGCACCCGGACTGCGGCTGCCAGTCCTCGAACAGCGCCGGTTGCGGCTCGGTCTCCGGCGGCGGTTCGGACAGGCTCATGGCAGGCCGCTCATGGCACGCCGCCCGACTGATCCAGCGACAGGCTGACATAGGTCCAGTTCAGCGCGTGGGCGGCTTCGGAGGTCCAGCGTTCGCCGATGTCACCATGCCAGACCTCGATACCCGGGCGCCACTGGACGCGCCGGCGGCCCATGTGGGTGTCGACCTGGTGCCACGCTCGCGTGCCGATCATGTTCTCGGGCGGTCGGAAGTGCTGCACGCCGGCGCCGCGACGGGCGGCACGGTCGCGGCCGGTCTGGTAGTGGGGGGTTCCGGCGGTCATTCTGCGGCGGCCTGATGATGGCCATACTGCCGCGCTGACCAAAGCATCTCGGCCCACTCATCGCCACTCAAGACGTCGCCATGTCGAGGCTCTGTTCCTGGTGGATGTTGGATCTGAAAACGCCAAAAATCGTCGGAATAGTCATATCGGACGACATGAAACGGTACGCCGCGCTCTTTGAAGAATTGCTGCTGCGCCAGGACACTCTTATCCGGCTTGTGCGTATTGCCTCTTTGCTGCCAGTAATTGATAAACGAGACGCCCGGCTCGAAGGCCAAGGGACCGCAGCGCTTGTATTCTATACCGGCGTGTATCGTCCCGTCGTTACTGTCAATCAACATGAAGTCCAGATCAACGCATGGGCAATTGTTTCCCCAGCCCCGTTGGGCGCCCTGGTCGCGACGGTGAATGCTGATCTCGGCTCCCGGGAACGGAGCGCCGTCGATCATGAGGAAGTCCGGCACCGACATTGGTTTGTCCGGGAATTTCTCAGGACGCTGGTTGGCGAGGAACAGTTTCGGTCGTCGCGGATTGCCACGTATCTTGTATAGAAAGTCGACTAACTCGGCCTCGCTTAGCAACTGAGCGGCAGAACCGCTCATCTGCCGGGCGGAATGGTTCTGAGGTGACAAGCAGAAGCCCCAGACTGTGTGACGATCCGCCGGCGCCGCCATGGGCGGGGAAAGTCCACTGGTAATGGCTGTGTAGAAGACGATGTAAAACGGTAATGGCTCTGAAACCGAGGCTATCGCGCGATAAGTTGGATGATCCTTATTCGGTCTGCCATCTTCGTATCGTCGGTATTCGATCACCGCCCGCGCTTGGCCCTGGTGATACTCCAGCAGCAAAAGCGCGACACCGGCGGCGCGGCAATGCAGATACCGCGAGGCGTGCCAGTTGGTAAGGGCGACATCGCGCCAATAGTGCTTTTCAAACCGTGACATCTGACAGCCTCGCGCGTGTGGTGACCAACGCATCGGGATCCACATCGAAGCCAACGAAGCTCGCGCCCATAGCCAGCGCGACAACGGCAGTCGTCCCGCCGCCGAGGAACGGGTCCATGATGAGCTGGCCGGGCATAACAAAGCGCCGCATGAGGTCTGCCATGCCGGATTCCGACTGGCCCCAATGGTGGTGGTCTTTGTCGTTGTCGTTCACCTGGCTTCGGGTGACGTCGCCATACCAATCGCCGACATAGGCGCCCTGGCAGTAGACGATGACCGGCTTCCAGAACGTGTTGACCTTGCGCGGGAAGACCTGCGTCGCCTGACCGCCGGGCGTCAGGTAGGCCAGCGTCCACAAGTATTCGAGCGGCCCGTCAAGTTGCGCGAAAATCTTCGGCAGCCACGACTGGCCGCTCATGCAGAGCAGCAGACCACCAGGCTTGAGGACGTGCGCCGCGCCACGGGCGAGATCGCCATAGAGCGGCAAATACTCTTTCGGGTAGGGCGGGTCGGTGATGATCAGATCGACGGATGCCGCCGGCTCGTCCATCAGGCTCGTGACCGACTGCTGCACCAGCCGATACCTCTCGGCACCTTCCGGAACGAGCTTCGCCTTTTCTTCCATCTCTGCGCGACGTCGTCGGGTTTCGACTTGCGCGGCAGCAGCCGAGACCGCGATGTCACCCTGCTCGACGGCCTCGATCAGCTCGACATCGCCGCTGTTCAGCACGATGACGGCGCGCTTCACGGTCGCTACGCTGACGTGCTCTATGGCGGCGGCTTGCTCCTGAGTGAATAGCTCAATTGAGCTATTCAATGGCTGGCCACCTCTCGGCCTATTCGCGATCTTTGCCGCGACCACCGACCGCTGGCTGTCGGATAGCTCGCGGCGCTCGTTGGACGACACCACATAGCCGAATGGATCATCGCCGACATATTCGGTGGTGCGAAGCGCGATGCCGGATTGCTGACAGGCCCGCCAACGATTGCGGCCGTCGAGGATCTTGCCGTGATAGAGGACGATCGGGTGTTGCAGACCCTTTTCCACGATGTCGGCAACCAGCGCCTCGAACCGTCGCCCCTTGATGAGCGGCCACGGGTCAGCGAGCGGATGGAATTTCAGCGCGGCATCATTGACCGACGCCAGCTTCAGAACGGTTTGCTTGTTCATGCCATCACCCGCGCATGCCGACACAGCCCCCAGGCCGTGCAACGTTCCAGGACTTGCTCAATCCGCCAGCATATCGACACCGGGATCTCGGCGCGGATCAGGTCGCCGAGGAACACTTCCTGATCGTCGGACAGCACGCCGTCGACGGTCTTCAACTCTATCGCGAACCCGAAAGAACGATGCCAGAACAGGTAATCGGCAATACCGGCTTTGACGCCGCGCTTCTTACGCTTCTGCGCTTCGAGGATCCCGATCGGCACGCCGTGGCGGCCGATCTTCATGTTCATGCTGTGGCCGTGGTCGATCGCGGTCCAGGCGACGTCAGGCAGCAGGACCTTCCAGAGCATGGCCGTGCATGCGATCTGAGTCTCGTGTTCTTCCTCGCGCAGCTCGGCCAGCCGAAACTTCGGGGCTGGCGCTCGGCGTAAAGAGGGGGTTGGCAGTGCAAAGTCGGCCTGCCCAGGCGTGTCGCGAGGCACGGCACGCCGCTTAGTGGGCGGGGGCGCCTCCGTTCGCACGCTCCGCGGAGAACCGGAGGCGACCTCGCGCCTTTTGCGCGGGATGGCGTGTCGCCTCTGCGGTGTCGGCGACGCGCTCAACCTCGGTGTCGAGCATCTTCGCGGCTGTCGCCCGCTCAGTGAGGCCGAACGTGTGTTGCCGCGACCAGGCGACGTGCTCCTCGGAGCCGGGCTTGTGCGGATTCATGCTGGCCGGCTCGCCTTCACGTCCCGCCTGAAGACCGGCTTCGCTGGCCTGTGCCACCGCATGCGCGGTCCTGGCCTGCTTCGGCACCTTCGGCGCGTCGATCAACGAGGCCTGGGTGCCGATCGGCATGTTGAGCCACGAGCAGTATTCCATGAACGTCCGCACCACGATCGGGCGCTCGTCTTCGTCCAACTTGCGAATCTGCTCCATGAATTTATACGCCAGCGGATTGACCGCGTCTTTCTTCGCCGCCTTCTTCGCCCGCGCGACGGCAGCCGATGCGTCCTCCATTTCTCGCTTGGCAATGAGGATGGCAGCGTCATGTCGAAGGAACGCATCCGGTGTGATGGGATGGGTTTTGGCTTCTGCTAAATTCTGGACCATCTGACGTTTCCTTCGATGAGGGCGATCTACAGGAGGCGATCTACAGGAGGGTTGCGATTGCGGCGGAGCGCTCCCCCCGCGCCGGAGAGGACGCGGCGCGGGGACGCCCACGCCGTCTCGGCGGCGGGTCGGGCGCCGGCTTCGAGACGACGATTGCGGTCTTTCTGTCAGCCGGCGGCGGTTTCGGCGCGGCTCTCCCTTTCGACGCGGCTTTCGGCGTCGGCGCGTCAAACAGATCCGGGCGAATAAGGTGACGCGGAATCCCCAGAGCGCTGTCCAGCAGCTTCGCGTGCTGTACGCCGGGGCGACGTCTTCCGAGGCGCCACGCACTCACACACTGCTGCGTAACGCCACACGTCAGAGCGACGGTCACGCTACTGATGTCGCGTTCAAACAACACACGATCGAGGGCAGTCGCGGGTTGGGCGTTCATAATTCCTACACCACAACCTACAGGAGCAAATGTCCAGTGTTCTCGACACCGGAGGAAAGCGGCGCTAAACGCACAACAGAATGTAGTGGGGCGACAATGAAGTCTGAAATTCTTGAACAATTTGGCAAACGACTAGCCGCCGTAAGGCTTGCCTACGGCGCTGTCTGTGGCCAAAAAAATTTCTCTCGGACTGACTTCGCCGCGGCCCTCGGTATGGAAAGCGCCTTTTACCGGCAATATGAGAGGGGCGAGGCCGAGCCGAAGATCGCTCTGCTGGTGGCCGTGCGTGCGCTGACCGGCATATCGCTGGATTACCTGATCGCCGACCAAGACATCGGCTTGCCGAATCCTCATGATCTCGGCGGCGAATGCACGGCGACGTTCGGCGAGCGCGTGCGCTGGGCACGCGAACTCTATGAGAGCGATATCAACGCGGTGGCCGAGGCGATGGGCGTGTCAGCGCAGACCTATCGCCACTGGGAGAGTGGCAGAGAGCCGATGCCTGACGACAAGCAGGCCGAGTTCGCGACCCGTTTCAATGTCTCGATGCGCTACCTGCGACAAGGGCTACCGGTCGGGCTGCCGCCAGCCGTGCTAGCGTTACTCCAAAAGGCCCACCCAGGGCTTTGGCGGCCGGAGGCACCACCGGACCCGGCGCCGCAGGCGCGACCGCCGCAGGCGCGACCGCCGCACACCCCGGCGCCACCGCCAGAAACGCCGGCCGTCGCTGACAGCGGCACGCAAGCGGATGACGACACCACAATCCCCGCAAAGGCGCGTCGTCGCAGGGCAGCAAAGCCGACCGTGGCCGAGTGGGCAGCACAGCGCCTACAGGAACGCGCAAGGACATCGTCGCCGGATTAGGGGTCTGCTGAAGCATTCGTTTCCCTCCCGAATGGGTGTAACTGGACTTCGTTCAATCTAATCAATGGGTCAAGCGGAGTCCTTCACCTGTCGCCGTTAATAAATCCAAAATACATCACTGGCTTGTCACGATCGGCGGGTCGTCGCCCTCAAATATAACAGGTCTGTGAACACGGAAAGATGCACGCGACCGCCTCACGGCAACGTGAGGTAGCGGTCCGCTGCGGTTCCTGCACGCACGGCGTGCGTTGGCTCTTGACATTTACAACAGGCGGTTTCGTCATGCTTCACGTTGAGCGTCGATGAAATCACACATTGAAGTGCCGAACGGACATGCCAAAACGTAAACCTATGGCAAATCAGGCAAAAGACGAGGGCGCAAGTTCGGAGCCGTCGCCGGAACCATTGAAATGGGCCGCAATTCCCGAGACCGCGCCGGAAGTGGCGATGTCGCCTGACGTAGACGAACAAACGCGCGAACCAGCCTTTATCGCGCCACTGAGGCTGACAGCGCCGGGTATCTATGGCGACATTGCCGAGCACGATTACCACGACGATCCGTGCCCCGAGCCGTCGCTGTCGCGGACGGTGTTGAAGCGGCTGGTCAACCTCTCGCCCCGGCACGCCTGGGCCATCCATCCGCGCCTGGGCGGCATGGCGCTGTCAGAAGACAGCAACGACGAGGTCTCCGACGCCGGCACGGCCGCGCATGCCTCCTTCCTGCAGGGGCGCTCGATCATCGTGGCCTGTGACTTCAACGACTGGCGGACCAAGGCAGCCAAAGAGCGGCGGGCCGAGGTCTACGCCGAGCGAATGATCCCGCTGCTGACCAAGGGCTACGACCACGCGATGCGGATGATCGACGCGCTGGAGGACTTCCGCTCGCGAACCGGCGCCTTCACCAAGGGCCAGCCCGAGCAGACCGTCATCTGGCGCGAGGACACTGGGATCTGGTGTCGCTCTCGCATTGATTGGCTGCCCGATGAGCCATCCGCCGCGCCGTGGGACCTCAAGACCACCGCGGGCTTGGCGACTCTGCCGGTCTGGAGCCGCGCCGCATTCGACAAAGCAGCCGACATCCAGGATGTGTTCTACTGCCGCGGCCTCGAAATGGTGCGCGGGGAGCCGCCCGAGCGCATGCGGTTCGCGGTCATCGAACAGAAGCCGCCATTCGGGATCAAGGTTTTCAGCATGGCGCCGCAGACGCGCGAGGCAGCCGACGATGACGTGCGCCTCGGCATCCGCATGTGGGGCGAATGCCTCGCCAGCCGGGACTGGCCGACCTACTCGATCGAGGAGGAGTGGGTTTATCCGCCGGCCTGGATCAGCCGTGCGCGCGAGGAGCGCGGAGCCGAGCGCAAGCGGCTGCAGCAGATCGCTTGGTCGAAAGAAAGCCCGCTGGCGGTAGCGATGGTCGAGAGCGGGGACTTCGGCGGATGACCCTGCGCACCGCCCTGCACGTGGTCACCCAGCCGCTGCGCCGCCGGCTGCACATGGTTCGCCAGTGGTTTGCCGACGAGGACGAGCCGGACGAATGGAACGGCGTTGGCGAGATCATCAGGCTCCCACCGCCTCTCGCAATCGAATCCTTTCCGGAGGATGATCCGGCAACGCACTCGGCCTGCGGTTTTGCCTCTCGCTGCCGCGACCCCTTCGGGCAGGTGAAGCGCCTCGATGTCGCGATGGCGCTGGATCGTGTGGTGGCCACCGCCGAGACCTCGCGCTCCTACAGTCCGGATCAGCAACGCGCCGTTCGCGAAGCCGCGCTGTTTCTGCAGCGGGCTCTGACGTTGACAACCCGTGGCCCGTGAGCCCGAACACCTGATCTACGCGCCCGCCAAGCGCGAGCGCATCGGCCTCATCATCGGCCTGTCCGGTCCGTCCTGGTCTGGCAAGACCTTTTCTGCGCTGCGCCTTGCGCGCGGGCTGGCGGGGCCGGACGGCCGCATCGCCCTGCTCGATACGGAACGGGGCCGGTCGCTGACCTATTCCGACGATTTCACCTTCGACCAAGCCGAACTCAACGAACCCTTCTCCCCCAACCGCTATGCCGATGCGGCCGCGGCCTCAAAGGATGCGGGCCACAACGTGCTGATCATCGATTCCATGTCGCATGAGCACGCGGGACCAGGCGGCGTGCTGGAGATGCACGAAGCCGAGCTGGACCGGCTGACCAAGGGCAGCACCGATTACGCCTACCGCGACAGCATGAAGATGGTGGCCTGGATCAAGCCGAAGGTCGAGCACAAGCAGATGGTGCAACGGCTGCTGCAGCTCAACTCGCATCTGATCCTATGCTTCCGCGCCGAGGAAAAGACCGAGATTCAACTTCTGAAGAACAAACAGGGCCGACTCGTGAATACGCCGGTCAATATCGGCTTCCAGCCGATCACGGCGAAAGACATGGCCTATGAGCTGACGATCATGCTGGGCTTCCATCCGAGCGCTCCCGGCGTGCCGATCGCGATCAAGCTGGCCGACAAGTTCAAGCCGTTCGTGCCACTGGATCGGGTGCTGGACGAGGACACCGGCGCGCGGCTGGCGGCGTGGGCCCGGGGCGATCTGAAGGCCGCCGCACCGGCTCGCGCACCGGCACCGGCTCGCGCACCGGCACCGGCTCGCGCACCGGCTCGGCCGGCGGTAGCGCCGCCTGCTGAACCACCGCCCAGCGATGAGCCACCGTTTGGAGAGCAGCCCGGCCCACCGCCGCAGGACGGGCCACCGAACGGGCCGCCGCCGCAGGACGGGCCACCGCCCGGCTGGTTCCCCGGCGATCCCTGGCCTCCTCCTGGTACGGCGCCCGCTGCCGAACCGCCGAGGGGCGAACTCCCGCTGGGTGGTGAAGCGCCAACCCGCAAGCCTGCTGGCAAGACCGCAGTGGTCATCGAGGAGCTGATCGCCCGCTTCGAGGCGGTGAAGGTGCGGGCGGACCACTTGGCGATCGTTGACGACAAGACGAACCGCGACCGCGTGACGTGGCTGAAGCAGAACCGGGCCAAACATTCCGAGCTGTTCGCCCGTCTCGATGCCGCCATGAAAGCAAGCTGGGACAGGACCGACCCAAGAAAGGAGCAAGCCGCGTGACCAAACTGACCGCTTTGCGCGTCACCGTCCCGACCGATGACGAGGTGACGACGGAGGACCTGCAGCTTGCGCTGCGCGGGGTTCTGGAAGCCCAACCGCTCTCCCGCATCGCCGAGGACGGCATCGGCGGGCGGATCCACTGGGCCGCGGTGGATGTGCGCCGGATCGTTGAGCGCACGCCCGAGCCCCGCCTGGCTACCCCATCCCGCCGCAAGAAAGCCGCGGCGCCGCAAGAAACCTCGTGTGATGGAAACGCCCATGAATGACGAAATTGCCGCTGTCGTTGCTCATATTGCCGCTGGGCCGTCGGCGCTCGAGCCCGAACTGTACGACGATATGAATCCCACTAACCGACTCATCCCCGTCACAGTTAGCCCTGCACTGGACAGATGCGAGGCGGCCGGCATGCAAATGACGGCGCCCGATCACGCGGCCATTGTCGAATTGCTCCTGCGAGTGCGCCGGTGCGTCGCGGGCGAGCCTCATCTACGAGCCGCCTTCGCCTGTCTGGCGGTCGCCGAGCTGATGCTGCTCGACGCTCCGGACTTTACCGCCGATGCGGCGTTCTACGAGCGCTTCCGCAGTTTTGCCGTCGAGATCCTGACGGGTGTCCATCTGCCATGAGCGCGGCCGTGAGGGCGGCCGTGAGAGCAGCGCCGCGCGAGGTGACGCAACCGCCGCCATTCCGGCTTGCCGATTCGTGCTGCGACCGGTGCTACTGTGTCGGGGTGAGCGTGGTCATGCTATGGACCTGCGACGACGGCGAGCCCGGGCAGCGAAACTACTGCACCATTCCCTGCGCGAAGAAAGAGGGCTGGCCGTTCTTCATGAAGCGGCGTCGTCGGCGCCAATGAACTGTGGAGCATGGCCGTTCACCATGGTTGCAACCGTGGTTGCAGCCGGGCTTGCCATCGTGGGCGACAGAGCCGCTTGCAGCCGGGCGTTCAGCAGATCGAACGCGCGCGACGCTGCTTTGCCCTCCTTCGTGCCCCAGGTCAGCGGCCGTCCGCGCGCCTGGCTGTATGCCGTGCTGACTTCTATCACCCGGCAAAGCTCGTCCCACCCGACCGGAACCGTGGTTGCAACCGCGGTTGGCGCCCCGCCGCGCATCAGCGTCAGCGAATGCTTTACAAACACGTCCCCAAGCGTGGCCTCGGCTTCGTGCGCCCAGTTGTTCCAGAACTTACGCACCTGTTCCGGCACCGAGCGAATTTGCATGCTGCTCGTTGGCCCAAGATTTTCGCCCTCGTCCATCAATCTTGCCCGTAAACCGTGGTTAGAACCGTGGTTGCTTTGCAACAAGCCGTTGTTGCGTGCAAGCTCGTGCCGGTTGCAAAATTCGGGTAAGCGCAAGCGCCGGGTAAGGAGGGAAACAACATGGGCTCTATGGAAGAGGCGTTCGCTGCGGCTCTGCGCGGGATGCGTGAGAAGGCCGCCGCGCACCGCCAGCAGGAGGCAGCCCGCTGGCCGCCGTCATTGCCGCTGACCGGGCGGCGGGATTTGAAGGCGCGATGGAGCTGCTTGCTCACACCGAACGTCATCAAGCGCGATGAGCACCGACACATTCCAGCGCGGTCAGACCGTGCGGCTCACCTGCGGGGAAACCACGCTCGATGCCAGGGTTGTGTTGGTGTCAGCCAATGGCGTGTCGATGGCGCTGACCTTCGATGGGATGATCGCCGGTCACGCCGGCCGCATGGCCGTGCTGTGGTTCGGCTCCGGCTACCGCAGCGTCATCGGCGATCACCCGGTCAGTGTGGAGGCTGTGTAATGGGTCTGCGCCCACGCTCAGGCTTCGACTGGCTGCGGGTTTCCTGGGGCGCCCCCGATGAGCCGCAGGCCGAGGCGTGCTCCTACTGCGAGGCCCCTTTGGACGATGATGGCTTGCCGCTGATCCTGTGGAACGCGTAACCCGAAAAGGTTCAATCCAAAATGATCGTCAAACCCAAAGAGGGCTTGCGCGTGCTGGATCTCGCAATTTCCTGGCAGCTACCAGTTCAAAAGCACGATCTCGCTGGTGCGGCGCAGACCTCGGCTGGGACCAGCGTCTTCGCCTGGGCCGACTGGCCGACGTGCGCGCAATTCTGCGACGACTGCCAGCGGACCTGGTGGGGCTTGGAATCCTGCGACGAGCCAGACGAGGACCTGGAAGAACCGTCCCTCGGACCCGTGCTGCAGAGCCGCTGACCGAGAGCGAGACAATCTGATGGCCCTGCTACCGTGCCCGTGCTGCGGGCAGATCCCGACCACGCGACGGACGACGCCGGTCACCGAGGAGCAGGCCGCGAGAGGCTACCTGTTCTGCCGGGCGCGCGGCTTCACCCGTGAGCAACTGCTGAGCGAGACGTACCGCGAGACGCTGGACTTTACCGCGCCGGGCCTGCGCGACTTCATCGCTGCGATGCCGGACGAGAAGCCGCGATGCAACTGACCCTCACCCCGACGCCGGAATTTTTCATGGCTGGCGACGTGATGGTGCGGATGTGGCAGGGCACCGACGATCAGGGGAATCCGTGCATCGCGCTGATTACCGCCGTGGCGTTCCCCGGGCAGGCGGAGGCCGCTGCGGAAGGTCTGGTGTCTATCCCGCCGCCCGACGCGGAGGCTGCGAAGCGCTGGGCCGAGACCATCATGCGGAAGGCCGAAGACCGCCAGACCGGGGAGGAGAAGCCCTGAACAAGCCCGTCTCACGGCTTGTTGCGCAGAATTGGCTACATTTTTGACTCGCGGGTAATCGCCACCAGGACTGCCACATACGGTTGCAGGGCGCATAAAACCTATCGTTTGGGCGCCGATTGCGGCTTGTGGGATAGTTTATGGAGGGTCTAGCCAAACGGCGCGTGAGCGGCTTAGGGTTTCCAATCGGCCCGCGTTGTGCGTGTCCGAGTCGGAGTCTCTATGCCACCCAGCTAAACAGCTTAAAGCCGCCGCTCACCCGAAGGAAAACAGCGGACTTCAAACATCGAAAAAGCATGATCGGACCTGAGAACTCGATCATGCTTTTTCATCGCAGCTTTGGCAAGCCCCGTTCTGGCAATGGGAGCGCCTGATCTGTTGAACGTTTGGTGAGTCCTTCGTGAGCGGCCTCGGCACCATCGAGGAAAGCCCGCGACATGCGCCCCACCCTAGCCGCCCACCTCATCAGCCTCGCCCGCAAAGCCGTCCGTAACGGGCTGCTCACACATCACCAGTTCGTGGCTCTGGAATGCCTGATCTGGGAGATACGCGAGCGCGGCGCCGACCGCGTCCAGTGTTCCTACAAGCGGCTTATGAAGCAGGCCAAAGTCTGCAAGGACGTAGCCGTGGGCGCTATCAAGGCCGGGATAGCTCTCGGCCTCTTGCGCAAGGTCAAACATAAGACCCTGACACTGTGGACCAACGGCGGCCGTAAGTGGCAGCAGGAGCCGAATGAATACGTGTTTTGCTGCGAGTCTGCTGAACAGGCGCAGTACCCGAAGCAAGTTATAAAGATTCTTTCTATTATCCCCGCTGAAGCTGAAATCAGGTCCGCCCAAGCCGCGATGGAGGCGCGAGCGCGGGTAATCCAGGCAAGACTGCTCAACAAGGGAGCTGCGTTGCCGTCCGGTTGAAGCCTGCGACTCGACAGTCAAGAGAGTTATCCCCAAATTCGGGGACAAATCTGTGGAGGAGTCGGGCATGTCACTGACAGCGGACGCTCCCGTCGCGGACCACGACGCGGCGCAGGCGGCGCAAAGGGTGCTGGCGGATCGGGCCACGTTTATCGCCCAACGGCTGGCGGACCAACTGGACCAACGCTCGCGGCGCAAGGCGAACTTCCGCAATTATCCGATCGGTCTGAATTACCGGCTGCTGACACAAGCCCAGCAGACCGAGCGCCGGGAAGCCGCGGAGGATGTCGTGGACGCCCTGGCGGCATGGTATCCGTCGCCCCTGCTCAGCGAGCGGCAGCGGACCTTCGCCATGACCCTGCTGGGCAAGCTGCGGACCAGTCGCGGCCGGTATGGGATGTCGCCCGCCGAATGGGAAGGCTTCTGGGCGCTGCGCGACTTCATCCTCGGGAGCTGAAGGCGGCACGCCATCGCCCGCCCGATTGACACGACAACACGCCATCGCCACCACGAGACTCAGGGAAACAGGAACGTGGCCATCCACATATTCAGCGAAGAGTATCTCTCGCGCGCCTGCATGGGCATCATTGATCTGCTGCGCCCTCTGCCGCCCGGTCAGAATAAGGCGCGGTCATCTCCGCCCTCGCCAACCTCGATGCACTGCTGGAAAGTGCGCTTGCCTGCGCGTGGGACCGCTGCATCCGGGCCACCGATGGTGGTGGCATTCGGCCGACCGTGCGGTTCTACCGCCGAAGCGGGGCCATCGCCGAGCTGATACTGCCGTCGCTGGATGAAGAGGACCTATCGCAGATCCGCCTCGCGGCCAATGTCGCGGGAATA
>Ga0116121_1000910_pt1 | contig 13476 bp, 9 predicted proteins | sample June2015DPH_13_1_FD_89725 | JGI IMG/M metagenome (GOLD analysis project Ga0116121, IMG submission 89725) | Peatland microbial communities from SPRUCE experiment site at the Marcell Experimental Forest, Minnesota, USA - June2015DPH_13_10 | ecosystem: Environmental > Terrestrial > Soil > Wetlands >...
ACGGGTCGAACACCGTCAAACCTGCAAAGTCATGCGGCCGATAGAACGCTCGGACAAGATTTTCGGAGTCCGGCAATGCTGAGCCGAGCAAGATGCCTCGAAAGACAGAACCAAGTCGCTTCGCCCACCACTTGTGAATGTGGTAAATGGGCCGATAGACCTCCTTGCGCCAACTCTCCATCTCTGCGAGTTGCGAGATGAACTCAAAGGGAAACAAATCCGATTCGATAAGCCGGCGTTCGCCCGGATGTCCGTTGGATTGAAGACGATTATTCATCTTCTTCCGCAGCATCCGCAACTTCCGCAATGACCTGGCGCGGCGGTAGCATCGCCACTGCCTCAGTCGTTGAACCCTTGAGGCGATGGGCAACGAAGTTGTGCTCCGTGCCCGCTGCCGGATTGTCCACCGACTCGGGCTTCAAGGTGTTCGTCCGCAGATCAAAGGTGTAACCTACGATCAGTTTCTCGGCCTCCCGCCGCACAAGCTTTCCGACCGCACGGAAACGGGAGTCCAAACGAAAGTCGGCGGGAAGAATCAGCGTTTGGTTGTGCGCTGTGCCAGTCGTCAGGCCAAACGGCGTGGGGGCGACATACATTTTGCGGTCGCGAATCATGATGTCGCCATAGCTGCCGAAGCCCTTCACGCTTTTGTTCTTGTGAACGTAATCATGGTCGGCATTCAGGAAGTCGCCGTGGCAAACCACGAGGTCGAGCACAGGATACGAGTCACCATCCGGCTCGGCTGGATAGCGACCGAAGATGTAAAAGATCGTTCGTCCGTTGTGACTTCCGGAAGGAACCTGGCTGTTGCAGTCGTAATTGGCTTCACGTCCTGGGTAAGCCAATCCTTTCACTTCAAAGCCTTCAGTCGAAGCGACCAAGCGAAAGTCGGGATAAGTGTTTCGACCGCCAACTTCAAAGTTCAAGCCCGTTTCGCCAAGTCGTGCCTTGAACCAATTCTGGAAATGAAACTCTTTGTCCTGCCTGCTTTCGCGGCTGATCAACTTGTTCGCGTGAATCGCGTCGGCACAGCGAACAAACACTTCAAGGCATGTGACTTTCATCGAACAAGAATGCGCCTTTCTTGTGCCGTTGGCCATCACAAATCCGGCTCTGCCCTTTTCATTCAGTGCGGCATAGAAAAGTTGAATCCTATGAGAATGCCTCAGTGGGGGGATGGGGCTGGTATGGTTCTTCGAGGCGGGCGATTTCTTCGACCGATAGTTTGACTGAAAGGGCGGCGACGGCGTCTTCTAAATGATGGGGCTTGGTCGTGCCGACTATCGGCGAGGTGACCATGGGCTTGTGAAGCAGCCAGGCTAACGCGATTTGCGAGGGCGGCAATTTTCTTTCTCGCGCGATCTCGTTCACGCGGTCTATGACGGGCTTGTCGATGTCGGCTGTTTTGGTGAAGAGTTTTTTGGCGAAGGCATCGGTTTTGGCGCGCACGGTTTGCGGTTCTTCCGACCAGGGGCGGGCCAGCCGGCCACGGGCGAGCGGCGACCACGGGGTCACGGCCACGCCTTCGGATTGGCAGAGGGGAAGCATTTCCCGCTCTTCTTCGCGATAGAGCAGGTTGTAGTAGTTCTGCATGGAGACGAACGCGGCCCAGCCGTGGGCGCGTTGTATGCCGAGCGCCTTCATCATCTGCCACGCATGCATGGACGACGCGCCGAGATAGCGAACTTTGCCGGCTCGAACAACATCGTTGAGGGCTTCGAGGGTTTCCTCCAGCGGGGTGTCATAATCGAAGCGGTGGATGATGTAGAGATCAATGTAGTCGGTGCCAAGGCGCTTCAGGCTCTGATTCACTTCAAACAGGATCGCTTTGCGGGAAAGGCCGCGACCGTTGGGGCTTGGCCGCATGGGGGAGTTGACTTTGGTGGCGATAACCAACTCGTCGCGGAGAGAAAAATCGCGGATGGCGCGTCCCAGCACCGCCTCGCTCTCGCCATTTGAATAGACGTTGGCGGTGTCGAAAAAGTTCACGCCCAGTTCCAGGGCGCGGGTGATGAAGGGGCGGCTGGCCTCTTCGCTCAAAGTCCAGGGCCAGGTCATCATGCCCGGAGTTTTCGGCTGCCCGTAGCTCATGCAGCCGAGGCAAAAGCGCGACACTTGCAGGCCCGTATTTCCAAGTTTTACGTAATTCATATCAATTTCCTCTCATGCATTTAACCGGCGTTCCACTGTAGGATTAAATTCCAAAAAATTCCAGCGTGTTTTACAGGGGGAAATGTCTAATGCCGAAATCCGAATGACCAAACAAGGACCAAATGACCCAATGACGAAACTGCCCTGCAAACCTGGCTGAAAAACAGTCGAAGAATCAAGAGGAGCGCGACCGTCCCGGTCGCCGGGCGGCGCGTCTCGCGCCGCAATTCCGGGCAAAGGTGTGTTTGGCGGGACGCCAAACACCGCGCGCGAGACGCACGCGCTCCCGATCAAACTGATCCAAGATTAAGATTAGGATTAGGAAAAGCGGCTCCTTCGCGGAGAAATGTTCGCTTTTGTCCGCTGAGTATTTACACTCCTGTCCTCTTGAGCCAGGATTCTCATCTGACGCCGATGCTGGCGCAGTACCGCCGAATTAAAGGCGAACTGCCCCGGGATGCCTTGCTCTTTTTCCGACTGGGCGATTTTTATGAGATGTTTTTCGAGGATGCCAATGTCGGGGCGCAGTTGCTCAATGTCGCCCTGACCAAACGGGGCGACATCCCGATGTGCGGCATCCCTTTTCACGCCGCCAACACTTATATCGCCCGGCTGCTGAAGGCGGGCCGCAAGGTGGCGATTTGCGATCAGTTGGAGGAAGCCCGCCCCGGCAAGCTGGTCAAACGCGAGGTGACCCAGATTCTCAGCCCCGGCACTCATTTCGATGAACGTTTGCTGGCGCCGGATCGAAATAATTTTCTGGCGGCCCTGTGTCCGCGCGGCAAAGTTTTCGGGCTGGCCCTGGTGGATCTGACCACGGGCGATTTTAAAACGACGGAACTGGAGGGTGAAGCGGCGTTGCGCGCCGAGTTGGAACGGTTGCGTCCGGCGGAAATTATTTATCCGGCGGCGGCGGAATCTTTGGCCAAAGGGTCGGGCCATGCTTCGTGCATTCTGAATCCTTACGAGGATTGGGTTTTCGCGCCGGAAACGGCCGCGTTCACGGTGCGGGAACATTTTAAAGTCGGCTCGCTGGATGGTTTCGGATTGAAGGATGCCCCGGCGGCCATCGGGGCGGCGGGGGCGGCGCTGCATTACCTGACGCAGCATTTGCGGCGCGACGTTTCCGGGCTGACGCGCCTGTCGTTTTATCAGTGCTCGGAGTTTATGGCGCTGGACGCGGTGTCGTTGCGCCATTTGGAAATCCTGGAGCCGCAGCAGCATGACGCGCCGCGCCAGGCGTCGCTGTACGGCGCTGTCAACCGCACGGTGACGCCGATGGGCGCGCGGCGGTTGCGGGATTGGCTGAGCCAGCCGTTGGCGGCGGCGGCGCCGATTCTCCGGCGGCGGGATGCGGTGCAACTCTGGGTGGAACAGGGCGGGTTGCTGGATGATTTCCGCCGCGAATTGGCCGGGGTGCGCGATTTGGAACGGACCATCGGACGATTGAGCAGCGGTTCCGGCAATGCCCGGGACTTGTTGTCGTTGCGCGCGGCGCTGGAGAAAATTCCGGGGCTGAAGGAGGTTCTGGCCCGGGCCGCCATGCCGGCCGCCCCACCGGACACTTTGCAGGAATGGCCGGTGTTGCAGGAGAAAGGGGCGGAAGCCGGAGAGCGCGGGCCGGGCTTGCTGGATCAATTGGCGGGCCAACTGGCGGAGGCGCCGGACCTGGTGGAGTTGATTTCCCGCGCCATCGTGGATGAACCGCCGCTGGCGCTGAAGGAGGGCGGACTGATACGCGAAGGGTTCGATTCGCATCTGGATGAATTGCGCGGGGCGATGCGCGACGGCAAGGATTGGATCGCCAAATTGCAACAGGACGAAATCGAGCGCACCGGGATCACTTCGCTCAAAGTGCGGTTCAACTCCGTTTTCGGGTATTACATCGAGGTGACAAAATCGAACCTGGACAAGGTGCCGGCGCAGTACGTCCGCAAACAAACCATCGCCAACGGCGAGCGGTTCATCACCCCTGAATTGAAGGAGATGGAAGGCAAAATCCTGGGGGCGGAGGAGCGGAGCGGGAAACTGGAGTACGAATTGTTCCAGCGGGTGCGGGAAGAGGTGCTTGGGCAATTGGCGGGCTTGCAGCAGACGGCGGGGGCGCTGGCGGAATTGGACGTGCTGGCGGCCTTTGCCGAAACGGCGCGGCTGTATAATTATTGCCGGCCGGAAATCGGGCAGGACGGGGTGTTGGAAATCCGGGAGGGGCGGCATCCGGTTTTGGAGCAAACGTTGAGCGAGGAGCGGTTCGTGCCCAACGACGCGCGGCTGGATCATGCCGGGCAGCAGTTGCTGCTCATCACCGGCCCGAACATGGCGGGCAAGAGCACGTTCATCCGGCAGGTGGCGCTGATCACGCTGCTGGCGCACACCGGATCGTTTGTGCCGGCGGCGGCGGCGCGGATCGATCTGGTGGATCGCATCTTCACGCGCATCGGGGCGAGCGACGATCTGGCGCGGGGGCAATCGACCTTCATGGTGGAGATGAGCGAAACGGCCAACATCCTGAACAACGCGACGGCGCGCAGCCTGATTATACTTGACGAGATCGGGCGCGGCACGAGCACGTTTGACGGCCTGAGCCTGGCCTGGTCGATTGTGGAACATTTGCACAATGCCGTTGGGGCCAAAACGCTTTTTGCGACCCATTATCATGAGCTGACCGAACTGGCCGGGCGATTGCCGCGCGTCAAGAATTTCAACGTGGCGGTGCGGGAATGGAACGAGCAGATCGTATTTCTGCGCAAGATTGTGGAAGGGGCCACGGATAAAAGCTACGGCATCCAGGTCGCCCGATTGGCCGGGGTGCCGCGGGAGGTGGTCAGTCGCGCCAAGGAAATTCTATCCAACCTGGAGGGATCCGAACTGACGCCGGAAGGCAAAGTGCGCCAGCACAACCGCCGTCCTGAGTTGGAGAAGCTGAAGAAACTCGGCCCGCCGCCGCAGATGGATTTGTTTGGGTGAACCGAAGGCGGTACAGTTTGAGTTTAAACTTTCGATTCCAGCGTGATGTCAGGTCGTAACGGGGCTGGCTCGGCTACCGCGATACGGTCTAAACGAACAATGGCAACAACGCCAACAAACAAAGTTACCGCCGAAACCCAAAACGAGACATGCGGAAGGATACAGAAATGCACAAAAGTCATCCATACCATGAAGAGCAACGCGCACAAAGCACGTCTGGCTGGATCAATCCGGAGCAACACACCGCAAGACTCGCATTTCCACCGCGCCCAAAGCCATGAACGAAGGTTTAAGCGTGACCAACTCACGCGATGGCCACATGAAGGGCAAGAATGGCTCTGATATTGAGTTTTCATATGCGTTGGATTGTTTTGGATCATTTGCGCAGTTTCGAGTAATCCACGCGGCCTTGCTTCTTAAGCATTTTTTGCTTGATGGCTTTCAGGAGCTGCCTTGTTGACTGATCCAGCAACTCAGCTTCACTCTTTTCCTTCTTTGCGGCTTCAACTTTCACTTCACCAGCATCGGACGGAATCGCGCGAAAATCAAGCGTTAAGTGATGTGCGAGCCAACCGCCAATCGCGCCGAAAATTCCGCCCTTAATTGGAAGACGATTGACTCCGCGTGCTTATTGTGGCACAAATGACCCATGCGACGCCGGCACGTTTCCATATCCGATGTCATTGACCGCACCATTGAGTCCCAGGTGAAACTGGGACGTTACAAGGATTTCTCCGCGGCCATCCAGGATGCCGCATGGAATTATTTTGTCGGGCCGGACTCGCCGTTTGAGGAATACGGCGTGACGCCGGCGGAAGTGGAACGCGCCCACACAAAAGTTCTGGCCGGAGTAAAACGCGAACGTCGCAAAGGAACTCTCAAGCCCTGGCGTCCGTGATTCTCACCCGCCCCGCCTATCTGCGCGCCTTCAAGCGGCTGTCGTCAACGCAGCAAACTGCCGTCAACGCCGCCATTGGGCGGCTGCCGGAAGTTTTTGGCCATCCACACATCCATTCCGGCATCGGCATTCGTCCGTTTGGCGGATTTTACGAATGCCGCATCGGACGGGATTTGCGCGTCCTGTTCATTTTTGATCGAGGTGATTTTGTGCTCGCAACAGTGGGCAATCACGATGCCGTGGCGCGTTTTATTCGCGACAATTCTTGAATGGCCGACGGCGGTTTGAACTGACATTTGTCCTGCTTTTCACCCCAAAAACCGAACCGCGCTTGCGCAAGGCCTGCCGTTTATGCTTTGACCTTGGCGCAACTTTTCATATTCTCCGCTGTTGCAATCAAAGAAAGACTGATGGCTATCATTTCGATCAAAGGTTTACTGGCCCGGCACAATCTGGCCACTCCGCAACAGTTTGACGAGTGGCACAAGGCGTGGCGTGTCGCGCAGGAGGCCGGTTCGGCGGACACGTTAATGCTGTTCATGGCCCGCGAACGGGGCAGTTCCGAGGAGCTTTTTCTCCAGGACCTGGCCAAGGCGCTGGACTGGCCTTATATCGATCTGGCCAAAACGGAGGTTTCGGTCGAGGCGCGCAAGAAGATTTCCACCAAGGTCGCATTTCAGTACGCCGTGCTGCCGGTCAAATTCGAGGAGGGCCGGCTGACGGTGGCGGTGAGCAATCCGTTCGACGCGGCCATGCTGGGGGCGGTGCAGTTCGATGCGCGGGTCCCGGTGCAATATGGTTTGGCCACGCACGCGGAGATCGACAAGTCGCTGAAAAAATTCTACGGGGTCGGCGCGGAAACGCTCGACGAAATGTCCAAGGACGACGAGCCGCTGGACTTGCTGGTGGAGGACAAGGAAATAACGGAGAGCGATCAGGAAGCCAGCGTCATCAAGTTCGTCAACCAGATCATTTGGGAGGCGTTCAAGGACCGGGCGACCGACATTCATTTTGAACCGTGCGAGGACGAGTTGCGCATCCGCTACCGCATTGACGGCATATTGCATCAGACGCCGATGCCGCCGCAATTGAAGCGTTTCCAGGCCGCGCTCATTTCCCGCGTCAAGGTGATGTCGGGCATGAACATTGCGGAGAAACGTCTGCCGCAGGACGGGCGCATCAATGTGCGGATCAAGGGCGAAGAAATAGACATCCGCGTCTCCACGGTGCCGACAGTCTATGGGGAAAGCGTGTCGTTGAGGTTGCTGACGCGCGGGAAGATATTCCTGGGCATGGAGAAACTGGGGTTCGCCCCGGCGGAGGAATCGCGCATCCGCGAAATCATCGTCAAGCCGCACGGGATTTTTCTGGTGACGGGGCCGACCGGATCGGGCAAATCGACTTCCCTGTATGCGTTTCTGGCCACGATCAATTCCATCACCAAACGCATCATTACCATTGAGGAGCCGGTGGAATACGAACTCAAAGGCATCAATCAGATTGCCGTGCGGGGCGACATCGGGCTGACCTTTGCGATGGGGCTGCGCCATATTTTGAGGCAGGACCCCAATGTCATCATGGTGGGGGAAATTCGTGACCTGGAGACGGCGGAAATTGCCATTCGCGCCGCCTTGACCGGCCACCTGGTCTTCAGCACACTGCACACCAACGACGCTCCCAGCGCTTTTACGCGGTTGACCGACATGGGCATTGAGCCGTTTCTGGTCGCCTCCTCGGTCGAAGCGGTTTTGGCCCAGCGCCTCGTCCGCACGATTTGTCCCAAGTGCAAGGTCGAGCAAAAGGTGGGGCGGGATTATTTGCGGCGGATCGGGTTTCCCGAGGATCAAATCGATTCGACGCACTTCAGCAAAGGGGCCGGGTGCGAGGATTGCCGGCAATTGGGTTACCAGGGCCGGATGGGCATTTATGAATTGCTGTTCATGGACGAGGAAATCCGCTCGCTCATCATGGGCCGCGCCCCCTCCAGCACCATCGCGCAAAAGGCCATGCAAAACGGCATGCGCACATTGCGGGCCGACGGCTGGATAAAGGTCAGGGCCACGCAGACCACGATTGAAGAAGTCCTGCGTGTCACGCAAACGGAAGAACACCTCAAGTCGTTGATCGAGGACACCAAACCACCCGGTTGGGGGAGAGGCTCATAATGGCCCGCTGGTACACCGCCAACGTTCTTCAAACCAATGCCGGCGGCAGGCGTCTCTGGCACTTGTCCGCCAACAGCGGCCATTTTGCCGTTCAGGGCGAAACCACCCTCTTGTTAAACGAGCCTTGCCCGGCGGTGGTGGGCAAGGATTGGCACACGCTTTTCCGCGACAAGCTCAACATCGCCTGGCTGCCGGCCGACAAGGTTTTCTTTCGCGCAGTGCAATTGCCCAGCAGCGACCCCGCCGAAGTCGCGTCCATGATCGAGTTGCAATTGGAAAAGATTTCCCCGCTGCCGGTCACGCATATCGTTTGGAGCATTTATTTGCTGCCGCGGTCCGATAAACCCGAAGCGCTGCAAGTGGTGATCGTCATCATCGCGGCGCGGAGCGCGGTGGAAGAATTCCTGGGCGGATTGGAAGGGGAGGGTTTCCTGCCGGACCGCCTGGAAGCGCCCGGGCTGGAGCAATTTCTGGCCGCAAAAATCAATGAAGAGGGAGTGTGGATTTTCGCGGGAGCGGCCGGCGAACCGGCTCTGGTGGCCTGGTGGTATGGCGCGACGATCCAAAATCTGACTCTGGTTTCCCTGTCCGCCGGGCCGGAACGCGGGCCGCAATTGAAGACCCAGCTCGAGCAGATTGCCTGGGCCGGAGAACTGGAGGGCTGGCTGACCGGCCCGCTGAAAGTTCATTTGCTGGCGGCTCCCCCGGAAGCCGGTTTTTGGGAGTTTGTTTTCAAGGAGTGGGGCGAACAAATCAAGATTGTGCCGCCGGCGTCCCCGAAAGAACTGGCCGCTTTGAGCGCCGGGCGTTGCGCCGGCAGCGCCGCCAGCACCAGCCTGCTGCCGCCGGAGTCCGCCGCCCGTTACCATCAACAATTCGTGGACCGCCTGTGGATGCGCAGCCTGGTCACCGTCGTGGCGCTTTACATCATGGGCGTCCTCTTTTATTTCGGGATGCTCTATGTCTTTGAACTGAAGAACAACGCGGTCAAAAAAGACCTGGCCAACATGGGCCTCAATTACACCAATTCCCAGCGCGACATTGAACAGATAAAAATTCTCAAAGACCGCGAGGTGCTGAAGTATGCCGCCCTGGATTGCTGGAAATCCGTGGCCGAAAATCTGCCCGACAGCATGACTGTGGACGACCTGTATTTCCAGCGCGGCAAACTGGAACTGCGCGGCACCGTCATCTCCGAGAATCAGGAGGACGTGGGAAACTTCAACGAAACGCTGCGGACGGCGACTGATCCCAATAATCACGAAGTTCTTTTCGCCGAGGTTTCTCCGCCGACCATCCGACTCAATGGAAACAAAGGCGAGTGGAGTTTCAACTGCACGCTTAAAGGGGGCGAAAGCCAGTGAACAGCTTCCTGGACCAGTTGAATTTGACTCCGCAAGAACGGCGGATTGTGGTCGTGATTGCCGTGGTGGTGTTTGTCGTGCTGAATTTGCTGCTGGTTTGGCCGCATTTCAAAGATTTGGGGATCGTCAGACGGCAATTGGACGACACGCGCGCGACCATGCAGAAATGGAACAAGGAGATACTCAAGGACGTGGAACCCGCCAATGGTTACAGGACGACATTGAAGAAACTGGAGCGCCAGCAAGGAGGAGGCATTGTCAATCAACAAGTCCAATTGCAAAGAACCGTTTCGGACCAGGCCATCAAAACCGGCGTCACCGTCGATGAAATCAAGCCCGCCCTTTCCGCCCATCCCGACACCAACGAATTCTACGTGGAACAGTCTGTCAAGATCAGCTTCGAAAGCCAGGAGGCCCAGTTGGTCAATTTTCTTTTCAACGTCGGCAATGACCCGGCGATGATTCGTGTGCATGAACTGAATCTCAAAACGGCCGATGCCAACCGGTATCGGCTCAAGGGCGACGCCATCCTGACGGCCAATTACGCCAAACAAACGACCGGGACCGCGGCCAAGAAGCCCTCGCCGCCGGCCGAAAAACCGCCGGCCGGCAAACCGCCGGCGGCTGCGCCCAAGACAGTTCCCGGCGCCAAAACAATTCCCGCCGCCAAACCTCCTCCCAACCCAAGAACCGCGCCCGGCGCGCAATCCGCCCGGAAGAATTTATGAACCGCAAAACTTTCTTTTCCATGTGCATGGCGCTGGTCCTGGCGCCGGGGCTGATGGCCCAGACAGATTCGGACGCCGCCCGCTGGCAATTCGCCCAAGCGCCGCCAGTGCCGGCGCCAGTGCCAGTGCCGCAACGCCGCATCACGCCGCGCTCCGGCATCGTCGTGCCGACCAATGGACCTGCCACGGTTGCAAACCCAGCCGCCGCCCTCGTCCGGCCCCCTCCAGGCGGGCCGCCCGCCATAGGCGTCCCCGCGCCAGCGGGTCCTCCCTCGCCCGGAGCTTCGACTCCAACCGCCGGACAGAGGCTGGATGCGGTCCGGCAGAACGGGGAAGTCGCTGATATTACGTACAATTTTCCCGGCGTTCCCATTAAACAGTTGTTGGATATCTACGCGGATTTGGTCGGGCGCACTCTCTTGCGGGCGACCACGGGGCCCGAAGCCGTGCCGGATACGACCACGATAGTGCTCAACACTCAAAGCAAGTTGACCCGTTCCGAGGCGATCATTGCCTTGGAAACCATTCTGGGCATGAACGGCGTGACCATCATCCCGATCGGCGACAAATTTGCCAAAGTCGTCACCGAAGCGGTCGCCCCCTCGTCGGGCGGCCTGATCTCGACCAACATCAAAAACCTTCCGGAAGCCGGCAAATTTGTCACCGAGATCGTCCAGGTAAAATACACCGACCCCACGGATTTGGTGAAAGCTTTGGATCCTTTCAGCAAGACCAAAGGGAGCATTATCATCATCCCCAGCACGGAAACTCTCATCCTGCGCGACTATGCCGAAAACGTGGCCCGCATGATGGAGTTGGTGGAAAAGATCGATGTCCTGACACCGAACAGCATCAAGCCGGAGGTCATTCCCATCAGGTATGCCCTGGCCAGTGACATCGCATCGGCCCTGAGTTCATTGGGGGCCGGCGGCGGCGCCTCGGTGGGCAAAAGCACATCAGGCGCCAGCTTCAAGGGCGGCACCGGCACTGCTGCCGGCGGGGGCAACGGCCTCGTCGGCGGGGGGGGCGGCACGAGCAGTTTTCCGGGCCAGACGACGCAAGGAATGACCAGCGGCTTGAGTTCCGCCGCCACCAGCGGGCGCAGCACCTTCCAACAGAATTTGTCATCCATTGTTAAAAACGCCGCCGGCGGCGCCGGACAATTTCAATTGTTCGGCCAGACTAAGATCATCGCCGACGAACGGACCAATTCATTGCTCGTTTTCGCCAATGACGAGGACATGAAGATGATTAAACTCATTATTAACAAACTGGATGTCGTGCTGGCCCAGGTCTTGATCGATGCCATCATCCTGGAAGTTGATTTGGGACCCGACACCCTCAGCACGGGCGTCAGCTACGGAGCCCAAGATATAAGTCAGAAACCACACGGCCTCACCAGCGTCGGCGGCCTGAATGGCGCCTCGTCGTTCCTGAGCGGAGCCACTGCGACCAACGGCGGCACCACTACGGGGAATGGTGCGGCGTTCGCCAATCTGCCCGGCGGCCTCGCCTATTTCGGCCAATATGGCAATGACCTCAACGTGGCTCTCACAGCGGTCGCGGCCAGCAGCAAGACCCATATTCTTTCCCGTCCGCGCATTCAAACCTCGCACGCCGTCCAAGCCGATATGTTCATCGGTGAAACCGTCCCATACGTGACCGGCACGCAGAATTACGGTTACAGCACCGGGCCCAGCTCGACCTATTCGCAGTTGGAGGTCGGCATTCACCTCCAGGTTTTGCCCTTGATCAATCCCGATGGCCTCGTCGTCATGGACATCCAGGCCGACATCGAAGACATCGAGAACTACGTCCAAATCTCCGGCAACGCGGTTCCCGTGACGTCCAAACAACAGGCCGGCGCCAAGGTGGCCGTGCGCAACGGCGAAACCGTCATTCTGGGCGGCTTCATCAAGGACAGCCACAGCGTATCGGATTCCGGCGTCCCTTATCTGAAAGACATCCCGGGGCTAGGTTTTTTGTTCAAAAGCTCATCCTTCAGCAGTCAGCGCCAGGAGTTGATCATGCTCATGCGGCCCACAGTCCTGCCCTCGCCGGAAGTTGCCGCCGTCGTGGCGACCGAGGAGCGCAACAAGCTCTCGGGCGTCAAGCAGGCCGAACTGGAGATGCGCACGGACGAAGCCAAGCGCTATTTGAAAATCGAGCAGGACCTGGCCAAAGAAGCCGCCAGGCAGGCCGAAGCGGCGCAGAAGGCGGCCAAAAAGCATAAACCGGGCGAGGTTGACACCAGCACCAACACCATTCCGATCAGTGCCATTCCGGCCATCGAAGACCAGTAGTCTTGAGGCTAAAGCAGCCCGGCGTCCTGCAGGCGCTGGATTTCGGCGGTGTAGCCCTGCCGGAAGGTGGGGTATTTGAATTGAAGGCCCAACTCCGCCTTCAGCTTGCGGTTCAGGACTTTTTTATTAGTGACAGCGCGTTTGCGCCCGTCCGGGACCGGCTCACCGCCAAAGGGCGGCATGTTTTTGCCCAGGGTTTCGGAGAGCCAGCGAAAGAAATGAATCTGCGGCACCGGCTCGTCATCCACCGTGTTATAGACTTCCCCCGCATGGCCGTTCTTGAGCGCGGCGATGATGCAGTTCACCACATCGTCGCGATGGATCATGTTGAGCAATCCCTCGCCCCGGCCCGCCATGCGCGCCTCGTCTTTCAAGTATTGCAGAAAGAGGTGTCCGCGGCCGGGACCGTAAATGGCGGCCACGCGCAGGATGATGGCGGGGAATTGTTTCCCACGGGCGGCGTCGAGCAGCAGGTTCTCGGTGGCAACGAGAACCCGGCCGGTTTCGCTGACGGGTTCAGCCGGGCTGCTTTCCTTGACTTGCGAGCCGTCGGTTTGGCCATAAACGCTGGTGCTGCTGGTGTAAACAAATTTTTTCGGCGGCGCCGCGGCCAGCCAGTCGAGGAGATGGCGGGTTCCCTGCCAATAGACTTGTTTGTATTCCTCGATGCCGCCCTGGCTGGAGGAAACGGTGTTGACCACCCAATCGAAGGGCAGCGGCAGTTTGTCAAGGTCCGGCCGTTGGGCAATATCGGCGATGAACGGCTGGATGGAGCGGGCCTTGAGGGCGGGGTGGTTTTGGACCGAGCGCGTCACGCCGCAAACTTCGTGGCCCAACCGGACCAACTCGGCGCCCAAGGGCAGCCCGACATAGCCGCAGCCAATGATCAAAACGCGCATG
>Ga0116121_1000916_pt1 | contig 13443 bp, 9 predicted proteins | sample June2015DPH_13_1_FD_89725 | JGI IMG/M metagenome (GOLD analysis project Ga0116121, IMG submission 89725) | Peatland microbial communities from SPRUCE experiment site at the Marcell Experimental Forest, Minnesota, USA - June2015DPH_13_10 | ecosystem: Environmental > Terrestrial > Soil > Wetlands >...
CACTGAGCTGGTAGCTTCGTCCAAAATCAGGATTTTGGGGTCGGCCAGGAACGCCCGGGCGATGGTCAAAAGCTGTTTCTGCCCCTGCGAGATATTGCTGGACTCTTCGTTCAACTCCAGGTCATAGCCGTGCGGTAAGGTGCGCACAAAATGGTCGACATTGGCCATCTTGGCGGCCGTGACCACGGCGTCATCGCTGGCATTGAAATCGCCGTAGCGGATATTTTCGCGGATTGTGCCGTTGAACAGCCAGGTATCCTGCAGCACCATGCCGAACATGCTGCGGAGGTCTTCCCGTTTGAATTTCCGGATGTCCACACCGTCAATTTCAATTGAACCGCTGTTGATATCGTAAAAACGCATCAGCAGTTTGACGATAGTGGTTTTACCGGCGCCGGTCGGCCCGACCAGGGCGATTTTTTGACCGGGTTTAATTTCAGTCGAGAAATTGTGAATGATAATCCTTTCGGGGGTATAGCCAAAGCTGACGTTCTTGAAAGAGACGGTACCTTTGACGGCTGCCGGCTTGACAGCATCAACCGGGTCCGGCGATTCTTCTTCGGCATCCAGGAAATCGAAAACACGCTCAGCGGCGGCCGCGGTGGACTGCAGCACGTTGGCAATATTGGCGACCTGCATGATGGGCTGGGTAAACGACCGCACATACTGGATGAAGGCCAGGATATCGCCGACGCTGATGGTGCCTTGAACCGCCAGGTAACCGCCGAGGATACAAATGGCAACATAAGAAAGGTTACTGACGAAGGTCATGATGGGCATCAATAGACCGGAGAGGAATTGAGACTTCCAGCCGGCGCCGTACAGCTCGGTATTCAGGCCGTCAAACTTCTGAATAGATTTTTCTTCACCGTTAAAGGCCTTGATGACAGTATGGCCGCCGTACATTTCCTCCACGTGTCCATCAACATGCCCGAGGTAAACCTGCTGCTGTTTGAAATATTTCTGCGAAGCCCGGATGACGAGAGTAATGAGTCCGAAAGAAACAGGCAGAATGACTATCGCCACCAGCGTCATTATCCAGTTGATGGTAAACATCATTACCAGGATACCGATAATCATCGTCACCGAGGTAACAATCTGGGACAGGTTCTGGGCCAATGTATTGCTGATGGTATCAATATCGTTAGTAACCAGGCTCAACGCTTCGCCGTGGGTCTTGGTATCGAAGTATTTGAGCGGCATCCTTTTGATTTTTTCCGCGATATTTTTCCGGAAGTTGTAGGTAACTTTCATGGCGATGCCGGACATTATATAACCCTGCAGGAAACTGAAGATGGCACTGGCCACATACAAACATAACAGGATGATGGCAATACGGCCGATATAGGAGAAATCGACGGTCGCACCGGGGACATGCATGACCTTGTTTACAATGCCCTCAAAGAGTTTGGTGGTGGCGTTACCCAGCATTTTGGGGCCGACAATCATGAAAACAGTGCTGGCGACGGCAAAAATAAATACCAAAGCCAGGGAAACGCGGTACGGTTTGAGATATTTCAGGAACGTCCCCATCGCTTTGCGGAAACTTTTTGGTTTTTCTACGCCCATCCCGGCCCGGCCCATCGGACCACCCATCGGGCCGCCTCTACCCGGACCGAAAGCCGGTTTATTATCTCTTCTTGGTGTATCATTTGATTGTGTCATTGGGCGAGTTCCTCCTTTGACAGTTGAGACAGCGCAATTTCCTGGTAGACCTTGCAGTTTTGCATCAGGTCGCGGTGCGTGCCGATGCCGGCAATTTCGCCGTTATCCAGCACCACAACAAGTTCGGCGCCCATAATCGTGCTGACCCGCTGGGTAACAATGAGCACCGTGGCATCGGCCGTCTCTTTTTTCAAGGCCTTGCGCAGCGCCATATCGGTCTTAAAATCAAGGGCTGACAAACTGTCATCGAAAATGTAAATTTCCGGTTTCTTGGCGAGCGCCCGGGCAATAGCCAGTCTTTGTTTCTGACCGCCCGAGAGGTTTGTACCGCCCTGGGAGACCGGTGTCTGATAACCCTGTTCGCTTTCTTTGATGATATCCGTCGCCTGGGCAATTTCGGCATATTGCGCCACTTCCGCATCGGTCGCATTTTCGTTGCCGTATTTAATATTACTTTCAATGGTGCCGGAGAAGAGGACCGCTTTTTGGGCCACATACCCGATTTTGTCCCGCAGGTCGTGCTGGGTGACGTTCCGGACGTCAACCCCGTCGACGAGGATGGCGCCGCCGGTAACATCGTAGAAGCGCGGAATCAGGTTGACCAGGGTGGTTTTACCGCTGCCGGTACTGCCAATCAAAGCCGTGGTCTGCCCGGGTTTGGCGGTAAACGTGATGTGTTTCAGCACGTCATCTTCCGCGCCGGGATAACGGAAAGCCACATCCTTGAATTCGATAATACCTTTCCGGTCGGTGCGGAATTTTTCCGGTTTCTCCGGGTCCACAATGACCGGCTCGGTTTCCAGCACTTCACTGATTCTGACGGCAGAAATACTGGCACGAGGAATCATAATGAACACGATTGATATCATCAGGAAGGCAAAAATAATCAGGACGGCGTACTGCATAAACGCCATCAGGTTACCGACCTGCATGGTCCCGTTATTCACCTCGTGGGCGCCGACCCAGATGATGACAATCATCACAGCGTTCATCAGGAACATCATCGCCGGCATTAAAAACACCAGGACGGCCCGGTTGACAAACAGACTCGTTTTGGTCAGGTCCTGGTTTGCCTTGTCAAACCTGGCTTCTTCATGTTTCTGCGCATTAAAGGCGCGGATAACCATCAAACCGGTGAGGTGTTCACGCATCACCAGGCTCAGCTTATCAATCAGTGCCTGCATCGAACGGAACTTCGGCAGTACGACGATAAACATCGCCACCATAATGGTGATTAATAAACCGACGGCCGCGCCGATAATCCAGAGCATGGAATTGGCGGAACCCAACACTTTAAGGATGCCGCCGACGCCGATGATAGGAGCGTAAAAAACAATCCGGAAGAGCATTACCAGCAGCATTTGTATCTGGGTGATGTCATTCGTGGACCGGGTAATTAATGAAGCGGTAGAGAACTTATCGAATTCAGTGCTGGAAAAACTTTCGACGCGTTCGAATAACTGCTTGCGCATGTTCCGCCCGACGCCGGCTGCGATGCGCGCCGAGATGTAACCGACTGTCACCGAACAGGCAGCGCTGGCCAGGGTAATAAGCACCATCAATTCTCCGATATCGAAGAGATAATGATGCTGGATGGTACCGGTGTTCATGCCGAGGCCTTTATATTCTATCGTAAGGTAAGCCACCGAATACTCGGTCAGGAGGTCCGGTTCGATGGCATTGATTTGCGTTTCAGCAGCACTTTGCAAGGCGGCCTGCTGGGCAGCCGGCAGCTGCGCGAGTACCGCGAAGGGATCCTGCCCGGCAGTATATGGTATTCCGAATTGTGCAAAAGTCGCGGCGGCGTTTTGCTCCAGGTTGGCTACCACCGGCAAAGCATGGGAAAAAATACTATTGAGTGAGGCAATTTCTTTTTTATTGGTGGTATTGATTTTATAAATGTCTTCATTCGCCAATTGCGGATAAGTTTTTACGTCTTTGGCATTACCGGGTGCGGATAGCAGGATATAATCGCTTTTAACCTGGTTTATCTGGTCGGCGGTCAGGAAAAAGCTGATTCTATCGAATTCGGTAGCACTCAGAGCCTGCGGCACTGCATTGGCAATGCCATCCTGCTGGATACCGATGTTGACGATATTGGCCATGTAACCGGGCAATGAAAGGTCCAGCATTGCCTGGGCAAACAATAACGCAAAGATTAAAATAATCGCCCACAGGAAGGGCCTGAGATGTTTAAACAGTTTTGTCATTTATCAAAGTACCTCCGTGACCATGATGCCGCAATTTACGCTGTTAGAATACAAAATGAACGTGATTTACGAAGCAAGAAATCGAACACCGGCGCGATTTATTTAATTTATAATTTGCCGATGGTATTTCTTAACGTCTCAAAAGCATCTGCCATCTGCCTGAGTTCGGCCGGCGTGAGATTTGCCAATCTTTTTTTAATATTTTCCCGCACCCGCCGTTTCATGTTTTCACCGAGCACCCGGCCTTTTTCCGTGAGACTCAGGATGATGACTCGTCGGTCCTTGGCATCGGAGCGGCGTTCGACCAGACCCAGTGTCACCAGCGCCTCCACCAGGTGCGTCAACTGGGGTTTGGTCATCATCAGCGCCTTGGCCAGCTCCGACATCGTCAGGTTATTCTGGCCGATTTCGCCCATTACAGACAGATGGAGACGGGTCATATTCTCCGGGAATCCGCTGGCGTCCATTTTCAGGACTTTTTTATGGGAGACCAGCATCACATGAAACATGTTTTCCAGAACACGGTCAATATTGACTTCTTCCATTCTTTCCAGTCCGCTTTATCCTATTTTTAAAACAATATGTTAACTAAGATAATAGTTAACTACATTAACTATCTTACTCAGTTGCTTTTCAGTTGTCAACCTTAATGTTACCAAGTCCAGGTTACGTTTTGGTAAAATTTACGCCTATTAATCTAATTATTACCGCCGGACCTGGCATTGCGGCAGGATTGACAAAAATGCGGTACTAAAGTACTATAATGCTGTTTTTTATTTGCCTGATTCAATAACAGGAGGTTTTCATATGACGGACGCCCCTTTACCGGATGGAAACGATGCACAGGTTAATGCGACGGACGCGGCGCAAAACAACGGCCCCACCAATCCGCCGGATAATGCGCAGCTCAGCGACCAGATTACGGCGCTGAATAAAAAAATTGACTCGCTGAACGATAAACTCGATAAAAACCAGGCTTCCACAGAACAGTTGATGAAGCAATCGCAGACAATGGTGGATACGACCGGTTCGGCCAAAGCCCAGGAAATACTGCGGCAGACGGTCAGCAACCCCAGCGGCTTCATCGCCATCGAAGCCACAAATTTCATCGTGAAATATATCCAGAAAAATGAGACCACTCGGTTCAGGGCTTCCGCCATGGCCAAAGGCCGGAAAGTGCTGCAAACGATTATTGCCAATTATATTGCGCAGAAAGTGCCGCAATTGAACTGGTACGGCACCACCGTGTCCGCCCAGGGCGGCAACCAGTATCACATGAAAACCAGGACTAATTTCCCGGTGCGTATCAATACTGGCCTGCCACTGGTGGGCAACGTCACCATCGCCGCGGTGGCGATGGAAGTGGAGGGGGACGTAGATACGGTCACCAATGAAATGAAGAATACCAAAGTCACGATGGCCACGGATGAGGCCCAGCGGCAGGTTTTCAAAGACATCCAGGACGAGATGGAGTACACTTTTAAACCGCACAAGCACATCTGGGCAGTGATGTACCCAACGGGGAAAGGCATCCGGGCCGTCTACCGCTTCCTGAAAAAGGAAACTGCTTTCTCAATTCCGCTGTTAATATTATTTATCCTGACCGGATTTTTTATACCGTCATTATTTCCGGCGGCTGCCCTCTGGCGGCATCTCGGCCAGCCGGTGATTTTCCGGCGGTTTATCGGCATCAGTCCGCTGGCGCTGTGGTTCGGGATTATCAACGGCATAATCTGGGGCGCAGTAATCCTGGCCGTGGTGCGGTTCAATATTATTCCCGGTCTGGGTAAAGGCATCAAGTTCGTTGCTGGGAAGGTCTTTCCGCCGCTGCAGGCATTCTTCAGAAACCGCGTGCGCCGGTTTGCCACCCTCGCAGGGGTGCTGGTGCTGATTGTGCTGTTTATTCTTTGGCGGGTGGGCGTATTTAACGGACCGCCGCCGCTGCAGTTCGCCAATGCCAGTCCGGTAAATACCGCGGTGGGGTCTACCTACACCGCAAACTTAACCGTGAAAGGCGGGAAAAAACCATATACATTATCGGTTGTTACCAATGCTTTGCCGCCCGGATTGACCCTGGATACGACCAACAATGTGATTTCAGGGAGCCCCACCACGGCTGGGAACTACCAGTTTACGCTGCAGGTTCAGGACGGTGCGAAAAAGGACACAATGGTGACCGAAAACTGCGATATCGTGGTTGTGCCGCAGGGAAATTTCGAGGTCTGCAGCACTGATTTACCGGCCGGCAGTAAAGGCAGGACCTATTCGTATCAAATTGTTGCCCAGGGAGGCTATGCGCCATATCTATGGGGCATTTCCGCGGGACAGTTACCGCCGGGGCTGACGCTGAGCGCCACCGGTATTATTACCGGTACTCCAACCGCAAAGGGTGACTTCGCCTTTACCTTGATAGCAGATGACAGCGGCGGGACGGCGGCGGTTTTTTCACAAAGTTATACGATGCGGGTGAAATAGCTATCAGCACTCAGGGTTCAGCTTTCATCGGGATAGATAAAAAAGAGGAGGCGAGGGATTTTATTCCCCCGCCTCTTTTAGTATTTTCGGAAACAAACCTTTTTTATTGACCCCAGGTGTTGAGCGAGTCGGCCAATAATTCCACGTCGCGGCTGTTGGGCAGGCTGGTTTCGAGGACGCGGGCGGCTAACGGGGCCGCCTTTTCAATCGGCAGGCAGTACTGCATGGTCTGGAACTGCTGGCGGAACGCTTTGACCTTTTCCCCGACTTTGCGGTTCTTCATGATGCAATCGGCCATGTAGTCGGCCAGTTCCGCGAAGTCTTTTTCTTTCATGCCGAAGCGGGTCATTTCCTGGACCCCCATGCGGATGCCGCTGGAGCCCACAAAGCTTCCGTCGTCCGGCAGGGCCTGGTAATTGGTGATGATGTTGTTCTTTTCCAGGCGGAGAGCGATTTCTTCGCTGATGCCGTATTGGCGCACGCGGATGAGCACCTGATGCGTTTCGGTGAAACCGTCGGCGGGGTCGCCTTCGACAATAACCCCTCTCTCGTTCAGGGCTTTGGCAAAAGCGCGGGCATTGGCAAGAACCTGTTTCTGGAATTTTGCCTTGAAATAATTCATTTCGTAAGAAGCCACGAGCAGGCCGAGCAGCGTGCCGAGGTGATGGTTGCTGGTGGCGCCGGGCAAGGCGCGGCTCTTGATTTCGCTCCAGAGTTTCTCCAGGCCGCTGTTTTCATCCATGTTGCTGACGATGACGCCGCGCTGCGGGCCGAAGAAGGTCTTATGGGTGCTGCCCGTGACCACGTCGGCGCCTTCCGCCAGCGGGTCCTGGAATGCGCCGTAGAGGCCGAGCGTATGGGCCATGTCGTACATCAAAATGGGGCGGGGATTCAGGTTTTTCGTCAGTTCATAGACCTCTTTGACCGGTTCCTGATAGAGGAACATGCTTTTCCCGAAAATAATCAGTTCGGGTTTGGCCTCGGCAATCAGTCCGGCGAGTTGGGAAACATCGGTTTTATAAGGATTATCCGGCAGCCCGGGGAAATGATAAACGAATTCCTTGCCGGTGGCCGGATTTTCTTCGACGAGATTGAACAGGGCGCCCATCGGCTGGTCGCTGAGGTGCCCGCCGGTTTTCAGGTCATTATTGATGACGGAGCGCATGCGGCGGGACAGCTTCGTGCCTTTACCGCGGTTGATGAACTTGACCATCGCCTTGAAAACGATATCATTAGCCATCTGGCCGCTGATGGGGCGCAGTTCGACATTGGTGCAGTTAAAATAAGCCTGCATCTCTTTGCGGACGTCTTCTTCGACATCCCGGATGAAATCAATACCCTGGTAAAAATAGACCTCTTTGCCTTTCATCACGCGGTGCTCGGCGTAGCGGCCGGAGGCATCGGCAATGGAGCACATTTTCACTAACAAGCTCGGCGTGGATTCGGAAGGAATCAGATTGATGCATTCCCGCTGCCGCCAGATGTTGTTCTTTTCGGTCTTTTTGACCAGTTGCTCGATTTTTTTCTGAAATTCAGCCATCGTAATCTCCTGTCTGAAATTGCCCTTTTATTACAGTGCCGTGCGGCATATTTTTAAACCTCAGCGTATCTTATTCTCTCATTTTTTGGCGATAAAGGAAAGTGAAAGAAAAAAGAAGGACTTTTCGTCAAACAAGCAGATTAAGGGAAGGTGCACTAAATTGCAAGAATAATTCGCCTGTAATTACATCTAAATGCTGATTGTCCCGGTCAGAATCAAGACCAGCATGACGACCACCGCGAGCATCACCAGGCACCAGATGATTTCACTCAAACTGACGTAATTGAACGCTTTACGGATACGCGCGGCCACTTTCTCTTTGGTGATGCCGGCGGCCGGCCAGGGATATTCGGTACCGCCGTTAATCGCGCGGAGGATACGCGGCATGACGAGTTCTTTGTTATCCCAGTAGGAAAAATGGTCGGTCAACACGCTGTCCTTATTGATGACCTTACGCTCTTTCCACTGCCGGTCAGGGTCGATTTTAGCCTTCTCGACGATTTTCCTGCCAACCGGCCCGGCCGGCACGGGGTCCCGCCGGGCGTAAATATCCAGCCAGTAAAATTTATCTTCCGGCGGCCCAGAATATGACTTGTCCTGAAAACCGGTGATGATTTTGGCCAGCGGTTTGGTGATTTCCAAGTTGTTGTATCCGATTTCCCGGTTGGGCTGACGCTGTGATTTGGCCGCATCTCGATCCAGTATTTCGAAGACACGGTTGACCGCTGCGCCGACGCTGACGAAAGTGATTTTTTTACCGGATTTACCTTCGCCGGAACGCGCGAGGAATTCGGCGATATTATTCCCTTCGGTCAGCGCGTCGTAGACCAGGATGGTGCCCAGGGAATGCGCCACGATGGTAATGTCCTTAATCTCATTGTCCTGCAGCATGCCGATGACAATTTCTTCCACCCGCGCCCGGGCATTGGCGGACCAGATTTCCTGGTCGATGTACCTTTCGATATCGCCGAGGCTGATGCTGATAAATGGATCCAGTTTGCGCACCCAGGTCACCATTTTATCCAACGGCTCGATACTGGGCACAAAATGCAGCAGCCAGATTAATCCCAAAACGAAATAAGTAAAAATGGTAGCTGGAATTAAAGCGAAGCCGGAAACGCCGGATTTAGTCCTGACCTGTATCCCGGCTGTAGCATCCGTTGCGACGCTTTTTTCCGCGTTCTTCCATTTATCATCAGGGTTTAAATCCTCGTTGCCGGGGTCGCGAAACATTTTGAATAAGGACGCGATTTGGGCTCGCAGGTTCTGATTGACCCCCCACCACAGCACTTGGGTCGGGGTTGGCGGCGGAAAAGCGTCGCCCCAATGGGCTTCGCGGCACAGCCAGACTGCATGTTCGCCGGATGGGGAAGTAATATGCAGGGTGACGGTGGGAATTTTTGCGGAAACGTCCGATTTGAGCTGCACCTGCGGTTTCAGACTCCCTTCCGGGGAATTAATCAGGGTGTCACAAACAGCCTTGGTAAATGTCGCGATGGTATCGCCGGCGGCCGGGTTGCCGATGCCGTGGACAATGACCACGCCGTGGATGCCGGGAGATAAAGCCATGTTTCACTCCCCGATTTATCATGTAATATGATTATTTTCTTTGTGAACATTATTATGCTTTCAGAGGACGATGTCAAGCCCGGCAATAATAGAAGCCGCTAGACAAATAATTCACAGTTGACAACATCAACAATGTTATGGTAAATTGGTGATTACAATGTTAATTCAGACCGTTAGACACAACCATAAATTTTCCGCAACTGCAACTGCAGCAACTAAGTTTACTGCCGGGGAGGGCTGGCGCGTCTAGTTACCAATTCTGAAAAATATAGTATCAATAGACACAAGAGCCCTCTCCATAAAAAGAGGGCTCTTTCATTTTCGGGAGAAATAACGGAGAAAAGGAGGCTGAAGGTGGACGATATCACCGATATCCGGGAGATGTACAACGCGAACTGGGAGAAAGAAGACGACCGGCTGTTGCGTCATCAGTTGGAGCGCGATATCACCTGGCGCTATCTGGAGAAATACCTGCCGCCGCCTGGCATGAAAGTACTGGAAATCGGGGCAGCCACGGGGAGATATACGATGGAACTGGCTCGCCGTGGTTACAGTGTCCTGGCAGTCGATATCGCATCGGACTTGGTGGCCCGCGCTAAAACGCGCATTGACGACCTCGGATTGGGCAGCCGCGTTGAATTCCGGGTGGGGGACGTCCGGACGTGCAGCGATATTCCGGAATCATCTTTCGATGCCGCGCTGGTGATGGGACCGCTGTACCACCTGGTTTTGCAGGAAGACCGTGAACTGGTTTTAGAAAGGGTTTTTAAATTTTTAAAGCCGGGTGGAGTTGTTTTCTCAGCCTGGATTAGCCGGTTCGGGATTTTCGGGGACAATTTGAAAAAAATGCCCGGCCTGATTTTTAAGAAAGAAGCAGTAGAATCCATACTGGAATGCGGCTGCGACCTGGACCTGTTTCATCCTAAAAGCAACTTCCGCGGCTATTTTGCCACGGCGGATGAAATCGCCCCAATCCATGAAAAGACCGGTTTCGGGACGCTGGCACTGGCAGGCACCGAACCGGCGATTTCGGCAGACGATGCCAGCTACAATTGCCTGGAAGGGGAACGAAGGCAACTTTGGCTGGACTTGCTCTTCAAATTGAGCGCGGAGCCCAGTATGATTGCCTCGTCAAGGCACATGTTGTATGTGGGGAAAAAACCGGAAAAAGGCGGGGAAAAGTGATACAGAATATCCGTCTGCGGACGATGAAAACAACCGATTTAGCGGCGGTTTATGCGCTGGTGCAGAACACGATAGCAGTTTCCTACGCCGGCGTTTATCCGCCGGAAGCAATCGAGTTTTTCAAAAATCACCACAGCCGGGAAAATATCCTGAATGACCTCGCAAGGGGCTATATTGTCGTGGCAGAATCCAGCGGGCTGCTTTTAGGCACCGGGACAATAATCGAAACCAGCATCCGCCGGGTTTTTATCAATCCGGAATATCAACATCACGGCATCGGGAAAATCATCGCCAACAAACTTGAGAGAAAAGCCGGAGCGGCCGGACTGGCAAAACTGGATTTATCCGCTTCTTTAAAATCGCGCCAATTCTGGGAGGCGATGGGTTTTGTCGCAAACGCAGAATTTGCTTTGGCGGTAGCGAACGGTCAAAAATTGATATTCTACGAGATGACAAAAACCTTATAATGGTAAGAGCAGCAGCGGAAAGTTAAAATAGAAAAAAACCGGTTAACGGAGCGACAATAAAGATGGAAAGAATAACGTATTACAGCACCAACAATAAAAACGAAAAAGCGAATTTCCGGCAGGCTTTCATGAACGGCCTGGCTTCCAATTACGGGCTTTACATGTTCCGGCGGGACAGCGTGCCCAAATTGGACATGGACGCTATACTGGCAATGAAGGAATTGAACTATGCCGGGATTGCCGACAAAGTGCTCGCCCCGTTTTTACGGGAAGACATCAACTCCGCCGACCTGAAAAAAATATTGAACTCGGCGTACGATGAGAAAATAATCCCGGTAGAAATTCAAAAAGTCACCGGGAAAACTTACCTCGCCTGGCTGTCCAAGGGCCCCACCTACTCCTTCAAAGACTTCGCGGCCAGATTTTTGGGGCGGACGCTTGAGTATTTCCTGAAAGAGGAAGGCCGGAAAAGAATCGTGATTGTCGCCACCAGCGGCGATACCGGCGGAGCGGTGGCGGCGGCCCTGCACGGCCTGAAACAGGTGTCAAATATCATCCTGTATCCGCGGGGTAATATTTCCGCGCAGCAAAGAAAGCAACTGACCACACTCAAAGGTAACATTTATGCCTTTGAAGTAAACGGGGACTTCGATGTCTGCCAGGCCGTCGCCAAACGGCTGCTGGGGGACCGTGCTTTTGCCGAAAAACTGTTCAACGACCCGAATTATTTAACATCCGCCAATTCCATCAGCCTGGGGCGGCTGCTGCCGCAGGTGGTCTATCCGTTTTATATCTACTCCCGCATTGCCGAACACGGCGAGCCGATTATCTTATCCATCCCTTCGGGTAATTTCGGGGACATGATGGGCACCGTCATCGCCCGGGAGATGGGGCTGCCCGTAACCAGAATATTGTGCGGCGTCAATGAAAACGCGGAATTCCCCGAATTCCTGAAAACGGGGAAATTCAATAAAAAGCCGACGATACAGTCCCCTTCCAGCGCGATGAACGTCTCCAATCCCAGCAATTTTGCGCGGCTGGTGGATTTTTACGGCGGCCACATTTATGACGAGCGCGACAAAACCGGCCGCGTGACCCGGGAAGGGGTGATGGATGTTGTTCCCGACCTGGAGAGCATGCGCAAAGATTTATATTCCATCAGCGTAAAAAATGCCGACCACTACAAAGCGATTAAGGAAGTATATGAACGGTCCGGCATCGTCATCGAACCCCACGGCGCGGTCGGCTGGCGGACGCTGGACACTTATCTGCACGGCAAACACGACAAGCTGGCGGCAATCTACGAAACCGCCGAGCCGGGGAAATTCCCGGACGATATCAAGAAAGCCATCGGGATTGTGCCGGATTTCCCGGCGGGCATCAAAGCGCAAACCCGGCTTAAAGAGCGGATATTCAGCGTGACCGAAGCGCCGGATATTAGTCGCGACGGGTCGCTGATTTTGAGCGATAAGCAGTACGTGCAGGTAAAACGCATCATTGCCGAAATCTTTCAGGACAACCCGATGTAAATGAAAAACCAGACGCAGGAAGCCTACAACCTGTCCGCGGAGAATTACCGGAATAAAACAGGAGCACAAAAATGGATAATCTATTATCTCAGGCACCGTCGGTACTAGCGACCACGCCTTCCCGCTGGCAAACTTTAGCGGCGACGATTCCTGAAGCATTGTTGAAGCTTGAACCGGCGCCGGGGGAATGGTCGGCGCTGCAGTGCCTGCGGCATTTACTGGATACCGAGGAAAAGGTTTTTCCTGTCCGGATACGTGCAATCCTGGCCGGGCAAAATTTCCCCGCTTTTAACCCGGACACAGACGGAGAGAAAATAATTTCCGGGATGACACCGGCAGAACTGGCCGCAAAATTCGCCGCTGTCCGAAAAAACAATCTGAAGCTGTTAGCCGGATTATCCATAAAGGACTTAACCCGCACCGCGATACATGCGGAGCTGGGAAAAGTAACTTTGGGCGAACTGATTAATGAGTGGATCGGGCACGACCTGAATCATACCGTACAGGCGGAGCGCGCGATGATGCAGCCGTTTATTGCCGGCAGTGGTCCGTGGCGGGCATATTTTAAAGACCATGACATTAAGTTTCACGAGCACGTGAAATAAGGAGGGGCGGCGATGAAATGGCAGCAGTTTGTGATGGATGAATTTCTGAGAATCGAGGATGAACTGGGGCAGGTTTTGAAGGGTTTGACCGTCGAAGACCTGAATACGCAGCCTGCGCCCGACTGCAACAGCATCAGCTGGCTGGCCTGGCACCTCACCCGCTCCCACGACCGCAACATGTCCGAGGTGATGGGCGAA
>Ga0116121_1000922_pt1 | contig 13376 bp, 6 predicted proteins | sample June2015DPH_13_1_FD_89725 | JGI IMG/M metagenome (GOLD analysis project Ga0116121, IMG submission 89725) | Peatland microbial communities from SPRUCE experiment site at the Marcell Experimental Forest, Minnesota, USA - June2015DPH_13_10 | ecosystem: Environmental > Terrestrial > Soil > Wetlands >...
GCCGACTAGTCTCGTTTCTTGCCTGGAACCATGAAAACGAACTCGCGCCAGACCGCGTTCGCCCTGACGTTATTTATCATTCTGCTGACGGCCACCCTGCACGCTCAAAACCCACGCGGATCGCTGCGCGGCACAGTGCAGGATGCTACCGGCGCCCGCATCTCCGCCGCCAGGATCGTCGCTCAATTGTCGGGTTCTTCCGTGAAACGTGAAGCCACCAGCGAAGACCGCGGCGAGTTTCGTCTCGATGACCTTCCGCCCGGCAATTACCGCATCACCATCAATGCCGCCGGCTTCTCAGCTGCGCAGGCAGATGTTTCAATCGCCGTGACCACCGTCCGCGACATTACGGTCACGATGAAACCCGCAGCGACCTCGGAAACGGTCAACGTGCAGGGGAGTTCCTCCTCGATCACAACCGAAACGATTGACCTGTCGAGCGCGGTGCGCGGAGGCGTAGTGGGCAGCCAGGACCTGGAAACTCTGCCGCTGCCGGCGCGAAGCTTCGCCAACATTGCCTATCTCGTGCCTGGAACCGAGCCGGTCGAACCCTCCGATCCAACGAAGGCGCGCATCACCGCAGTCTCGACCGGTGGCAGTTCCGGCTTGAACAACGAGCTATCGGTGGACGGTGCGGAAAATTCCGACGACTGGATCGGCGGCTTCCTGCAAAACTTTTCGCCCGATGGCATTCAGGAATTCGCCGTCCGCACCTCGAACGAAGACGCCGACACCGGTTGGACCACGGCCGGGTCGGTCGTGATTACCACCAAGCGCGGAAGCAACGAATATCACGGCAGCGGAGCGTTCTATGACCGCCAGGCCGCACTGAATGCGCGCTTTCCCATTGAGAATCCAGCGCCGAATCCGAAGCAGCCGTTCTCCCGACAGAACTATGTTGGAACTTTCGGCGGTCCCATCGCAAGAGACAAAGTCTGGTTCTTCACCTCATTCGAGAACGTCCACGAAAACGCGAGCATCGCTTATAGCCCGGCCAGCACTGCGCAATTCGACGCGCTGGCGCAGTTGGCGTCAGAGGGATTGATCACCGGCATTCCTTCCATCCCGGTGCCCGCCACGGTTCCCATTCCCTTTCGCGACTACCTGAGTTCTTTGCGCCTGGATTGGGCGCAATCGTCAAAATCGACCTGGTTCCTGCGCGCATCGCAAGACAGCTACCTCACGCACAACGCTCTGGTGCAGCAGGCCACGTTGCCCTCGACCGGCCTGATCACGCACAACAATTACTGGAACGTGGCGCTCAGCAATAGCTATACCTTTAATTCAAACTGGATGGGCAATCTGGTTCTCGACGCCAGCCTCTTGCATCTCACGCAGACCCGGGAATCGAATCTCGGCTTCGCCGTACAGTTTCCCTTCAGCGTGACGGCGCTGACCGTCTCCGGCTTCGAAACTTTCGGCGACAATCAGTTCGCCACTCCCATCACCCTCTTCCCCGACCTGCGCAATCAGGATAAATACCAGTTCCGCTACGATCTGAGCCACGTTGTGCGCGACCATGCGTTCAAGTTCGGGGTCGACTTCATCCACGAACCGGTTCTCAGCGGCGCGTTCGCGTCGACGGCGGAGCAGTTCACCACGTATCCCTTCAACCCCGATTGCTACATCAACCCGCCCGGACCCGATTGCGGCGGCATCACGACGCCTTTGCCGTTTTATTACACACCCCCCAGCGCGATGTGCAACCCGGAGCCCGATCCGAGCACCAACATTAGCTGCACGTTTACACCCCCCGGCGACGGCACCTTTTCGCAGAATGTCCAGCGGCTCGGGTTCTACGCCGAAGACTCCTGGCGGGTCTCGCACCAGCTGACGGTCGATTACGGCGTGCGCTATCAGACCACTTGGGGACTATTCATAGGTTCGGGCCGAAGCGAAGCCGAAAACCCAGCGTATCTCACGCTGCAAGCGCTACAGATTCCAATTGTGCCCAGCGTGCCGAGCGATTATCGCAAGCAAATCGCGCCTCGCCTTGGGCTCGCTTACTCCCCCGGCAGCAGCGGGAAGACCGTAATTCGCGCCGGCTTTGGCCTCTACTACGACGATCTCGCGCAGAACGGATGGGCAACTGCGTTCCAGGGAGTAAATGCACCCCCGACCCCTTGCGTCGATCCTGTACAAAACCCCGGTGGGACCGAGAATGTCGGCTGCATCCCCGGCAGTTTCTTCGGCGGTGCCGGCAATCTGATCGGCTCTCCTTACAAAACTCCCTACGCCATTCACACCACCGGTGGCGTACAGCACGCTTTCAACGAGCACTGGCTGGCGAGCGCCGATTACGTACACGAGCAGGGCAATCACGGCTACCGTGCCTTCCCCTACAGCGGCGGCACCAACCTATTCACTCCGCTCTTTCCCACGACCGACACCAACGATCAGACAGCTGTGGTACCAAACGTCAATGTATTCGAGTCCGACAATCGTTCCAGCTACAACGGGCTGATGCTGCATCTGCAAGGCAACATGCGCCGCTTCAACTTGGTCGCGAACTACACACTCTCCAAAGCGCAGACCTGGGGATGCGTGCTCGGCGAACTCTTCGACTATGTCGATGGCGTCTGCCAGGTGCCGAGTGGATTTCCGAATGCCGGACAGCTCGATGCCTTCGGACCCGGCGACTACGGTCCATCGGGCGAAGACGTTCGCCACCGCTTCGTGTTCGCGGGAAGCGTCCACATCCCCGGCGGCTTCGAATTGAGCACGGTGAACCAGTTCGAGAGCGCGCGCCCCATCACTATCACCACGGCGGACAACAGCGGACGTATTTCAATTCAGTTGAACAACGGTCCGGACGCGTATACCAGTCTCGACGAATTCCGCGGCACGCCTTACATCCAGTCCGACCTGCGCGTCACGCGTCCTTTCAAAATCAAAGAACGCTGGCAGGTCGATCCCTTCATCGAGTTCTTCAACCTCTTCAACCGCAACAATCCCGGCGCAAACTTCGCGGTGAACATCGCCCAGGTTCCGGGGGCACAATTTAACGCGAATGGCGCGGTCGATGGAATCTGTAATCCAAACTGCGTGCCCCTCACCAGCCTGAAGCAGCTTGAAATACCCGAGGGCGCTCTGGGAGATTTCTTCGGCCCCGGCACAACGGTCGGCATCCCGTTCGCCGCGCAGTTAGGCGTGCGGGTGACTTTCTAGTTGGTCTCGGACTCACTTCGCAGAAAGGATGGTCGGATTTTGGATGGCGTTCAGATTTTGGTTGGCGCAGCGCTTCCAGCGCTGCGATAAATCCAGGCCATGCCGTGGGCTTCAGCCCCCGGGTACTCAGGGTCAAACCGTTACCGCACCAGCCACTCGGTCGCCGCGTGAACCCGCACCAGGAGTTGGCTGTAAGTCACCACCACCGTAACCACCACGGCTGCCGCGGCGCACAGCGCATATCCCCATGAGTACCGCGGCGCCGGAGTCGACCGCCGTTCTCCCCACGCAATCAGGCGCTCCACCCGCGCATTCACGCACTCCGCTGGGCTATGAACCAAGGCCGTGGTCAGTTCCGCCGGCGCCTCGAGTGAAGCCAGCCGCGACAGCTTAATCACCGCCGCCGCCAGATCCAGCGCTTCGGTCGCGCTCGAGACCGCGGCATCGTCTGCAGCCATCTCACTCGCCTCGCGCCAAGCGCTCTCCAGTTCCGCCATTCCCGGAAATGCCACAAAACGCAGAACCAGCTTTCTCAGATTATCCCGGCGTCGCACGTGGACCACTTCATGCCGCAGCGCGGTCTGCAGTTCCCGCTCGGTCAGCACAAACTCCGCCGCTCCCGACAACCATACGCTGGGACGCAGAATGCCCGCAGCGGTGAGCGGTGGAGCAGCCGCCGAAATCCGCAGCACAGCCACCGAATCCATCGAACCTCTGGAGATGGAATCGATGGTGCCGAAGTCGATAGGGCTCGATCCGATCACGCGCGCCTCGCTCGACCACTGTGCAACCGTTCGCGAAGCCCGCAGCAATGCCGCCGCCGCCTTCCACATTCCGGCCAGTAGTACCGCCATTCCGCATAAGCCCAGCACCACGGGCAGAGCGCCCATGGGTTCATCCACGGCACGGGGTTCGAGCAGCAGGAACGAAGGCACGGCCAAGACCAGAGTGCCTCCCGCCCCAACCACGAATGGAACCATGCGCAAGGAGAAAAGCAGGTCGGCGCAGCGTCTCGCCGAATACCGCTCGCTGAAAGCCCATACCCTTCGCCACACAAAGCAAACGGCCACCGAGAGCGCAGCGTAGATCACGACGAAGACTGAAAGGGAGACCGCAATCCCGCGCACCGCGAACATCACTCGATCTCCTTCTGGCCCGGTTCCTTCTGGCCAAGTTCGCGGCGCTTGTTTTCCACCAACTTGCGCAAGTCGTCGAGCAATTGCGCGTCCCGCTCGCCCAGAATTTCCACCAGGAACGAAAGCGGCAAAGCCGAAGCCGGACTCGCATCCAGTAGTTGGCGAAAGGCATAGCCCGCAGCCTGCCGATGCATCTCCTCACGGCTGAATCGCGGAGCGTAGCGGAACGCCCTGCCCTCTTCCGATCGCGCCAGAATTCCCTTCTTGAACAGCCGGTCGAGCGTGGTCATCACCGTGGTGTAAGCCAAGTCCTGATAGCCATCTTCAACCAACTCACGGACAGTCGCGCTGCGCCTGGCCCACAGCGCCTCGAGCAGACGCTGCTCCAGCGGGCCCAATTGCTGCGAGGCGCTGCGAAATGGATGGAAAATCCGGTTCATTCGCTTTTCCGCTGAATTCCGCATTCTACCGTGAGTGGGAAGCCCACGCCAGGAGCCTTTCTTCCAGGGAAAAGCGGCTTGCAAGACAGATCGCGTCCCGTCGCAGTGGGCCACTTGCGTCCCTAGGCGGCTCCGTTCCTGCGGTTCGCCGTCACATCTTCTATGCTCAGCAGAATGAAGGCACTTCCGGGTTGCAGTTCAACCCGGCGGGCGTTAAGCAGCATGTCCCGCTGCCCGAGGCCCGCAAAATTATGGCTCATCGCGAAATCGTCCACCCGCGAATTTCGCGGCACTACTTCCTCCAGCAGTTGCCGCAACCTCGGGATATTCCACTGGCCGTTGCCCAGCTCAAAAATCAGCCGCCCTTCGGTTTCCTCGGGCGACACCTCGAATGCGCGATAGAAAGCGGGATTCGCGGCGGTAACCTGCAGGTTCGCGTCTAACACCAGGATCGGTTCCCGGGCACTCTCCACAATCGTGTCCGCGTACTCGCGGGTTTGGTCTAACAGGCGTTTCAGGGCGTCAACGTCTTGCAAGCTGATCACCGCGCCTTCGACCTTATGATCCCAGGTTTTGTAGGGGCGCACGTGCAGCACGTGCCACACTCCTTCTTTGGTACGGACTTCGCGCTGATCCTCAGTTTCGCGCTCGATGACTTCGCGGACCATGGGCTCCATATCCTGCAGGTCCAGATTCGGGCGGATCTGGCCCAGTCGCCGGCCCACGTCGCTGGGCAGCAGGTTCAGGATCTTCTGCGCCGGCGGGCTGAACCGGCGAATCCGCAGATCGCTGCTGACCATCACCACCGGAATGTCCACCTGGCCCAGCAGGTTGAGCAGATCGTTATTCGCCGAACTCAACTCCGCATTGCGGTTCTGCATCTCTTCGTTGAGCGTGGTAAGTTCCTCGTTGGTCGATTGCAGCTCTTCCTTGGCGGTCTCCAGCTCTTCGTTGGTGCTCTGTAGCTCTTCGTTGGCCGACAAAACCTCTTCGTTGACCGATTTGAACTCTTCCATGGTGGTTTCATGGTCTTCGATCAGCGCCCCCAGCTGGCTCCGCAATTGTACGATCTCGCGCTTCAAATGCTCGTTCTCCCGCGCCGTGGGGTGTTCCCCCTTATTCGCTTTACCGCCGTGGTCTTTGTCGGAGGATCGCGTGGGCGCGGGTATCTTATCCTGGAACACGACCACGTAATAGCGTTCCTGTGCGCCTTGCCCGCGCAGCGGGAGCACCTCCACGTTGACCTCCCGCACGCCACCCTCCGATTGAATCTGTATGCCCTCTTTGCGCACCGGTGCATTAGTTTTCTTAACCGCACTCAAAGCCGCGCGCAGATCCACCAGCAAGCCTTCGCGCGCCATCTTGGACAGACTGAACGTGGGATGCCCGGCCGCCGGCTCCAGATACGCTCCCGTCTTGCCCTGGAACTGCACAATCTCCATTTGATCGTTGACCACGATGCTGGCGGGAACAAACCGGTTGATCAGCAGTTGCTCCACTTCGTTGTCGACGGTAAACGGAGCGGGCAATTGTCTGCTCGTCCTTGCATCTTCGATTCGGCGGGGCGAATAGTCCGTGCTCGCGAAGTAGGTCGCCAAACGCGCCGCAGTCTTTCGCTTTTGGTAGATTTTCTCTTTCTTATCCACGAGGGCGAAGTGATCGCCAAATCCTCCCAAACTTTCTGCTTCTCCCAACACCAGGTAGCCGCTGGGTTTCAGCGAATAGTGCAACGTGGGAATGACCCTTCTCTGCAAAACCGGGCCAAGGTAGATCAGCAGGTTGCGGCAGCTCACCAGGTCGAGGTTCGAGAAGGGTGGATCTTTCACCAGATTCTGCTTGGCGAAGATGCACATGTCACGAACCGATTTATTTACCTGGTATCCGCCCTCCTGGCGGACAAAGAACCTCTTCAAGCGCTCCGCCGAAATCTCCGACACCGCCGCTTCCGGATACAGTCCGGTGCGGGCGCGGTCCAGCGCCGTCTCGCTGATGTCGGTGGCAAAAATCTGGATGGCCATGGCCGCCTGCGAAATGTTACGAGTGTGGCCCCAAAGGTATTCCAGCAGGGTGATGGCGATTGAGTAGGCCTCCTCGCCGGTGGAGCAACCGGCAACCCAGACCCGCACCGGGTTATCCGGCTTGCGGCCATCGAACAATTTGGGATACACATGCTTGCGCAGCGCCAGGAACGCTTGTGGTTCCCGGAAAAAACCGGTGACGTGAATCAGCAGGTCGCGGTAAAGTTCGTCGAGTTCCTCCGGCTTCCCTCCGATGAAACGGAGGTAGTCCTTTAGCTTTTCGATCTTGTGTACGACCATGCGGCGCCGGATACGCCGCTGCAGCGTGGTGTGCTTGTAGTTGGTGAAGTCCACCCCGGTCGAATCCCGCAGCAGCCCGAAAAGCGCGTCCAGGTCGGCGCCCACCATGCCCTTTAATTCTTCTTTCCCGTCCGACAAAACCCGGCTCACATAGGGATGCTGGCTGATTCCGCCTAACTCCCGGGCAATCTCTTTCGGGGGCAGAATGAAGTCGATACAGCCAGCCTCGATGGCGTTGCGGGGCATGTCGCTGTACTTGGCCGACTCCTCATCCTGGGCAAAGGTAATGCCTCCGCTCGCCTTGATGGCCCGGCACCCCAGCGTGCCGTCCGAAGCCGTGCCCGATAAGACGACGCCGATCGCTCGTTGGCCCACCCTTTCCGCCAGGGAGCGAAAAAAATTGTCGATCGGCATGTGTTGCCCATGCACCAGAATCCGCGCCCCCAAATGCAGCGCCCCGTCCTTGAGCTGCATGTTCGTGTTGGCTGGAATCACGTAGACGTGGTCCGGCTGCACAATCGTTACATTGGCGACTTCCTGCACCGGCAGTTTCGTGGTCCGCGCCAAAATTTCCGGCAGCACACTTTCATGGTGGGGATCGAGATGCTGCAACAGCACGAAGGCCATGCCCGTTTTTTCCGGCAGGTTTTGCAACAGTTCGGAGAACGCTTCCAATCCGCCCGCAGACGCCCCAATGCCAACGATGGGGAACGATCCCATGGACTGTTTCGCGTGATTCTCTGCTTTGGTTTTGCGAATCGATTTGACTTGCTTGCGTGGAGAACTCTTCATGGAGACTCCCTCTTAAACTGAGAACTTACCAGGAGCCCGGAGCCGGTAACTGGAACCCGTGAATCTGCCACCCCCTGTCGTTGCTGACAGGCCCTGCCAGGCGCTGAACGCGCCGGCGGAAAGATCGCGTGCGAATTGTAGCCCGGAGTGGTTCGCTGGTCAACGGCTGCAGCAGCTGACGAGCACATCGCGTCGTTTCTGTTCCCAATATGGGTCGGAACCCCAAGATCGGCCAGCCTCCAGGACCTCAAGCCTCTCTACTCTTGCCACTCCTGCCGATTCGAGAAGGAGCATAACGCGAGTGCATTCTGAACTTACTCCGGCGATTCGAGGACACTAATGACTCCTCGCCGCCGCGCCGATATCGATAACGAGAACCAGTCGGAACAACGCCCGGCCAGAACAGCAAATGAACAGGGGATGAACATGACTGCCACAATCAAGCCATTGATAAAGATCGCGATAGCGCTTCTTATCTCTGCCACCGCAGGCCTTGGGCAGGCTCCTCCGGAACTCCAAGCCAAGCTCAATGCCAAGATCAAGCAACTGGAGTCCTTCAGCACCGATCCTCAAGTGGTCAACGCAGTAAAGACTTATAACTCAACTCCGCCCTCCCCCGAAGTCAAAGCCATGACCAACGACAAATGGCACAGCCTCACCCTTTTCGATCCCTTCGTGCGGGAAATTGGCAAGAACGCCCTCTCCGAATATCTGAAGACCAAACGCGACGATGTGATCATCAAAATCTTCGTTTCCGGAGCCAACGGGGGCAAGGTGGGATTCGACGCCAAAACCGAGCACTGGACCCACAAAGGTATGCCCAAACACGACGTGCCCATGAGTGGAAAGACGTGGATTGGGTCCGTGAAGCTCGACGATTCTACCGGACTGCAAATGATCCAGGTGGGACTCCCCATACTCGACGGCGGAAAACCGATTGGATCGATTGTCTTCGGATTGCGGGCCGACAAACTTCACTAGTCCGTCACGCCGGTAGAGAGAATTACCTCATGAACTTAACCATTGCGAGAAAGATGACGCTGGCGCTGGCCGCCTCGGTTGCGATCACCGCCGGCGCTGTCCTGGGATTGTCTTACCTCCTGCGCGTATCTGTGTCTCTGTCCAGCGACTTGACGTCGACCGCGCGCTCCCAGAGTCAGGGTTCATTCGAGCTGATGGACTTCGCTGTCCGGCTCCAGGGCGCCACGCAAAAGATGGTTCAGGAAAGAGATCCCGATGCCATCGAGGCGCTGATGACCCAGAACCAGGCTCTGGTAAAGCAGGCCCAGGCCAAAATCCGGGCGGTGGCTCAAGGAGACGCCAGTATTACTGCAGCTTTCGACAAACTCACGCAGGCCGATGCCGAAGTAACGGACCTGCTCATGCACGCCCACAACGTCGAATCGCATCAGGCCATCATCGAAAAGGCCAACCCGGCGTTTGAAGAACTTCTGCGCGCAATTTCCCAATATCAGGATCGATCCGGCCAAACGCTGGACAACCAGGCCAAGAGTGCCAACGCGCGCACGCGCCACCTTCAATTCGTGGTCTATCTCTTGGTGGCATCGAGCATCTTGTTAATGTGCCTCGGCAGCCTGGCCCTGGTGCGAACCATCTCCCAGTCCCTCCGCCGGTTAACTGGCATGATTCGTGATATTGCCGAGGGCGAGGGGGACGTCACCAAGCGACTCGAGGTCTCCGGCAATTTTGTCGGGGATGAACTGGACCAAGTCAGCCGCTTCTTCAATTTGTTCATGGACAAGCTGCAGGAAATCCTGCGCGGTGTCGTAAGCCATACCAATCGGCTGGCGGGCGCAAGTCAGCAACTGCTTGATGCCAGCCAGCAGATTACAACGAATTCCGGAGAAACTGCGATCCAGGCTAACGCCGTGTCTCGCGTTACCCAACAGGTCAGCCAGAATCTGCAGAGCCTTTCCGCCGGCGCCGGCGAGATGACGTCGACCATCCAGAGTATCGCAGCCAACACCAATGAAGCCGCCAAAGTGGCCTCCACCGCCGTTACCACAGCGCAAGCCGCGAACGCCACTGTGGCTAAGTTAGGCCAGTCCAGCGCGGAGATCGGCTTAGTCATCAAAGTCATTACTTCCATCGCGCAACAGACCAATTTACTGGCCTTGAACGCCACCATCGAAGCCGCCCGTGCCGGAGACGCCGGCAAAGGCTTTGCCGTGGTGGCCAATGAGGTAAAAGAACTTGCCAAACAGACGGCCAAGGCCACGGAAGACATCAGCCGCAAAATCACCACTATTCAGACCGACACCAAAGGCGCGGTAGAAGCGATTGGGACGATCAGCGGTGTAATCAACCAGATCAACGACATCTCGGCGACCATCGCAGCCGCGGTCGAAGAGCAGAGCGCGACCACCAATGAGATGACGCGCAACGCCAGCGAAGCGGCCACGGGAGCGGGCAACATCTCGGCCAATATCGGTGGCGTGGCGCAGGCCGCCGATGGCACTTCAGTACACGCGCAGGAGTCGCAAAAAGCGGCTCAGGACCTGGCCGATATAGCGGCACAGTTGAGCAGCCTCATGGGAAGATTCAAAATCGAGCGCCGCGACTCGCCACGGATCGACATGGCGCTGCCAGTTCGGCTTACCGGGACCGACGCCAGCGGCCACACTTTCGACCAGGAAGTCGTAACCATTAACATCAGCCGGCAGGGAGCCTCCTTGCAAGGCTTCCACGGAAAGCTCCAGGTCGGTGACAAAGTCTCTCTCACCCGCTTGGGCAAGCAGGAACCGTTTCGCGTCGAATGGATGGTGCCAAAGAAGGCTGACTCCGCAAGCCAGGTAGGGGTGAGCGCAGTTGATTCGAATACTTCGTTCTGGGACGATGTGCTCGCAGCGCAACCCCAACTCGAGCGGGAGCACTCAGGAAACCTATTCCGGGAAGGCCCCAAGCCGAAGGCAAGAGCACACGGAGCGTAGGCGGCGATTAAGATGCCGATCTAAGCAGACACAAAGGCTGCCCGGGGGGAATTCTGGGGTGGGAAACGGGAATCGAACCCGCAACCGTCGGAGCCACAGTCCGGTGCTCTACCAGTTGAGCTATTCCCACCGCCGTTTTCATTATAGCAACTTGCAACTTCGATGACAGCAACTGCCGTGCCCTCACGTCCGAAGCCGGAGCGCCCCTCGATACCCGGTAACGATACTCGTGGCATTAAAGATTGGAGACGTGAATCAGCTTCCCCGCCTGCTCCCGAATCGTCTTCACGATCTGCGGATGCGCATGCCCCAACGCATTCACCGCGATCTGTTCAAGTGTTTTCATAGCAAGATTAGATGCTGCCGGAATAGGCGCATCGAGATGCCACGGAGATCCAGGGGCCCAGAGTCACTTCTAAAGTCGAGCAACCATTTGCCGATAAACCAATGATGGACGCAATAAGCACTAGAGAACCGGAGAGTGCGGCCAGTGGCTCGAAGATGAGCCGGAATCTCAACGGGAACATGGAAGGGGACGCAAAGTATCGCGGGCTGTTGGAAGCAGCGCCCGATGCCATGGTCGTGGTCGACCAGGTTGGGGAAATCGTCCTGGTGAATGTTCAGGCGGAGAAACAGTTCGGATACCGGCGCGACGAACTGGTTGGGCAGAAAGTGAAGAACATCATTCCCGAGGGCTTTGCCGAACGGCTGGTCTCCGATGCCACCCGAAGCGCGGCCGACGCACTGGCGCAGCAGATTGGCATGGGGATCGAACTCTCCGGCCGGCGAAAGGATGGCAGCGAATTTCCCATCGAAATGATGCTGAGCCCCCTGGAAAGCGCCGAAGGAATCCTGGTGACCGCGGCCATCCGCAATATCAGCGCTCGCAAGGCCGCGGAAGCGCATCTGGTGCAGATGGAGAGCAGGTATCGAGGGCTATTGGAAGCCGCTCCAGACGCCATGGTGGTGGTGAACCAGAGTGGCGAGATCCTCCTGGTGAATGTTCAGGCGGAGAAAAAGTTCGGCTACCGGCGCGATGAACTCATTGGGCAGAAAGTGAAGGACATCATTCCCGAGGGCTTTGCGGAACGCCTGATCGCGGACGCCGCTCGAAGCACGGCCGACGCCCTGGCGCAGCACATGGGAACGGGCATCGAGCTCTCCGGGCGGCGCAAGGACGGCAGCGAATTTCCCATCGAAATCATGCTCAGCCCGCTGGAGAGCGCCGAAGGAATCCTGGTGACGGCGGCCATTCGCAACATCAGCGCTCGCAAGGATGCGGAAAAGCATCTGGCCCAGATGGAGGGCAGGTACCGCGGGCTGTTAGAAGCAGCCCCGGATGCCATGGTCGTGGTGAACCAGGGCGGGGAGATCGTCCTGGTGAATGTTCAAGCGGAGAAACAGTTCGGGTACCCCCGGGATGAACTCGTAGGCCAGAAGGTGAAGAACATCATTCCCGAGGGCTTCGCGGAACGCCTGATCTCCGATGCTACTCGAAGCGCGGCCGACGCACTAGCCCAGCAGATCGGCATGGGGATCGAACTCTCCGGACGGCGAAAGGATGGGAGCGAATTCCCCATCGAGATTATGCTGAGCCCCCTGGAAAGCGCCGAAGGAATCTTGGTGACGGCGGCAATCCGTAACATAGGCGGGCGTAAAGCTGCCGAAAAACATCTGGTACAGATGGAGGGCAGGTACCGCGGGCTGTTGGAAGCAGCCCCGGATGCGATGGTGGTGGTGAACCAGACTGGGGAGATCGTTCTGCTGAACGTTCAGGCCGAAAAACAGTTCGGCTACCGCCGCGATGAACTCCTTGGACAGAGAATGAAGAACATCATTCCCGAGGGCTTTGCGGAACGGCTGGTCGCCGACGCCAGTCGAAGCGTGGCCGATGCGCTGGCGCAACAGATCGGCATGGGCATCGAACTCTCCGGACGGCGCAAGGATGGCAGCGAATTTCCCATCGAAATCATGCTGAGCCCGCTGGAAAGCGCTGAAGGAATCCTGGTGACGGCGGCCATCCGTAACATCAGTGCGCGCAAGAAATCCGAGCGGGACAACACCCAACTTGAAAACCAGGCCACCGTCATGCGGAGCGCACATGACGAACTGGAGTTACGCGTCAGCGAGCGCACCAAGGAACTCGCGTTTGCCAATCAAATTTTGGAACAAAGCAACCTGGAACTGAAGCAATTCGCCTACATCGCATCCCACGATCTGCAATCCCCATTGCGCAGCATCAGCGGGTTCGTCCAGCTGCTAAAGATGGAATATGAGGACAAGCTAAGCGAAGAAGCCGTCGACTGGATTCGCCGGACCGTCCAGTCGATTGGACAGATGCAAACTTTGATCCGCGATCTGCTCTCCTATTCTCGTGTCGACGCGCGCTCGGTTCCATTCACGCAGATTCCCTTCCTCGATATTGTCAACGACGCACTCACCCTACTAGAGTCATCCATTCGCGATTCCGGGGGCCGAGTCACCTGGGACCAGTTGCCAGTCATTATGGGGGACCGCTCGCAGTTGGTTCAGTTGATCCAAAACCTGATCGGCAACGGGCTCACGTACCGC
>Ga0116121_1000927_pt1 | contig 13339 bp, 15 predicted proteins | sample June2015DPH_13_1_FD_89725 | JGI IMG/M metagenome (GOLD analysis project Ga0116121, IMG submission 89725) | Peatland microbial communities from SPRUCE experiment site at the Marcell Experimental Forest, Minnesota, USA - June2015DPH_13_10 | ecosystem: Environmental > Terrestrial > Soil > Wetlands...
CCGATCCGTCACCAGCCAGGTTCTTGACGCACTCGATCGCACTCGCTCCAGCGCTTCCCGAACTCGAACGTAGAGGTCGAATTTCGGGAACGGAATCTTCTGTAAGAGGCGAACGCCACTGCATTTCGGCAGTGGCGTTCATGGTTGCGGGGGGCGGATTTGTTCCCCAGTCGTATATTGATTCCGTGCAACTTGCTGATTCTACGATAGTCCCAAATGCCAAGAAAGGTTACAAAGGCAAATCCTTCATTCAGTTTTCATTCAGCTTGTGCTTTCGGCGTTCTACAAGAATTCTCGCCGCAGCCGGCCCCCTGGGCTTTCGCAACGCGTCGCGACGAGTCGTGGGCTTTCATGATGGCGGCTACGTCTGCCGAGATTTACCTCTGGAAAAGTCTCTTCGGCCACACACATTATCCTTTAAATGTTGATCCATGCCAATGTTGACCACTCCAATGCGCACCCGACTGCCGAGTCCCACAAATTAGCGGGGTGGTCATGGGGCTCACGACACCATTTAATGTCAGCCAGTTCCAATCCATGTTGGCGGTGTTCGGTACTGTGTTATTCGGCAGCACGGCCCACTCTTGCAGCACGACTCCAAAATCGTGATCTACCGCAGGAGTGTGCGCTTGCTGGGGATGAAGAATAAACAAACCGACCATTCCCATCATCTGCTGCATGGGCGAATGCGAGTGATAGAAGAAGGTGCCGTTCTGATGGACTGTGAATTCGCATGCGAACCTTGATGCAGGCGCGATTGGCTTCTGGGAGTATGGCATTCCATCCATGGCGTAAGGGATTTCCAGGCCATGCCAATGGATTGCGGTCGATTCCGGCAGATGATTTTCCAGAATTAGGCGGACACGATCGCCCTGGTTCACCTGGATTGTGGGGCCCGGGCATGAGCCGTTGAAGTGCACCAGGCTGCAAGTCCGATGAGCGCCGCCGTGCAACGTTGATTTGAAGACATTGCACCTGGAGGAATGAATTCATCCCTCCAGAACAGGAATCAGCCTATCCAGACCCTCCACAGTGGCATCTGGCGTGATACCCAGTTCATCTTCAGGAAGACTCCACCGGTTGACCCAGCACGTCCAGAACCCAAAGCTTTTGGCCCCAGCGATATCCCAGAAATTCGACGATACAAACGCAATCGCACTGTCAGGCACGCCCAAATGCTGCGAAACCAACCCATACACGCGCGGACTTGACTTATAGATCTTCACTTCGTCAGCGCTGATCACGTCGCTGAATATCCCTCTCAGACCCGCGTGCTTCACTGCGGCGGCGAGCATCTTCGGCGAGCCATTCGACAAGATGGCCAGCTTATATTGTGACAATTTGCTCAATGTCGCCCGCACCTCAGGGAATGTTTCAAGGTGCAGATAAGATTTCATCAACTCTTGGCGCGTCTCGGGAGGGCACTCAAGGCTGAGACTACGGCACGCAAATGTCAGGGCCGATTCCGTCACACTCCAAAAGTCTTCGTACCGTCCAACGAGGCTGCGCAGCCAGGTGTACTCCAGTTGCTTGGTGCGCCATAGCTTGCTCAGTTCAGCGCCCTGGCCGGGGAACTTGCGGTCGCAAAGTGCGATCACCGAATGCACATCGAACAACGTACCGTAAGCGTCGAAAACTAGAGCTCGTATGCAGAGTTTCACCGTGGCCCGCTCCTCATCGATTCAAACAGATGCGATTGCCGATCAATCTGCGCTGCGAATCAGGTAGCGAGGGCCGACTTCTCAAGAAAGGTCTGCGGCCTCGGGGCTCTCCTCCTCCACAAATAGCCTATTGCATAATCGACAGAGATTTTTCCCGGGCCGAAGATGAGAATAAGCACGGAGGCAAAGAGGAATGTATACGCGTCGGAGGCATAGAACTTGCCGGGATCCGAGAAGATGGAAAATAACGCAGCGCGGTCGGCTGTGATGTAGGCTACCAGCATATCGATCGTCAGCGGTAGTGCGATGATTCTAGACCCAAGGCCCAGAAACAGTAAGGCTCCGCCCACAAGTTCAAGCGAACTGACGAAGTATGCGTTGAACGCCGGTAGCGGTATCCCCAAACTGGTGAAAAACCCCACTACCTTGGGAATGTGCATTAGCTTACCGAGTCCAGTCTGAAAGAATTGCCAGCCCCAGTAGAGGCGAACAGCGAGGAGCAGCGGGGACTGCAAAGAAGAGAATGCCCGTTCAAAAAGCGAATATGCTCGCGCACCAGCATCGATGGTCTTGTTCATGATTGTCTTCCTGACGCGGATATAAACCCCTGGTCCGTAGAGTTGGGGGTACAAAGCCAGCCCAGGCTCGACCAGTTCTCAAACCAACCTTGCACTGTAGTGAGCAGCTTATTCTCTTGAATGTCTTGTCCCTCGAAAGCCTGCGTCACTGCGATCGAGAGGCTCTTACCCTCTCGCAGAGCCTTGAGAAACTTGAAAGATTCGGGCTCGATTCGTTTGAAGTAGATTGAATCGTCGACGCGGTGCACTACCAAGAAAATTGCTTGGGGCTTTTGACGCGCGACTTTGCGCAGGTGGGTTCGCTTTCCCCCCTCTGAAACCGCGTTACTGGCCATCTCGCTGTCAGAGTCATCCTTCCTGATAGCAACCAGCAAATCATCTACTGCGTAATGCAAGCTAAGCAGTTGAAGGTATGGCTGGAGTCTGAAACGTGGATCCGGATCCGAAGCCAGAACATCGCCAGGGACCAAGGCCGGTTCAGCGGCACCGTCGTAAGCTTCGATTTCAGCCCATTCCAAGCGAACCATATCCAGCGCCAAGCCTGCGCGCGGTTGAAGGTGTTCCGGATGGCTTCGTAACCACCACTCCAAGCGAGAGCCCAGGTTTCGAAGAGTAAATGACTCAGAAGGACACTCGATAAGGTAAGCCTTGCACAATGCTTCAAATCGTCGTGGACCGATGATCGCCCGAAGACCTCGAAAGTCCTCGTCCAAGGAGGCGAGTACGCGAAACCAGTATTGGCGATTGTAGATCTCAAGACGCTCAAACGAGCTCAGGCGATCATTCGGTTTGATGAACTCTGCGGCCACGTCGTGCATGGACCTGCCGTCACGAGTATGCGACTGCATCTGCTCGTCGTTAGTGAGGGGTTGCATGACCGCGTCTAGCATGCGGTGTTGGATCTCGAGCAGGTTCATGATGTGACCGCCATGTCTGCGACGAACTGATTCGCCTTAAGTGCTTCGTTGTGAACCTCTTCAAAGGATGGGATTTTGTCGTCCCACTCAAGAAGCGTCGCTGTGCGGCCTGTGCGTTCGATGGCGCGAGAATAGAGCTTCCACACCGGATCAATCACCGGATGATCGTGCGTATCCAGAATGTATTTTTCGAACTTCGAGTGTCCTGCGATATGGATCTGCGCCACTCGCTCCGCTGGAACCCCGTTCACGTAATCGAAGGGATCGAAATTGTGGTTTCTCGAAGAGACATAAATGTTGTTTACGTCCAAGAGAATTCCGCAATCTGCCAGTTCTACCACTTCGGTGAGAAACTGCCATTCCGTCATCTCCGACACATGGAATTCGGCATAACTGCTCACGTTCTCAACTGCGATCGGAATCTCAAGGAAGTCCCGTACTTCGCGAATTTTGTGCGCGGTATGGCGAGCAGCCTCGAACGTGTACGGCATGGGTAACAGGTCATGGCTGTACGTGCCGTCTACACTGCCCCAGCAAAGGTGGTCTGTGAGCCAGGGGGTCTGGGTTCGCTTGACCAGAATCTTGAGCTTTTTCAGGTGCTCCCGATTCGGTGGTTCTGGGGACCCAAAATACATGGAAACCCCATGCTGCACGACCCGGTAACGATCAAGAATCTGATCGAGGACATGCAGCGGGCGCCCGCCATCAATCATGTAATTCTCTGAGATGATCTCGAACCAACTCACAACCGGTTTCTCAGCGAGAATATGCCGATAGTGAGGCACGCGAAGACCTATCCCAACTCCAAAATCGGTGAATCCGTTGAAAGGATTTGCTGGCATGTCATTTTTTCCAGGAAAAAAGAGGGCCGGGACACTCAACCCCGACCCATTGGGGTTGAAGTGCGTTAGTTCTGCTGCGGCTTGGGTTGATCACCCATGGATTTATCATCCTTTGGTGGTTTCGAACCATCGGTTGCGCAGCCGCCCTTGCCCTTGCAATCGTTCTTGCCAGCATGCTCCTTGTCGCCGCCGCCCTGCCCCTTACAGTCGTTCTTTCCCTTACAAGCATGCTTTGGAAGTTTGTCTTTGTCCGTCTTCGCGTTAGTGCCGCCATTATCTTGCATGCTCACGGCTCGAATTCCGGCATTGTCTTGGTTCGTCGTCTGTGCTTGAAGCATCGCGCTGCTGCCAGTTAACAAGCCGGCAAGTGCCGCCCCAGCCAACATGGCCTTCATTGAAGTACTCATCTTGTTGCTCCTTTTGCTAATTGATTTTGCATCTCGGTACAGCAACACTCGTTCTCAGGAGAAGCCGAAATCCGCCGTTTGGGAGGATTAAAGTAAATTGTCGCAAGTCATCCCCAGGTTGGAGGAAATCTCGCTTGTTTGCTTCCGATCAGCTGAGTGTCACTTTCTGGCCATACGATGTGGGATCGGACAAGAAAGTTACAACCGGGAAAAGAATGTGTGCCGCGGGACTTGACCTGGATTTCGGCCTGCACTCTCAACTCGACAGAGCGACGACAAGCCTAATGCGGGTTTGCACCGGACTTCGGTTGATTGGGCGAATTACCCTGAAAAATGGCTCCTCTGAAGCATCGCTCGTGACCAGTTTGTGTTGATGTAACTTCTGACGATCTGTGAACATCGAACCGCTGAGTTCCGGGCACACGTTCACCAATGCAATGCCCTGGCGATTTCCTAGGCTGGCAAGAACCGGGCTGCACCAGCGCCGCCGAATCGTGGAAGAAAGAATGAACCTCCCATGAATGATTTTTACGTGCCTGAGAAGGCCATGGCGGAAAGTGGGAAAACCACCAACACCGGAGACATTAATCACGCGTACGCCCGATCGGCTGACCAACCTCCAACCAGGGTGGATCCTCATGAAGACTCAGGTATTCGGAAGTTCCATACCGGAGGGGGGCGCCGGAAGACCGGGAATCAACGAACCGTTCTCTATGTAGACGACAACCCAAAGGCCGTAAGAATGCTGAAGTTCGTGATTGAAGGGAGCGGATATAAGGTTGTAACCGCTCGCGACGCAGGTGAGGCGTTGGAACGGATGCAGCAAAGCGGGTGTGACCTGGTCCTGGTGAACTATCGAATGCTCAAAATGATTGGATCCGACCCGATACTGCCCATTAAGCGCTTCAGTCCTGGTACTCCTATCGTCCTAATCTCCGGTTATGCTCTCTTGCGGCCGCAGGAATTGAGCCACGTAGACGCTCATGTAGGCAAAGGCGCGACCCTAGACATCTTGCTGGACAAAATACGAGAACTCGTTGTAGCACATGAGTCAAGCCCCGCTGCTGCAAGCGGCTCACTCGAAAAGCGAAATGAGACCAAACTTTCAGCGTAGCGATTAGGTCCGACGCTCTGTTGTCCTCCCCGACCGCATGTTGCTGCATGTTTTTATAAAACAGAAACCTGGAGTTAGGAATGAGGGGAAGTATAGGTTCGTCTTCGATGTTAATGATCAACGCGCTTTCGAAAGTTGCGCTTCTGACATACGTGCTCGCATTTTCTAGAGGTACCGGAAGCAAACCCACAACGATCATGGCCCCTGGTGGTCGCATCGATGTGTTTGTGTCCGGCGAGGGAGGCGCTGTTCCCCAAGAAGACTTGATTGGCTGGGTCAGCGCTGCTTCCAAGTCTGTCTCCACCTATTTTGGTCGCTACCCTGTACCTCACGTGGAGGTACGAATCACTACAGCCGAGGGCAGAGGCGTTCGCCATGGTAGAACCTTTGGTTCGCCAACTCGAATCACCATTTCAGTCGGCCGCGACACGACCGTGGCTGATCTCAAGCGGGATTGGATTATGACACACGAAATGGTCCATTTGGCGTTCCCATCGGTGCCCGAAAGACATCACTGGATTGAGGAAGGAACTGCCACATACGTGGAACCAATAGCTCGGGTACAGGCGGGGATTCTCTCACCTTCGCAGATGTGGAGCGACCTGATCCGCGATCTCCCTCAAGGACTGCCTGGCCCAGGAGATCAAGGGCTCGATCGCACTCACACATGGGGACGCACCTACTGGGGAGGAGCCCTATTTTGCTTTCTTGCAGACGTGCAGATCCACCAGAAAACTCAGAATCGAAAAGGTTTCGAGAGTGCTTTGCGAGGAATTCTCGCTGCCGGCGGCAACATTTCCGAGGACTGGCCACTGGAGCGTGCGCTCAGAGTCGGAGACGAAGCTAGTGGAACGGATGTACTGGAGGACCTCTACAAGGGGATGGCAGACAAACCTGTAACAGTTGATCTGCCAAATCTGTGGCGAGAGTTGGGAATTCAACGATCTCAGGACGGCGACGTTTCTTTCGTCGATGATGCCCCACTGGCTTCGGTGCGCAAGTCTATTACGGCCGGTCCAGATTCACGGTGAGCGTCCGGTTAGGTGGGTGGTTAGTAGGAGTGTGTTGCGTAGGCTCGTGTCTCGCCAAGTGGAATCCGTTGTCCCGACTTCTCAATTGTCGGCGCGACACCTATTTTATTCGCGGTTCACCGCGGCAAACGCCTTCTGATCCACGGACAGGCTATTGTAGCGAAGGGCGGCGATTAGCGCTGCATAGACAGCCGAGTAGAGGAGTTGAACCCCGGCAACATCCCAGTCCTGACGAAGCGCTGTCCCGAAGGTCAATGCCAACATTAGAAGGGCACCAGCGACCAGAGCCTCTCGAGTACGAAAACCAATAATAATGAGAAGGCCGAGCCCCGCTTCCAGCCAAGGCAAGCATATCCGAATGGCGCAACAACGGCCGTCGGAAGGACAGTGTTTTGAAACATTTTGATCATCCCGTTGACGAAATTGCCAATACCAGCCAGCAGACGGGTTGTGCCGTGCATGAAAATGTTGAGTCCCAAGGTAACACGCAGCAATGCGTAGGCAACGATGAATCGTCGGGGCGCCGCGGTGTCACAACCATAAGGTTTCAATCTCCAAAGAACAGCCTGTTTGTAGAGTGCAAGGTCTAAGCAATTGCTCTTTTTACGTCCGAATACTCGTTAGATTCGCGGGATTAAAATGAGTTTCGCGCTATTCCATCCAGAGCACTGTAACTTCTGCACCCATGTACCACTCTAAAAGGCTGAGCAGGGGTGCATGACTAAGGAAGAGATCAGACTGGTCGAGTGCCAGCGGCGCGAGAAGCACTGGAAACGCTGGGGCCCCTACTTAAGTGAGCGGGCCTGGGGCACCGTTCGTGAGGACTACAGTCCGTACGGCAATGCCTGGGAGTATCTGCCGCACGACCATGCTCGCTCGCGCGCTTACCGCTGGAATGAGGATGGCTTGGCGGGCATCTGCGACCGTCACCAGTTAATCTGCTTTGCATTATCTTTCTGGAACGAACGTGATCCCATCCTGAAGGAGCGTCTGTTCGGGCTGACCGGCAATGAGGGGAACCACGGCGAGGACGTCAAGGAATACTACTTCTATCTCGATAGCACACCTACGCACTCCTACATGAAGTATTTGTACAAGTATCCGCATGCCCCGTTTCCATATTCGCAACTATTGGAAGAGAATCGCCACCGCGGTAAGGACGAGCCAGAATTCGAACTGCTCGATACAGGCGTGTTCGACGAAGATCGCTATTTCGACATATTCGTCGAATACGCGAAAGGCGATGTAGAAGACATCTTCATAAAGATCAGTGTTTCTAATCGTGGGCCTGAAACCGCGCGTTTGCGAGTGTTGCCAACCATCTGGTTTCGCAACACCTGGGGCGGAGACTCGACTCGACCCGTGATGCGCCAGGTTGCCGGGGCAATTGAACTGAACCATCCGAGTTCGGGCAAACGCTGGCTCTATTGCGAGGGCTCTCCCGAACTGCTGTTTACGGAAAACGAAACCAATTTCAAGCGGTTATTCGGAGTGGGAAACCGCTCCAAATGTGTGAAGGACGGCATCAACGACTACGTCGTCCACGGCGTCAAAGAAGCCGTCGCTGCCGAATCGAGCGGCACCAAGGCCGCCGCGCATTATCAGCTCGAAATCGGCGCTGGTGAAACCGCGGTTGTGCGACTTCGCTTCAGCGACATCGACTTCTCCGGTGTGGCTGAAGCTGCGTTCGAGGGCTTTGATGATCTCTTATCGACCCGAAAGACTGAAGCCGATGCGTTCTACGCTACGGTGATACCTCAAGATCTCTCCTCCGACGCGCAAAATGTCATGCGCCAGGGATTTGCCGGCATGCTGTGGTCCAAACAGTTCTATCACTACGTGATTAAGGAGTGGCTCGAAGGCGATCCGGGCAACCCTCCCCCTCCCGCCGAGCGCCTGGGCGGCCGCAACAAAGAATGGCCGCACTTGTACAACGCCGATGTAATTTCGATGCCCGACAAATGGGAGTATCCCTGGTACGCGGCGTGGGACTTGGCGTTCCACTGCGTAGCGCTGGCCCTGGTTGACTCTGATTTCGCGAAGGAACAACTCGTTCTTTTATTGCGCGAATGGTACATGCACCCGAGCGGACAACTGCCTGCGTATGAGTGGGGCTTAGGGGACGTGAATCCTCCGGTTCATGCCTGGGCCGCTTGGCGTGTTTACAAGATCGACAAGAAGCGAACAGGGAAAGGCGATCGCGCGTTCCTGGAGCGCATTTTCCACAAACTGCTCCTGAATTTCACCTGGTGGGTAAATCGCAAAGATGCGGACGGCATGAATATCTTTCAGGGCGGATTCCTCGGACTTGACAACATCGGCATATTTGACCGCGGCGCGCCTCTGCCAACCGGGGGTTCTCTCGAACAGTCCGATGGTACGAGCTGGATGGCAATGTACACCCTAAACCTGCTCGCCATCGCGCTGGAACTGGCTAGCGAAGATCCTGCCTACGAGGATGTTGCAAGTAAGTTCTGGGAGCACTTCATCTACATCGCCAATGCGATGAATCATCGTGGCGATGACGGTATAGGGCTGTGGGATGAGACGGATGGTTTCTTCTATGACGTGCTGAAGTTCCCGGACGGGAGCAAGTACCCGATGCGAGTTCGCTCCATGGTGGGCCTGATCCCCCTGTTCGCCGTTGAGACGCTGGAACCGGAAATGCTGGACCGGTTGCCCGATTTCAAGCGACGGCTCGAGTGGTTCATTGACAACAGGCCTGACTTGGTGAAAAACGTGGCCTGCATGCGTACTCGCGGAATGAGGGAAAGGCGGTTGCTCTCTACAGTCTCTCCTGAACAGTTGAGGCGGGTGTTGCAAACCATGCTGAACGATCGGGAATTCTTGTCTCCGTACGGGATCCGTGCGATGTCGCAATATCACCGCGATCATCCCTACGCGCTGTCCGTGAATGGGATGGAATACCGCGTTGACTATCAACCGGCGGAGTCGACAACTGGCCTATTCGGGGGGAACTCGAACTGGCGCGGACCGATCTGGTTCCCGGTGAACTACCTGCTGATCGAATCGCTGCAAAAGCTCCATCACTACTTCGGCGATGACTTCAAGGTCGAGTTACCGTCGGGTTCGGGCAACATGCTCACGCTCTGGGAAGTTGCTGCGGAATTGTCCCGGCGGCTGACGAAAATTTTCTTACGCGACGAACAGGGCCGACGGCCATTGTATGGCGACCTGAAGAGCTTTCAACATGACCCCAACTGGTGCGACCTGTTGCTTTTCTACGAATACTTCAATGGGGACACTGGCGCGGGACTCGGAGCCAGTCATCAAACAGGTTGGACCGGTCTCGTCACCAAACTGCTGCAGCAGAGCGGCGAGTCTCCCAAACACACAAGGCGTTCAAAGTTGGCGCCCGTTGCGTTCACAAAATAAAGATCGAAAATGCGTGCACGGAAAATATAGAGAGAAAGTATGATCCGTTTTCGACGAGAAGTTTGCGACAATTTAAATGAGGCCTCGCGTCGCGAATGGCTGGAGACGAATGGCTTAGGCGGATTCGCTTCTTCTACCATTATTGGCTTGAATACGCGACGGTACCACGGCTTGCTTGTGGCAGCCACCGAACCTCCGGTCGGCCGCTACCTACTTCTGTCCAAGCTCGAAGAGACCCTTCTGTTCGACGGACGTGCATTCGATCTCTCCACGAATCGCTACCCAGCGGTCGTGCATCCCCAGGGGTTTCGCTATCTCAAAGAATTTCGCCTTGATCCCTTCCCTGTATTTACCTACGAGATCGAAGGCATCGAGATCGAGAAGACGGTCTTCATGGTGCACGGCGAGAACTCGACGATAATTCAGTATCAACTCGGGAACGTGGGCGGTTCCAAATCCCTCCCCGAGAAGATCGGGCTCGAACTTAGGCCCCTCATCGCCTTTCGCGACTACCACGGTACAACCCACGAGAATACTGCTCTGAATACCGCTGTTGCGTCTTTGCCTGGACTGGTGAGTATCACTCCCTATACCGGCCTGCCATCTCTGCACCTGGCACACAATGCCGGGCAACTTGAAAGCAGCAATGCAAGTTGGTACCGCAACTTCGAGTATGAGGTTGAGCGCGAACGAGGGCTCGATTTCACACAGGACCTTTTCAACCCTTGCCTCCTGCGCTTTGATCTGCGTCCCGGAGCAGGTGCGATGATCATCGCTTCGACGCAGCCCCGCGATGCAGCAAGTGTGGACGAGTATCGCCAAGCAGAAATCTGGCGTCGAGTTTCAATCGTCAAGCACGCACCGATGAAAGACCCTTTCGTTGAGTCGCTCACTACGGCCGCCGACCAGTACATCGTCGCGCGAGGCAAGCAGAAGACGGTCATCGCGGGTTATCACTGGTTTAGCGATTGGGGCCGAGACACCATGATTGCCCTACCCGGCCTGGCCCTAACGACGGGCCGTTACGACGTCGCGCGCAGCATTCTGCGCACCTTTGCCCGCCATGTCGATCGAGGCATGTTGCCAAACCGTTTCCCTGATACCGGCGAAACACCCGAGTACAACACAGTCGATGCAACGCTGTGGTTCATTGAGGCCGTTCGCTCCTATCTGGCCTACACCGACGACCTGGACTTCGTGGACAACGAGCTTTATGGCGTTTTGACCGAGATCGTTTCGTGGCATGTAGGAGGCACGCGTTTCGGAATCAAGGTTGATTCAAGCGGACTGCTCAACTCAGGCGAGCTGGGCGTTCAACTGACGTGGATGGATGCGAAGGTGGGTGATTGGGTCGTTACGCCGCGCCGCGGGAAGCCTGTCGAAATTCAGGCCCTTTGGTACAACGCGCTGTGCGTCATGCAGGATATAGCGCGGCGGCTTGGAGACGAAGTCAGCAATCACCGTTATGGGGCCATGGCGGCGCTAACTAGCGAGACCTTCAATCGACTTTTCTGGAACGAAAAGACTAGGTGTCTCTTCGATGTCGTGAATGGCGGCCCGCCGGACGCCAGCATCCGGCCGAACCAGATCTTTGCCGTGAGTCTTCCTTACACGATGCTCAATCCGGCGCACGCGAATCGCGTGTTAGACGTCGTCCAAGAGCATCTGCTCACACCCTTCGGCCTGCGAACCCTCGCCCCAAGCGATCCTCAATATCGCGGCCGCTACACAGGGGACCAGACCAGCCGGGATGGCGCTTATCATCAAGGAACGGTTTGGCCGTGGTTGATGGGTCCATTCCTCACAGCATACATAAAGGTGCATGGTAGAAGTGAGCCAGCGCGGCGACAGGCGGAATCTTGGCTCTCCGCCTTCAAAGATCGGCTGTCAGACTCTGGACTTGGCCAAGTCTCTGAAATCTTCGAAGGCGATGAGCCCCATCGTCCGGTCGGCTGCATTGCGCAAGCATGGAGCGTGGCAGAACTACTGCGTGCCACGGTGGAAGATGTTCATGGCGTCCGCCCAGAGGCGCGAACCTCGTCCGTTCTGGAGGCTTTGCCGGTCTGATGGCGTGAAATCCCGGGATGAAGCGAAGACAAATTCGACAAAGCAATTTTGCTAAGGCAATGTGAGAAGCATCTCGTGATCCGGTGGCTTCGCGAAGGAATGAAAGGACCAAAATGTCTAATCCCGTGTATGTGTCCAAGGTTCAAATTGAACGGCGCTCAGGGCCTCTCCGAATAGCACACTTGCCAGGCGAGTCGCAGCCAGTAGTCTTCAGCGTTCATGGAGCCATTGCTGAGCATTACGGCCTGGATCCGGCAAAATTGCCCGAATCCCATGCGGCAACGCTGGATTACGTTGTGGCTGCCCTGGGTGGTTGAATGATCGGAACCTTCGGGGGCGCGCTGGAAGCGCGCAAAATAGATGCGAGCAATGGCCGGTTGCGGGCCGAAGTAAGAGGGGAAATCGAATCCGATCAGGGGGTCCTGGTAATTCGCAGAGTTCACGTTCAATACTTACTTGATGCAGCCAAGCAGGTAAGGGAAACCGTGGAACGCGTCCACCGCGTATACGCAGACAAGTGTCCCGTTTACAAGACACTGCGGCCGGCTTTCGAAATTACCTCAGATTTTGAACTTACAGGAGCGACCGCGACGGAAGGCACTCAATGACTCTTGAGCAACAGATGGATAGCTTTAAATCGCAGTTCGAATCCGGGGGCCCACCTTACAAGGCTCCCAAGGCGGTAATCGAAGTCTTTCATCGAGCTACGGAGGATCTGCGCCGGTCGGGATTGGCGGAACGTGCTTTGAAGACGGGCGAACGGGCGCCGGCATTCACCCTGAACAACCAGGACGGAAACTCGATCTCTTCTGCTGAACTCCTTGCGAAAGGCCCGCTGGTAATCACTTTCTTCCGTGGTCACTGGTGACCCTACTGCAACATGGAGCTGGAGGCTCTACAGACAGCTTTACCTGATATCCAGCAGCTAGGAGCTAATCTGGTTGCGATCTCGCCGCAATTGGAGAGGTACGGGCGCTCGGTCCATCGTCGCCTCAACTTGGGTTTTGATGTACTCACCGACCTCGGGTTGCGACTAGCAGCTCACTTTGGCTTAGTATTCGTACTTCCCGATTACCTCAAGACGGTTTATCTGCAGTTCGGAAACAAGTTGAATGAGTTCCACGACGAGAACGCTTTCCGCTTGCCCATGCCCGCACGATACGTCGTTGACCAACAGAGCGTGATTCGTAGCGCCAATGTGAGCCCGGATTACACCAGACGTCCCGAACCCAGTGAAACCATCAGCGCGCTGGAGGAACTCACGAAGGCCAGAGGCTAACGCGAGACGGCGAGGCCCGGACTTCGGCTTCTAAATGTAGGTTGTCC
>Ga0116121_1000933_pt1 | contig 13274 bp, 10 predicted proteins | sample June2015DPH_13_1_FD_89725 | JGI IMG/M metagenome (GOLD analysis project Ga0116121, IMG submission 89725) | Peatland microbial communities from SPRUCE experiment site at the Marcell Experimental Forest, Minnesota, USA - June2015DPH_13_10 | ecosystem: Environmental > Terrestrial > Soil > Wetlands...
CGGCTCAATTCGTGAATACCGCGATGCACATTGGCGTTGTCATTCTCGTAGAAGCGGCTCAGCGCCTCGATGACGGCGCGGGGCTTTTGCGAAGTGGCGGCGTTGTCCAGATAAACCAGGGGATGGCCATGCACCTGCTGATCGAGAATGGGAAAATCCTTGCGCAAGGATTCCATGTTGAAAATAGCGGGCTGAACTGAGGGCGGCGTTGTCACATCATCCCCAGTTCAAGTTTGGCCGCTTCGGAGAGCATCTCCCGGCTCCAAGGCGGATCCCAAACCAGGAAAACCGCCGCTTCCTTCACCCCGGGAATGCCGGCCACCCTGGTCTCGACGTCCTGCTGCAAGATCGGCCCCATGCCGCAGCCGGGCGCGGTCAAAGTCATCTTGACTTCGACGCGGTTTCCACCGGTGGGCAACGGCACGATTTGCAAATCATAAATCAGCCCCAAGTCCACGATGTTGACCGGTATCTCCGGATCGTAACAGGTGCGCAATTGCGCATAAACTTGTTCCTCGTCCACTTTCACGTTGTCGGACGGATCGGACGGGTCGGACGAAGCAACGGGCGCGGGCGCCTGTCCGAGCGCATCGGCGTCACGGGCTTCAATGCGGGCCATGTTGCCGTTAATGATCACGGTGTAACTGCCGCCCAGGGCCTGGGTGATGACGACCGGTTCCCCGGCTTGCAGCGTCACCTTCGTGCCGGCGGGGATGAGCACCGCTTCGCAGTTGCGCTTTAAGAGGATTTCGTCGTTCATGCTGTCACTTCTCCTCCGTCGAAACCACGGCCTCGCCCTTCAATCCGGCCATCATGGCGTGCCAGGGTAATATGGCGCATTTGACGCGCATGGGAAAGCGGCGCACGCCGGCGAAGGCGCACAGTTTGCCCATCGCCTCCTCGTCGGCGGGGCCTGTCATTACCATTTCTTGATATTGGGCGAATAGTTTTTCCGCCTCAGCCACGGATTTGCCTTTGAGCAGATCGGTCATCATGGAGGCGGATGCCTTGGAAATGGCACAGCCCGAACCTAGAAAGCTGATGTCCTGGATGATGCCGCCCTCCAGCTTGAGGAAGATGGTAAAATGATCGCCGCACAAGGGATTGTTCCCTTCCGCGCTGCGGTTGGCGTCCGGCATGGCGTGGAAATGGCGCGGCTTGCGGCTGTGATCCAGGATCACCTGCTGATAAAGTTCGCTCAATTCGTCGGACATAAAGCGTCTTGTTCCAATCTCCCGCTATTCTTCGGCCGGATCGAACCTTTCCGCGAGCATCTGTTCCAGGCACGTCCGTACCGGCTCGATGCCGATGCGTTCGATCACGTCGCTGGCAAAGGCCTGAATCAACATCTGCCGGGCCTGCTCCGCGCCAATGCCGCGCGAACGAAGGTAAAAAACCGCTTCGTCACTCAATTGCCCGATGGCCGCCCCGTGGGTGCATTTGACGTCATCGGCAAAAATCTCCAATTGCGGCTTGGTGTCAATCACCGCGTTGTCGGACAACAACAAATTACGGTTGGTCTGTTTGGCGTTGGTTTTTTGCGCGTCCTGCCGGACGAAAATTTTCCCGTTGAAGACGCCGTGGGCGCGGTCGGCCAGAATGCCGTGATAAAATTCGTGGCTTTCGCAATGCGCCCTGGCGTGATCCACCACGGTATGATGGTCGATCAATTGTTCGGCATCGCCCAAATAGAGGCCGTTGAGAATGGCCGCGGCTCCTTCGGCGTTGAGAAGGGTTTGTATCTGGTTCCGGGCCAGCCGCGACCCGGTGGCGATGGAATGCGAAGTCCACCGGCTGTCTTTGTCCTGTACGGCTTGAATGGTGGCGATGTGAAAAGCGCGCCCGCTCTCCTGCTGCACCTTGCAATGTTCCACGTGTGCCTCGGTTCCGAGCACCAATTCCGTCACTGTGTTCGTGACCCGCGCCGTGTCCGAAAGGCTGACATGGGATTCGATGACTTCGACCCGCGCGCCGCGTTGCGCCAGGATCAGGTTGCGCGACAGGGCGGTTGCCCCGGCCTGCTCCGACGCGCCGATGAAGAGCAGATGAACCGGCTTGCCGGCTGTTTTGCCCGCCGCAATGGAGACAAAGGCGCCATCCTGAAAAAAGGCGGTGTTGAGCGCCGTGAAAAAATTCGCCTCAGAATGGGCGTGCCGGGCCAGGTTCTTTTCCACTTCGGGGGAATCGCCCGCCAATTGCCCCAGCAGATTTCCCAATTGCAGATCATTCCCTTCTTCGGGCAGCGAGCAAAGGTTCGCGCAAAAATGTCCATCGACAAATACCAGCCGGTGGGCGTCAAGTCCGAAAGTAAACCGCGCGATGTCCCGGCGGGTAATCTTCGCGCTCAACTTTTCGGCGGGATGGAGCGGCAGTTGCAACACCGGCGCCATGTTCGTGAATTTCCACTCTTCCTGCCGCGTCGTGGGAAAACTAATCCGGCCCGCCTGCGCCCGCGCCGCGCCGCGAATCGTCCGCAACCAGGGCGGAAAGCCGCCCGAATCCGCCCTGGCAAAGGCGTCGAGCACAACCTGCACCCGCTGCTCGTCCGAACCGGAGGGAATGACGCCGGCGCGTTCCGGCGCCGGACTTGCTTTGGGTTGTTTCAAAGTGTCAATCATGGCTTGCCGTTTGAGGCGGCGGTTTCCAGCAGCCAATCGTAACCGCGCGCTTCCAATTCCAAGGCCAGTTCCTTGCCGCCCGTCTTGACGATCCGCCCCTGCATCAGGACATGCACAATGTCCGGCACGATATAATTCAACAGCCGCTGGTAGTGCGTGATGACCAGGGTGGCGTTGTCCGGCCGCCGCAATTTGTTCACTCCGCCCGCCACGACTTTCAACGCGTCAATATCCAGGCCGGAATCGGTTTCATCCAGGATGGCCAGCCTGGGTTCCAGCACGGCCATTTGAAAAATCTCATTGCGCTTTTTTTCCCCGCCGGAAAAACCTTCGTTGACCGACCGGCTGAGCAGCGCCGGGTCCAGCTCTAGCAGCTTGGTTTTCTTCTTTACCAGGGCGAGAAACTCCACCGCGTCCAGCTCCTCCTGGCCGCGCGCCTTGCGGCATTCGTTCAGCGCGGCCTTCAAAAAAGAGGTGCTGTTGACGCCGGGAATTTCCACCGGGTATTGGAAGGCCAGGAACAGGCCCGCCCGCGCCCGGTCTTCCGGTTTCATTTCCAGGAGGTTGGCGCCATTAAAGGCCACCGTGCCGCCCGTCACTTCATACTCGCTCCGGCCGGCCAGCACTTGGGCCAGGGTGCTCTTGCCGCTGCCATTGGGGCCCATAATCGCATGGACCTCCCCGGCCTTGACCTGCAAATTGAGGTTTTGTAAAATGGGGTTGCCCTCCACCCCCGCGCATAAATTACGAATTTCCAGCATGTCTCTTTCTGTGTTTAATCCTGATCTTAATCTAATTGTCCGCCGTTTGTTGTCCGTTCGCGCCGTTTCAACCGACGCTTCCTTCGAGGCTTACCCCAAGCAGTTTTTGGGCTTCGACCGCAAATTCCATCGGCAAATGCTTGAATACCTCCTTGCAATAGCCATTGACAATCATATTAATGGCGTCCTGCGTCGCAATGCCGCGCTGATTGCAATAGAAGATTTGATCTTCGCCGATTTTTGAGGTTGAAGCCTCATGTTCGACCTTTGCCGTGCTGTTGCGCACTTCGATGTAAGGAAAAGTATGGGCGCCACAACGGTCGCCGAGCAGCAACGAATCACACTGCGAGTAATTGCGCGCGCCGACGGCGCTCTTGAGAATCTTCACCTGGCCGCGATAGCTGTTGTTGCCCTGCCCGGCCGAGATGCCTTTGGAGACGATGGTGCTGGAGGTGTTTTTGCCGGCGTGAACCATCTTGGTTCCCGTGTCCGCCTGCTGACGATGATTGGTCAGGGCCACCGAATAGAATTCCCCGACCGAATTGTCCCCCAGCAACATCACGCTGGGATATTTCCAAGTGATGGCCGAACCGGTTTCCACCTGCGTCCAGGAAATCCTCGAATTGCGCCCGGCGCATTTGCCGCGCTTGGTCACAAAGTTGTAAATGCCGCCCTTGCCTTCCTTGTCGCCCGGGTACCAGTTTTGCACGGTGGAATACTTGATGGTGGCGTCCTTCAGCGCAATCAACTCCACCACGGCGGCGTGCAATTGATTGGTGTCGCGCATGGGGGCCGTGCAGCCTTCCAAATAACTGACCGAACTGCCCTCGTCGGCGACAAGCAGCGTGCGCTCGAATTGCCCGGCGCCCGCGGTGTTGATGCGAAAATAAGTCGAAAGCTCCATCGGGCAGCGCACCCCTTTGGGGATGTAGCAGAACGAGCCGTCACTGAAGACCGCCGAGTTCAGCGCCGCAAAAAAGTTGTCATTTGCTGGCACGACTGTTCCCAAATACTTCCTGACCAGTTCGGGATGCTCTTTCACCGCCTCATTGAACGAGCAAAAAATAATGCCCTGCTTCCCCAGCTCCTCCTTGAAAGTCGTGGCCACCGAAGCGCTGTCCAGAATGGCATCCACGGCCACGCCGGAGAGGCGTTTCTGTTCATTCAAGGAGATGCCCAATTTTTCGAAGGTCGCCCGCGTTTCCGGGTCCACCTCGTCCAAACTCCCCAGTTTTTTCTTCGGTTTGGCGGCGGCGTAATAGATATAAGCCTGATAATCAATGGGCGGGTAATGGAGATTGGGCCAATGCGGCTCCGTCATCGTCAGCCAATGGCGAAAGGCCTTCAAACGCCAGTCCAGCATGAAATCCGGCTCCCCTTTTTTCTCCCAAATCCAGCGCACGACGTCCTCATTCAATCCCGGCGCAAAAGAATCGGTTTCGATGTCGCTGACGAAGCCGTATTTGTACTCCGAATTGACAAAACTCTCAATTGTATCAGTAGTAGAATCCATATCGGACAAATTTAGTCCACTTCCATCATAAACCAGAGTCGCCGGTTGTCAACGCTTGTCGCGCGCTCTGCCAAGAAATTGACTTGCCACAAGCAGCGGGTAAAACTAAGTTGTCATGCCTTTGAGGCCAGTTTAGCTCAGTTGGTAGAGCAATGCTTTCGTAAAGCATGGGTCGCCGGTTCAAGTCCGGCAACTGGCTTGTCCTTTGCCCGAAATCCATTGCCATCCGGCAAGCGGCATCGCCTATTTTTTGCCACTGTCTGTCAAACCAGTCTCGACATCACCGCAGAAATGAACTTGCAAGCCAAGTTCAGACAACATGACTGCCTTGATTCGACAGGCGCGAGATGCTTGCGTGGCACTGGGGGCATAGACGACTTGAATATGATTGGACTTATGCCTGGCGATCATCTGGTCGCGCGTGATGCCGTGAAAGACGGCGTGCATGATGGGCCATTGCGGCGTCGTTTCGCGCCAGCGGAATTCCGTTTCGGTCCGGGGTAACTCCACCACTGTGCCGACGCCGAGGTCACAGTGCAATTGTCCATCCATGACGAAAACACGGCTCCAAACGATGTGTCCCGGTTTGGAAATCCCTTTGATGGTTCCGCCGCCCAGACGGAAGTACATGGGTGGCTGCCGTTCGCTGACGGCGCCGGCGTAGCCGCCTGTCAGGTGCGCCGGGGGCACCGCGCCGGAAATCAGCAGCACCCACACAAAATCATCCACGCCGTTGGCCTTGACATGCTGCCCCCAACGAATGTCATGCAGGGTATTCTCGGGAGCGAACCCTAATTGAGTCCACAAACGATGAGTGATCAACCCGTCCAAACCGGCGCATTCGTCCGCTTCGTTGAAGTGCGGAAGCGGCTGGCCGGTGAAAAGTATCCGTCCGCTTTCCGTACAAGCCACTGGCGGCCGGTCGCTGTTGTTGAGCAACCCCTCGGCCAAATCGCTTGCGGGAGCCAGGTCCTTAAGCCCTTGCTGATATTGAATCCCGATGGTGTCGCAGCCAAATTCGCCGGCTATGCGGAGGGCGGCGATGTACATTTTGCACTGTTGCAAGGTTTGCGATCGGGTCAGTTCAGTTTCTTCGCGTGTCCCCCAATTAAACTTCATCCCTTTCCGCAGCAGCCAATCCAGCGCTTGGGAGGCCTCGGAGTCGGGGACCTGCTGCATGGCGGCGTAGAGGGACGACTGACTCAGGCGCTCCTTGAAGACGCCAACACGGTTGAGCAATTCATCCGGGATGATCGCATTAAACATGCCCATGCAGCCTTCGTCAAAGACTCCCATGATGGCCTTTCGTCCCTTGAATTCAGAGGCTGCGCGCCGGCCAATGCCCCGGTCTCCCTCCGGGATTCTTACCTGGTCAAAATCCCTGACATGGCTTTGATCGTGTGTCACGACGCCCTGGGTGAGCCATTGGCGCAAGCCATCCCGGAAAAACGCATCGCGGAAGTCCCCGCTCCAAAGCGTGCTGTAGCGCACACCCATCTTGGTCAGCGACGCATTAAGATTCAGCAAGCCCACCAGTCCCGGCCAGGTGCCGCTCCAATTGGCGACGGTCAGAATCGGGCCTTGATGTGTGAACAACCCGCCCAGCAGATGGTGGCTGTATTGCCAGACCGCTTCGGCGGCAATGATTGGGGCGGAAGAATCCAATTCGCGGAAGATCTCCAGCCCCATCCTCTGCGAATCGATGAAGCCATGTTTCTTGTGCTCATCGTAAGGATGCGCTCGCACGACCGTCCACCCCTCGGTTTTAAGCACCTGGGCCAGACTGGCTTCCATTTTGGCCTGTTCGGGCCAGCATTGCTGATTGGCGGAGAGCCTTAAATCTCCGCTGGAAACAAGATAGGTTTGATTGGATTTTGCAATGGGTATCATGGTCACTTCGTCACTGTTGTTATGCTCATTCGGAAATTTTGTCCGGCAGGGATGTGCCGTCGCCGTGGCGGATGCCGGATCCCCCCGCAAACTGCATCGACTCCGCGTTGCTGTATGTGGGCCACATGAACGCGTAGAATGCGATGAAAGCAAAGCAAAACATCGGGACGATAAAGCTGCGCGACATGCCGTACAGGTCCGCCACATGTCCCATCAGTTTGGGCAGCATCGCCCCGCCCATGATCGCCATGACCAGGTAGGCCGACGCTTTCTTGGCCCGGACCCCGAGGCCGCGGATGCCAAGCTCGAAGATGGTAGGGAAAATGATAGACATGAAGAAATAGCTCAGGAAAACGCAAATCACCGAGGGCCAGCCCAGTTTCAGAAAAATCAGCAGACAAAGGAGCACGTTCAGGCAACCGTAAAGGCCCAAAACCTTGTGCGCGGAGAATTTTTTCAGAATGGCCGCCCCGGAAAAGCGCCCGGCCAGAAAGCAGAAAAATCCGAACGCCGCCAGGTTGGAAGCCCCTTTGTCGCTGAAATGAAAAACGCCGTCCTTGAGGTCGAACCAGCTTTTCATCCAGCCGGAGGTCCAGGATGCCGGAAGCGCGGGAACTTCCGATGTCATGTAGTTAATCAAGAAACTGAAGATGCCGGCCTGCGCGGCGACGTAAAAGAATTGCGCCAGGGTCGCGCCGGAAAAGTGAGGGTGCGACCAGATGCTGTGATGCGAAATCTTGCGCACGGCCGGGAGGAGGACAATGGCGGCAATGGCGAATGCGGCGCAGCCAACAGTCCACAAGGTCTTTGCAATCGCGGCGCCGCTGGCGCCGGCAGTGTTGAGAATCACCCAGAGGATCATGACCAGAACGCCCACCAGAACGGACGCGTTGACCAACAACAAAAAAAAGACCAGACGACGATTGATCTGCCTTTCGGCCACCGTCTCCGCGTCCGTCCCGGCGTCCTTGTCATCAATATGGTAATCGTCCTTGGTTTTAATCTCGGGAACGTTGGCGAAGAAAAACACCAGGGCGAGAACAATGACCAGCACGGCCACCCCGGCATAAGGAATCCAGAGCGTTTGGCTGCCCGTGTTCTTCCCGGCGGCGTCCTTGGAATAGAAGAACAAGCCGCCGGCAATCGGCCCAAGCATCCAGCCGATGCCGTTGCACGACTGCGCCAGATTGATGCGCGTGGCCGCGTATTGCTTTGAACCCAGCACAGTCGTGTAGGGGTTGGCGATGGTTTCAAGAAACGTGAGGCCCGACGCGATCAAACAAACCCCCAGCAAAAACGCCCAAAAGGCCGCCAGGTGCGTCGCCGGGATAAACCAAAAGCCGCCGCAAGCGACCAACAGGAGGCCTGCGATGATCCCGCCTTTGTATCCCAGCTTGATGGCCAGCCAACCCGCCGGCAATGACATCAGGAAATAGCCGAGATAGTGGGACAACTGCACCCAGGCGGATTGGGACAACGTCAAATGCAACTCTTCCTGAAAGTGCTTGTCCATCACGTCGATCATGCCGTTGCAGAATCCCCACAGGAGAAACAACGAGCTGACGATGCAAAAGGTAAAAACCACGCTCTTGCCGTCATCCGTCACGAACATGCCCTGCTTGTTGGAAGTCATGGGGTGGAATTAGTTCGAGTGAAAGGCTGATTTTATCTCCGCCAGCGAAACGCCGAGAACGGCGCGCGCCACCGAATCCAGGGCCGTTTCCGGACCCGTCAAATGAATGGTGCGGTGAAGGTGGGCCAGGCTCCCGCCCGGGGCCAGGCTGGCAGCCGGGGAGGAAGACTCCATCTCAAAAAACGGCCCCAGCGGCGGCTGTCCAGGCCCGACCGGCCCGTCGTTGTAGCTGTTGGCCACGTCGCCTCCGTAAGGGTTCTTCTGCAACTCCCACAATGAGTTGACATAGTCGGTCACCCCTGCGGGCTGGTCGAATTGCACGATGGTCAGGACTTTATTGTCCGCGTCGTAAGCCCCCAGCACACCCTTGCTGCGCCTGGGACTGATGCCGATTTTGCTGCGGAACTTCCCGTCACCGCGAAAATAGATCAAGTCCTCCTCCGCTTTTAATCGCTCCGGCGGGATGACCCCGAAGCTGGCATAAGAAGTGATCTTCGAACCCAGCTCGGACTCAGGCCCCGGCTTGATCGGCACGACAATCGTGACGGAGGGCGAAGGGGTGAACATGCCGAGAATCCAAACCGACAACAGCCCGGTCTCCTTCTTCCACGCGTTCCGGCCGGTGTTGGTGATGCGGTTGTCCGTTTCGTAGGCCACGAGGCTGGCCTTGTCCGGGCGTGCCAGGCCGAGTTTCTCCCAGGCTGCAGAGGCGTCCAGCAGACGAACTTCGCGGTTCACCGCCACATGGAATTGAGCGCCCGAGTAATTGGTGAGCACGATGTCCAGGGCAAAGGTGGCGCGATCGCTGGACTGGCTGACCGTCTTGAACGGAAGCGTGTCAAAGGGCGCGGGCACAAACCAGTTCGTGAACTCGAACTTTGCTCCTTTGGCAAAGTAGATCGAAAACTGCCCTCCTTCCGGCCCCAGCCAAAACCGGTCCTCGCCTCCAAAGGCGTTCATGTGGGGGACCAGTTTGCCGGAGGCGATCAACGCGCGGTTAATCCAGCCAAAACTGCGGCCCGCGTTATTTCCGGCCGTGCTGGTCATGACGCGGCCCTGCCAGGCCGGAGCAATGGCCGCCATGGCAAGACCCTTCTCATCGCTCAACACAATGATATCAGTGTGGGATCGAAGAAATGCAACGTCCCCGCCGAAAGTTGCGGTGTCTGAACCCTGGGTCATCGCTGCAGATGCAGTCATAAGAATTAAAGTCGGAATAATGGGGTGTTTCATAGTTCCATTGAGTAAACGTTTACCTTGAACCGAGAATAAACAGGTGCAATGAAAAATGTCAACGGCGATTTTGCATCCCCCTTTTCCGTTGACGGGATTGTTGTAATCGTTTACTTTTCCGCCATGTCCGGACGAAAATCAAACAAGCGCGCATCATCGCGACGGTTGAAAACAACCGTCACCATCAGGGATGTTGCGGCACGCGCCGGCGTGTCCACAGCAACCGTCTCGCGCGTGCTGGCCGGTCAGAATGGAGTCGGAAAAAAGGTGCGCGAACTGGTCACGGAGGCTGCACAACAGCTTGACTATCAACCCAATCGGCTGGCTCGTTATTTGCGCGTCGGCCTGCGCAAAGTCATTGGCGTCGTAATTCCAGATTTGCAGAACCCCTTTTTAACGAGCGTGGTGCATGGAATCGAAGACGTGCTGTGCCGGGAGGGGTACAGCTTGTTGCTGGCGCACTCGGACGGGTTGGCGGAACGCGAACAAACACATCTTGCGGTGCTTCGGGGCGAAGAAGTTGCGGGTTTGGTTCTCATTCCGAACAACAGCCCCGAAGCCAATTACGAATCTCTCCGGGCTTGGAAAATTCCAGTGGTGGCCGTGGATCGAACGCCTCGCGGCTTTCAGGTGGACTTGGTGCGCAGCAACAACCAGGAGGCGATGCGCGAGGCGACCAGGCACTTGCTGTCTCACGGTTACAAAGAAATCGGCTTCATTAACGGGCCGACTGAAATCAGCGTCGCCCAGGAACGTTTGGCCGGGTACTACGACGCTCTCAGGGAGGCATCGTTAACTCCCCGGGATTCCCTTGTCATTCACAGTGATTTTCGTCAGGAGGGCGGCCACGCGGCGATGGGTCAGTTGCTCAGTCTGGCCAAGCCACCGCGGGCGGTGCTGATGGCCAACAACTTAATGGCGTTGGGAGCGCTGCAAGCCATTCACGAACGCGGCCTGCGAATTCCCGATGAAGTGGCCGTGCTGGGATTTGACGACATGCCATGGGCAACGTCATTGCGCCCGCCGCTGACGGCTGTGGCGCAGCCCGCCGAAGAAATAGGGCGAACGGCGGCGCAACTGTTGTTGGATCGCCTCAAAGACCCGGCGCAGATGGCCCGGCAGGTGATTCTTCCAGCCATCTTGGTTGTGCGGGCCTCATGCGGCACCCACTCGCCAGCATTAAGCGCCGGTTCCCGAAGCTCCGCCGCTGAAAGAGCCGAACGACCGTCCGAATCGACCGTGGACGTTGGCCACATTTGTTGAACAAACAATCCATCACATGAACCGAATCCATTCGTCCATCCTTATCCTCGCGTTGTCTTGCAGAGCAGGGTATTTTCTGGGCTTCGACGCGCTGGTGGCGCGCATTCCAGTTTACAGCCGGCCTTCCAATGTTGATTTGCGGACGTTACAAAAGCACAAATGATTTGGAACCATCTCCCTCAGGAATAAGGGATAATCAAAAATTAACATGCGTCGGCGACGATTTCTTCAACTCGGAGCGACCTTGCTGCTGCCCCTGGCGGGTGAGTGGCGTATTCTGGCGGTCGGAGCCGCTTCCTCATTCAGCCTCGACGCTTCCTGGGGGATTATTCCGGCGCCAGACGATGCGGCGCAGTGGCCAGCCTACCGGGCGGCGTTGGCCAGGTGGCGCGAGGAAACCCGGGCACGACTCCCAGACATCGATGTGCTGTATCGACGCCCGGAGTTTGCGTGGTCCGCTTCCAATTACGCCTGCTGCTTTCTCATGATGTGCGATGAGACGTTTTACGACTGCCGTGGCAGCCGCTACACTGTGGAGACAATCCTTCGCCACGGGGACCGTGAATTCGGCGGCTACGACAGCGTCTTGCTTTGGCATGCCTATCCACGCATCGGAGTGGACCAACGGAATCAATTCGATTTTTACCGCGACATGCCCGGCGGACTGAAAGGCGTGCGCGACGTTGTGCGCCAGTTCCACAAGCACGATGTCAGAGTTTACCTCGACTACAATCCTTGGGATGTCGGCACGCGCCGGGAGAAGGGTTCGGACCTGGAAGTGCTGGCCTCCATCGTGCGTGCAGTCGAGGCCGATGGGGTTTTCCTGGACACATTGAACAAGGGTGGGGCGGATTATCGCGCAAGGCTTGACGCCGCGCGGCCGGGCGTGATTCTGGAGAGCGAGGATGCCGTGCCGCTGGAAAACATCCACGACCACCTTGCCTCGTGGGCGCAATGGTTCCAAGACAGTTATGCCCCCGGCGTGCTCAAGCATAAATGGATCGAGCGACATCATATGCAACACCAGACCCGACGGTGGGACCAGGATCATTCGGGCGAGTTGCACGCAGCTTGGATGAATGGGAGCGGGATGATGATTTGGGAAAATGTGTTTGGTTCCTGGGTGCCATGGAACCAAAGGGATAGGGCCATCCTCCGTGGAATGCTTCCAATCCAGCGCCGGTTCACCAAGCTGTTCAACAACGGAAGTTGGACGCCGCTCGTTCCCGTCGAACAACCAGGCGTCTTTGCCACGTTATGGGAAGGTGACGCCCTGCGGGTGTGGACGCTCGTCAACCGCAACGAAACCGCCTGCAACGGGATATTGCTCAAAGCGCCCTCCATGGCAGAGCACCGTTACTTCGATCTTTTAAGTGGCGTCGAAATCAGAGGGATTCCCGACAAGGAAACCGTGTTCCTGCCCGGCAGTATTCCTCCACGTGGCATCGGTTGTTTCCTCTCCGGTACAAGGGCGGCTTTGGGATTGGATTTCGACGGATTCCTGATCCAACAAGCCCGGTTGGACTCGCAGAAATGTTTCAAAACCGATCGGCCGAAGGTTGAAATGGAAACGTTCCCGATTACCCGTTCGTTGCATCGACAAATCCCGCCTGGAATGGTGGAAATTCCTCCAGTCACCATTGAGTTGAGCATTGACATGCGCAGACGGGAATGCGGCTATTATCAATCCACGCCTCCGCCAGACGAGAATCTCGGAGATTCCTTTGACTTTCGGGTTCACACTATCCGCCGCTCTGTCGTGCTCACGCGTTTCGCGCTGGATGAATCGCTCGTCACCAACGCGGTTTACGCCTCCTTCCTGCGTGCGAGTGGTTATCAACCACGGCATCGGCAAAACTTCTTGAAGCACTGGCAGCACGGACGCCTCCCCGCGGGCAAGGAACAACATCCTGTTGTCTATGTGGACTTGGACGACGCCCGCGCTTATGCCAAGTGGGCGGGCAAACGACTTCCCACTGAGGAAGAATGGCAATTCGCGGCGCAAGGAAGCGATGGCAGGAAATACCCGTGGGGCGACCTCATGGAACCGGGCCGCTGTAATGGCGGAGAAACGGGAGACACCACGCCCGTGAAAGCCTTCCCGCAAGGCCGCTCGCCTTATGGTTGCTATGATATGTGCGGCAACGTTTGGGAGTGGACCGAAAGCCAGCGCAGCGACGGCCACACACGATTTTGCATCATACGAGGAGGCGCCTTTTTCGAAGCCAGAGGCTCCGGTTGGTATGCCGATGGTGGCCCGCGCCCAGCCGATTTTGCCGCCAAGTTTTTGCTGATGTGGCCGGGTCTTGACCGGTGCAGTACGATTGGCTTTCGCTGCGCAGTTGACCTTGAGGTGTAGTGTC
>Ga0116121_1000934_pt1 | contig 13254 bp, 8 predicted proteins | sample June2015DPH_13_1_FD_89725 | JGI IMG/M metagenome (GOLD analysis project Ga0116121, IMG submission 89725) | Peatland microbial communities from SPRUCE experiment site at the Marcell Experimental Forest, Minnesota, USA - June2015DPH_13_10 | ecosystem: Environmental > Terrestrial > Soil > Wetlands >...
TCCGGCCGGCCCGATGGAGGCAAAGCCGGTTTCAGGAATGGCAAGCAGCGGCGGCGCCAAAACGAAATTCGCCCCCCAGACATTGCCGCTGGGAAGCACATTGAAGACGGAAGCGCCGGTTGAGTATTTGTTGGTGGCGGAGGAATCGCCGGCGCTTGTGACTGTCAACGTGTAAGTCGAATCCGCGGGGATGCAGGCCAGGGCATAGACTCCGTTTGTATCCGTCGCCGCCGTATAAGTGCCGCCCCGGCTGCGCGCCGCCGTAACAGTCGCGCCAGACACGGGCGCGCCGGTCGGGTCGGTTACTCGTCCGCTGATGATCTGGCCGCTGCCGTTGGTATAGATATTATAGATGCAGGCCTCCACCATGGTGAAATCGGCATTGACGTCAACAAGGTCCACTTCCGGCAGCGCGTACCAAATATCGTCGTCGCCGGCAAAGCCCAGGTTCAAATGATGAAAAAGAGTCGAGGAACTGTAGCCGTAACCGTCGCACACTACGCTATGTCCGCCGTCATACTCGACGCCGAGCATGACAGGCAAACGGGCGTCGAGGTTGGGATTGATCATATTCATCAAATCCGGGCCGGTGATGCCACTGCCTTCGTTTTCGTAGTAGGCGGCATTGGCGAACTTGAATGTGTTCCTCAAGGCTTGCCGGGCGAGATAGGTTGTTGAAGCAGAGTTATTCGACGTATAGGCCATGTTGATTGCGACTCCGGCATCATGAGTCAGATAGCCAATCGCCATTGCCTGGTTCGTGTTTGGGTTGTTGGGCGACAAAGGCATGTTGGTCCACTGATACGGCCCGCCCGTGCCGTTGCCGCCGAGCAATTGGGTCGTCTGCGCAACACCGTTGTTCGTGATGATAAAGCGGCCAGTGCCAACGCCGGTGTTCGGATATTGGAAATAGAACATCTCCTGCGCCAGCGCCGTGGCGATGCAACCGCACGGGTAATTGTTGGTATCGCCATTCGGACCCGGCGGGGTAAAGTAGTTATAACAGGCATCTTGAAGGCTTGCGTCAAGGGTTTGGCTCCAGAGAGTCTGGACAAACGGCGCCACCCGGATTTGCGACGCCACGACGATGCTCCCATTCTCCTCCACATCCGGCGGCGGATTGGGTGAACCCGCCAGGAAGGCGCGCCATTTGACGCGGGACTTCAACCCGGACACCGCCCGCGAGCCCGCCCGCGCCCGCGCCATGCGCCGGGGCATATCGCGGTTGACCAGCGCCGCCATCGCGCTCCCGGACGACGCGTTAAAACTCCCTGTGGCGGAGAAAGCGACAATCGGCTCCGCCAGGTCATCAGCGGGCAGAACGACAAAACCGGACGGGTCCAGATGCACAACGTAATAAAGAAACTCCCCGTTGGCATCCTTGACCGCTTCCGTGTTTTTGATTTTGGCGGACAACTGACCGCCCAATGGCTGGCGGTCCTGATGCAACCAGCCCTGGACCGCGCTCGTTGCGGTATCGGCGGAGACCGGGGCGCCGAACGCCGCTCCAGACCAAAACAGCAAGCCAGCGAAGGCAACTGCGCCCCAACTGCTCAGGATGAGCAATCGAGAATCTTCGTGTGCTGTAGTTTTAAAGCGATACATTTTGCCATTCTTCTAATAATCGCCGCGACGAAAAATGTCGAGAATTGAATACACGGCAAGGGGAGCGCGTGCGTCTCGCGCGCCGTGTTTGGCGTCCCGCCGAACACATCATCGCCCGGGAGCGCAGTCGAAGATTCACCGCACCGCAAAGAACCCGAAGCGCACAAAGCGGCACCCGGTAGGGTGAGACTCCCTTGGCGCGCCATAGCCGCTGCGGCGACGGCGGGCGTCGAACCCCATCTCGATTTAACGTCTCGCCAAAAAAATCTCTGCCTGGAAGCGCGGTTCAAAGCGTGCCGCAGTCAGGATTTCGGCCCAAATGAGCGCATCCGTACACTGCCCCCGCGCGATCTGCCGATTCCCTCGCCCCACGAAGTGGGGAGAGGGTTAGGAAGAGGGGTTCATTCCGTCAATAGTAGCAGTGTACGGATGCGCCCGCCCAAACTATGGCTGCCCCCTTTTTCTTTTTTGCTGATGTGGCATTCGGCAGGCCGGAACATTTCACACGAAGGGATGGGGCAAAGAATATTTAGGATTTCCCAAAAAACGGAGAGACAGAAGATAGGGTTTCCTTCAAAAGTTCCGGTTGCATGAAAGGGCGCATGGTCTTTTGGAACAGGTGTTTTGGCGTGGGAAAATGAGTGCGCCAGTCGGAATCCAGGATGAGATCAAACTTTCAGGCCGGTCGGTTCCATCAGGGAGAGCTTTCAATGCTCACGCAACGGTTGTATCCGGAAAGGTCGTTTTCTGCGGCGGTTCATTTTCCAAAAGGTTCTATTCAAACGGAAGGTTTTTCACGCAACCTCCGCCGTCGCACCATCCCGACTATGGAAAACGAGGGGGATACCATCAAAAATGAAGATTAAAGGTCATTTTTCTAAGACCGCCACGCATGGCATGGAAAAGCTTCAAACCATCTAAAAAATAAAAAGGAGACCCCCATGAAAATTATTCGACTGGCTTCGATTTTTTGTGCAGCGCTGCTGCCATTGGTCCAACAGGCTCAAGCCAAAGCCAAGCCAGTATCAACAGCTTCTCAGGTAAGCGGCAGGGTTTACAGTTCCGGTGGAGTAGCAATTTCCGGCGCATCAGTTCAAATCGGCAGTTCCACAGCAACTAGCGGGAGCGATGGCAGCTATTCAATCACCGGCCTAACAGCCGGGACTTATCCTGTAACGGTGAGTGCAACTGGTTACACAACTCTTTCCAGCGCGCTGTCAGTTCCGGCTTCGGCACAACTCACGCAGAATTTCACGCTTACCCCTAGCCAATCATCCTCATCGAGCACGTCCCCCAGCGTTACAAGTATTACCACGCAGTATTCTCCCAATGGGGATGCGCTTTACTTTTTGGAGGGAGTGACTTTTCCTGTCACCTTCACCGCCACTGTGGGTTGGGGCACGCATCCAGCAGGCACCGTGCAATTCCTCACGCCAAACGACGGCATTTATTCCGTGAATGCAAATGGCGGGAACACGGTATCGCAGCAAATTGATGTGGGCAGCGCTTTTGGCCTGGGCGGACAATTGCAAGTGCAGGCCATCAGCAGCGATGGAACTTCTGGCGTTGCCACAGTTGCTAATTTTGTCGTCATGCCCGCCATTCCGAATTTAATTTTTCAACTCGAGGACCGGGGAAACAATTTCTATTACCAATCCACATTAGGAGCCAATTTACAATTCTTTAATGACTTTCTGCCCTCTGGAGTAAGCGTTAATTCCAACATTCCCATATTTGGCGACAATCCCTTTGGCTTGGAGTATGTGCCTTCACTTAATACGACCGTGAATGGCAACAATGTAAATATGCTGTTGCAATTAAGCAGCAGCAACTTCCCTTCATTGGATGTCGGTCCATTTGAATTTGATTTAACCCCAGAGTTGAATATTTCTGGAACCTACATCTTCCCTCCGGGACAATGGCAATGGAGTGGAACTATTGGAGTGAATGCAGAAGGAGGATTTCAGGTTACATCTTACTTGCCGGTTCCTGTTCCTGTACCAATATATGCCAGTATCGCTCTTGACCTATCAGCGGACGCAGGCTTTAGTGTGAGCAATTTATATCCAGTTACACTGATTGGCACCGGAGATTTTGATCCAACGCTAACCGGTGCATTAGGAGCTGGTATTGATGGCTTACTGGCAGTGGAAGGCTGGGTTAGTGGAGGAGTTGACTTGACTTTCCAATATCCGCCGCAACCGCAACAGACAGCCCTCATATATTACGAAATCGAAATATCAGGCGGCGTGACCGTTTATGCATTACTGTGGAGTTATACAGATCAATTGTTCGCTTGGGATTGGCCGAGCCAACCCGCTCCTCTGGCGCTTTTTAGCGAGCCAAGTTCGCTACAACCGTATCCGCGTAATTATTTGAAGAATCCTTCGTATGGCCTGTTTCACGGCTATCCAAAACCGACGGGCGTTTCAAATGCTGGGGTGGAGCCTCAGGGTATAACCCCTACGAACACCACCGAAAATCCCGCACTCTACGCCTTGCAAACCGATGTTTTCCCGTACTCGGAACCCAGCATTTCGGCAAATGGAACCAATTGTTACGCCGTCTGGCTTTATGACAATCAAAGCCGAAGCGCAAACAATCAGACGATGCTGGTATTTTCCGAGTTTGATGGATCAGAATGGAGCGATCCCGTGCCCGTGGCGGATGATGGCACGGCGGATTTTCATCCGCAGTTAAAGGAATTCCCAGACGGCTCGGCAGTCGTCGCATGGGAAAATGAAGGGGCTGTTTTGTCCAGTAATGCTAACTTCACCGCCATGCTAACAAACATGGAAATTGCGACGGCGTTTTACGATCCAGTGGCTGGCCAATGGCAGCCGATGCAGCAACTCACCACAAACAATTATCTGGATCGGACTCCACGAATCGCCGGACCCTCTGAAAACAATTTGATGCTCGTATGGGTAGCCAATACGAACAACGATATTGAAGGGAGCGACACAAACGTAAATCAACTTGTGTTCACCACTTGGGATGGTTCTGCTTGGAGCACGCTGCAAATCTTTGCCAGTGTGCCGTATCCTCTTATCAAATATGATTTGTCTTATGATGGCACGAACGCCTTTGTCGTGATGAGCTTGGATTCGGACAACACATTGACAAATGTGAGCGCGCATGAGTTGTTTGAAGTTGCGTATCAGAATGGCAGTTGGGGAGGCTTGACACAATTGACAACCAACCAAGTGCCGAATGACAACCCGCAGATGGCGATTGACCCGTATGGCAACATTGTGCTTGCTTGGCTTCAAGGCAATACGTTGTCGTCTGTGGTGAATTTCAATTTCACAAACCAACAAGTGATGGCGACCAACCACTATTCGTGCAATCTGGCCGATTTCAAACTGGCCAACAGCATTGATGGACGATTGGCCATTGTGTGGGCGCAACCGTCACCGCAATATCCGTCGGATTTGTATGGCATGTTTTACGACCCAATCTTTGACGTTTGGGGAAATCCAAAGCAATTGACGGACGATCCCGAAACGGAACTCGAAACGGCAGCGACATTTTACAGCACCAATCAATTGATTGCTTTGTACGATCGTGTGGACATTTCGACCAACGAGGTCGGTGGCACTTTTATCACAAACGCCGATTTGTATGTGCTGCAATATCAACTTACGAACAATCTGGTGTTGGCCGCCAATTCGCTGACGGTTTCGCCCGCCAATCCGGCGGTCGGCGATACTGTGACTTTGTCCGTAACGGCTGAAAACTTGGGCGACAGCGGTGTGTCGAATGTGCTGGTTGTGTTTTATCAGGGCGATCCGACCAATGACATGGAGATTGGGGAGACGAATCTGGCCCTCGTGCTGGTTCCCGGCGCAACCAACGTGGTGAGCATTCCGTGGACAGTGCCAGCCACCACCAACTCCTTGGTGGTGTATGCGGTGATTGATCCTGATCAACAATACCCGGAAAGTGACTTGCAGAATGAAGTGATCAACAACACGTTTGTCGAGCAGGATTTGGCAGTGCAATCCGTAACGTGGGGTCAAATCACAAGCAATTTGCTTTCGATCACAGCGACGGTGATCAATCAGGGTGCGATTCCCAGCCAGCCAGCAACGGTGAACTTCCTGCTCAATTCCCTGACCGGCACGAATCTGTTCTCGACAAACATCGTGAGTTTGACTCCGGGACAATCCATTGGCGTGAACTTTATTTGGAACGTGTCGAATCTGGGAAATGGGCTGAATCTGTTCGCAGTGGTTAATTCCGGAACCAATGCGCTGGATTTCAATCCGCAAAACAACACCTTGCAACTAACTCTTGAGCCGAACATCACACAAGTGAATGTGCAGTTGGGGCCGGCGACTGTCCTTTCAAACGGGTTGGTGCAGGTTTCCATAACGGGTTTGGCCGGGCAGACGTATGTCATCGAGGTTTCGACGAACCAAACGAATTGGTCCACATTGACGGAGGTAACGCTCACGAATGGCTCGGGGCAGTTTCTGGATACTTCCACGAACGATTTTTACCAAGCTGTTGTGCTCTCGCAGGCGCAGCCGCAATTGGGCGCGCCTCAATTTTCCGCCGGAGGCACGGCACAGGTCTTGATGACAGGTTTGGCTGGGCAGACTTACATTATTGAGGCTTCAGCCGACCTTATCAATTGGACGCCAATTATGATCTTTTCCGCCACCAATTCGCAATTTTATTTCAGCGATCCGTCGGCACGGAATTACACTCAGCGATTCTACCGCGCAATTCTTTTGAGCAGGGGGTATGTCGCGCCCCCGATCCCGGTCGTCCTCGGTTTCGGCTCGGCACAGCCTTTAACCACAAATGGTTTCAACTTAATGCTTCAAGGAACAATTGGGTCAAATTATGTCATTCAAGCCTCCACCGACCTCGTCAATTGGCAGACGATTACGAATTTTGTCAGCACGACTTCGCCGGTCTATTTTAGCGACCCAGCAGCGACAAATTTTAGTCAGCGATTTTATCAGGTGGTGATGCAGTGATGGAAGCCGCCAGATTTCTGCAAAGTCGGCTCAAATGGCATCCGGGGCAGGCGGGCAGGCGTCAGTCCTCACTATTGACACAAATTTAGCGTTGTCGTTTTTCGTTATAGTCTGCTTCGCCTGCACCAGCTTGGCGGGGGGCCATGGGCCGGGTGGACATCCTTTCCCTTTCATTCATCCGCAACGGGCAGTTTTTACAAGAAAACGGGCAGGCCTCGTGCTTTTGGCAGCGGCATGGTGGGTTTGTCTTGCGCGCGCAAACAAAGCGGCACTTTCACACTCGACCCGCCATAATGGAATCTTTCATGGCATCCGTGAAATCCGTGCCATCCGTGATCAAATTCTTAAAACACCAATGGTCATTAAACCGTCCAACCAGTCCAAGGCGGCTTTATCGTTAACGTAACGGGCTTGTTGCGGGTTTGTTGCCGATTTTGTTGCCAGCTAACCCGTTGACTATCAACACTTGTTGCCGTGTTGCCGATTTTCCAGACCTATCATCCATATCTTGCCTTTATCAGATGGCTCATTTTATACAGCTTCTCACGAGGCATCCACTATGCATTACAGTTGCCAAGCTTCCGGGGTTGCAAACTGAAAGGCAAAATGGCTTCTGAAAACATCTTCCGTTAAATGCGGTTGACCCGTTTGCGCCGGTTCAGCATCATTCCCGGCTTGAAACATACCGAAAATGTTCTGGTGTGACCAATTAGTCGAAACGATTGAAGGGCCGCAAACAATCAACGATTCGAAGACGCCCTCCGGACGCGCCCATGTCGGCGCTCTGCGCGGGCCGCTCATTCACGACGCGATCTATCGGACTCTCCAGGCCAAAGGCGTTCCGGCGCGTTTCCTCTTCGGCGTGGACGATTACGACCCGGTCGATGAAATCCCCTATGGCGAGGCCGAACACTTCGAGAAATATCTTGGCGCGCCGCTCTGCAACACGCCGCCGCCTCCCGGCTCAAACGCAACCGACATGGCCGACCATTACATATCCGAATTCTTCAGCGTGTTCGCCGAACTCGGCATCCGCCCCGAATTCTACCGGATGCGCGACCTCTACCGCTCCGGCAAGTTCAACGAAGCCATTGACGCCATTCTCCGCAAGGCTGACGTCGTCCGCCGCATTTACAAGAAGGTCAGCGGCTCGGAGCGCGCCGAAGACTGGCATCCGTTCCAGGTTGTCTGCGAAAAGTGCGGGCGCATCGGCACCACGGTGGTCACGGCCTACGACGGCAGGGAAGTCACCTACGAATGCAGGCCCGATTTGGTGAAGTGGGCGATTGGTTGCGGGCATCGCGGCAAAGTGCCGCCCTTCGATGGCAAAGGCAAACTCCCGTGGAAGCTGGAATGGTGCGCCAAGTGGCGGACCTTTCCCGTGACCATCGAGGGCGCGGGCCAGGACCACAGCACAAAGGGCGGATCACGCGATGTGGCGATGGCTTGCCTGCGTGAAATCTTCGGGCAGGAGCCGCCGCTGAATTGTCCTTACGATTTCTTCCTCGTTGGCGGCGCCAAGATGAGTTCCAGCAAGGGTGTGGGTGTGACTTCCCGCGATATGGCGGACTTTTTGCCGCCGGAGATTCTCCGTTTCCTGCTCATCCGCCCTCCTCCGCGCCAACCGGTCAACTTCGGGCCGTCGGAAGTTTACATCACCAAACTTTTCAACGAGTTTGACCGCTCCAAACACAATTATTTTGACAATGCAAAGTCGTTGCCCGGAGACAAGCGCATCTACGAACTCTCACAGGTGCAGCCGGAGCCGGATTATTGGGCGGCCGACTTTCAACTCGTCACCGCGCTGACGCAAATGCCGCATCTGGATGTCGTGCGGGAGCTGGAGAAGCGCAAAGGCGCGCCCTTCACCGCGCTGGAGCGCCGGCACCTCGAACTCCGCATTCGCGCGGCCCACTACTGGGTCGAACATTACGCCACCGAGGAGGAAAAAACGCGATTACAGGAAACCCTGCCCGCGCGGGCGCAGGACCTCTCCGTCACGCAACGCGCCTTTCTCCACATTTTGGCCGGGCTGCTCCCGCAGGCCAAGTGGGAAGGCGACGCGCTTCAAGTTTGCATCTTCGACGCCGTTCGCCTCACGCCCATTGACCAGCCGGGCGCGTTCAAAGCCATTTACCGCGTCTTGCTCGACCGCGAAAACGGCCCCAAAGCAGGCAACTTCTTCTCCTTTTTGGACCGCGACTTTGTCGTGCGCCGCTGCCTGGAACTGCCGGTTGACAAATTGAAATTCTGGCAGGAAACCGGCATGAACGAGGAAGCCTTTGCGCAATGGCTGGCCAAGGAAAGACCGAATATCAGCGCCTTGTCAGCCAGGCTCGAACATGAAGACGGCGCGGGCATCATCGAATTCTTCGCCACAATGGCCGACGGCAAGACTCACTGCAAGCGGGTGCTGTTCGAGGGACTCAAGAGCGTGGATGCAGCCCGCCAGCGGCTCGGCGAGATCGAGAATCAAACCGGAATCAAAATCTCCAGGCGAACATAGAATGGCTTTTCGAATCCATGACAGCGTGGCGCGCGGCGAGATTGACAATCGCGCCAAAGGAATCGTGCGCGGCAAAATCTGGCTCGCGGGACGGGCCGGGCCGATCGTCCTCGAACTCAAGGGCAACGCCTGGCCGGATATTGCGGGCTGCCTGCTCACGTTCACAAACCCGCAGAAGCTCCTTCTGCATCCGCATCTTGACACGCTCCATTCCATTCAGCGCGGCAGCATCGGCGATCTCACCGCGTCGCGAAAAGTTCGTGTATTTGACGTGCCGCTTGAAGAGGCCCTGGCCATGATCCGGCGGGAGGAGAAACCGCCGGAGCACATGGCCAACAGCCTGTATCTCGAATGGTTCAGCGAGGCGAACGGACGGGTGGTGATCGAGAGCGCGAGTTATGAACTGGCCCTATCCGCGCCGGAATGGCGCATGACCCCGGAAGAGGATGCGGAGCGCGCAAAACAAGCCGCACAGGGCATGGTGGATTTCATGAAAAGGCTCAACGACGCGGTGGAAACCCACCAATGCGGGCAGAAAGACCATGAGGAGCCATGGGACGAGCACGATTACGAGAAGTTCCTCAGGGAGTGCGACGCGCGAACGGACAAGTACGGGGAACTGCTGGATAAATACGGCGACTCCGAAGAATCTGCGGCGAAGATCGCGAAGGAGATGGGTTGGAACCGCACGGACGACGAGAACGGCGACGAACGGATGTCCGTCGAAGAGATGAATGAGATCTGCGAAGCCGCCGCCAACGAACCACCGCCCGAACCAGACCCGCACACCGAAGGAATCGACTGGATTCGCAACGAGAACGGCGATCTCCTGCATCCGCTGCAACATCGTTGTTCTGAAAGCGCGATGAAATTCTGGCATAAGATCAGCAAATTGGGCCTCGACCCATCAGCCGACAAGGACTTGGATCAGTTCATGTTCGAGTTTCAAACCACCGGCACAAAACTGGCTGGAGCTTTGAGCAGCGTCGCGCGGGAAGAGGGCTGTGTGGATCCTGCGTTCACAGTGGCGTACCTGAAACGCGCGCTGGGCCATTTGCACCAGGCCCAAGCCGGACTGGAAGCAGTCGCGCCCAAGACGCTATTGCCGCAGGCGATGATTGCGGAAGCGCGTCAGGAACTGTTTGAAATCCGCGAAGGCATCCTTCAGTTGATGGACCGTTTTCGTGGCCGCTGACCTCACAAAAGCCGAATTTACCATATGAATGGCAGGTCCACAGAATCGAGTCTTAAGCGCGATCTGCGCCGGGTCTTGCGCAGCATGGATTTCGTGTCGCGGCATCCGGCGCTGAAGCGGAACGGCCCGGAGGCGGAGCAGTTCGCCAGGATCTACCAGCAACTCGGGATGGCGTGGGAGTTTCTAGCGCTGCAATGCCGGCATCGCAGCGGCTGGCGCAAACGTCGTGATGCAAAGTTTGCCTGCAATGTCTGTGACTGAAGCGAACTCAATGCCTGTCTCAATGAAAGATGTTCGGGCAAAATCTGATGAGTTTTTCCCGGTTGTCAGAGCCGTCCCTGCCGTCACAAAGCCAGAACGTCACCATTACGACAAACGCGCACTGGCCAGCGAGAAGGCTTATGTGGAATGCAAAGACGTTCAAGAATGGGCTGATTACAAACGAGCGGAGACGGGCAGTAAAAAAAGAGTCAGCGATTTGGATTTTATCAGGTTTCGGAGGGGAGAGCCGCTAATCCCACGGATGATGGGAACAAGAACTCGCTTTGAACCCAGGGGGTTTGAGCAAACTACTGCTTCCGTCTAATTTTAACTCTTTTTTACTTTATTTAATTAGAGTTTTGGTTATTTTATTGATTGACACGCAGCCAAATAGTGTTTATGGGCGTGTGGGGTGAAGCGTATAGGTTGCGATGATTATGGAACGTTGGGATACGCTCTGAATCGGAAATGGTTTCGGCATCCATACAGGGTCAGCATTATTCCGCCGAGGAGGATTAGTGGTAGCGTCTTTGGCTCAGGAACTGCCATTGTGGAAAATGTAATGTCGTCCAGTTCGGCAAAATAATCGCTGGTAAACTCAAGTTCTCCCGTCATACCGGCATAAGGAGCTATATCGACGCCAAACACGTCATAGGCCACTCCAGACGGACTTTCGCCGGAGGAAAGAACGACCGGCGAGAGGTTGTTTCCAGCAAAAGATACGAATAAAGTTTGGAGGGAGATGGTAGGCTGGTCAGACTTGAATTGAAGCGACTGAGCATTTGCCGGAACGGTGCCGGATTGCGATAGAGCCACACTGCTATCGCTAGGGTTGGCATAATTATAGCCATCTTGCAGAAACGCGGTGTAATTTCCGTCGATTACTGCTCCGTATGAAGTACTCAACAAGTCTATCGAAGCGGCACCGGTTGAGACATCATTGAATTCGACTGTCGCCTGCGGAATACCGCCATACGTCACAGTCCAATAAGGAAATGCGCTTGCCGCAGTAACCGCCGAAGCGTCGTATGGGTTACCAGCAAAGATTGGATTCGCCATCTCAAAATTGAGGTTTTGGAACGTGCCTTGCGCGATAACGGATGGTAAAAAAACGCCGAAGCAGAAACCCAATATCATCACCACAAGTCGAACGGTGATTTTCATATCTCTGATAATTAAACCTTTCCGCGCGGAATGCAAGGATAATCAATTCTTTGGTCAGGTCTTGAAAGCCCTCGGAGAATGATGAAATAGCCCTGCTTTTTGGGCGTTTGTCAGGAAACATACTTGACAAACAGGCCCCCGGCATGCGTTTTAACCAATGTTTACAGGGGTTTCGTGTTTAAAAAAAACCTCCCACCATGGGCTGTACAATTTCCGCCTTTTGTGCTAAAATCGTCAAATGAGCACGCTGTGTCGCGCCGGCCGGAGATGGCAGAAATATGGAAGGGCAGAAAAATCAGCCCCGAACTTTCGGGGTTCTGCCGAACCCATCTTTCTGCCATCCTTCCGCCAGGCAGGCTTGCCGCGCCATAGCCGTTGCGGCGACGGCGGGTCGCACCCTGTCGCAGTCAGTCGCAGCGATCTGGGGAAAGGCTCGGGCAAAACTTATGAGCCTTTTGAGCTTTTTCGCGGCTATTCCGTTATCGTTAATCCTCCGAGCCAACTGGTTTCCACTCAGTCAAAACAGGCTTGCCGCGCCGTAGCCGTCTCGTCCGCCGTAGCCGCTGCGGCGAAGGGGGATGCGGCGAAGGCGGGTCAAACCATGATAAACTTAGTTAAATATGAGTTGTTTGGTCAAGATGACAATCAAATTATATCCAAATACTTTAAGGTGAATGATTTACAAAGTGAATAGCTTATGGGTGAGTCAAACCCAGTCAAAGTGGGTCAAAGCGATTTGAGCCTCTTCCCAACTCGCCAAAGCGGCACATAATGTAAGGGTATGGCATTATCAAGCCCAGACGTTTTGGAGACTGCGCCGCTCGTGACCGAGCTGCTGGTCACGGGCATGAATTGCGCCAATTGCTCACGGCACGTCACCGACGCCCTGCAAGGCGTGCCCGGCGTGGCGGGCGCGGATGTGTCCTTGCAGGAAGGGCGGGCGCGGGTCCGATGGCAGGCCGGCTTCGAGAGGAAAGTTGCCAGTTTGTTGGAGGCGGTCGCCGCCGCGGGTTACCAGGCAAAACCGGCCCCGGCTGAAAGCGAAGAAAAAAGGCCCGCCGCCCTCGCGGGCTGGCGCTTCAACGTCGTCATCGGCCTGGCGGGCACAGTGCCGCTCATGGCCGGGGAATGGCTTTTTCATTGGGGCGCTCAGGCGTGGTTTCGATGGCTCTCATTTGCGCTGGCGCTGGCGGTGCAGGTTTTGTGCGGCGCGCGCTTTTATCGCGGCGCATGGAGACAATTGCGTCTGGGCGCGTCGAACATGGACACGCTGGTCGCGCTGGGTTCGACGGCGGCGTTTGGCTACAGCGCTTGGGCGTTGCTGTCGGGCGCGGGCGGGCATCTTTATTTCATGGAGGCGGCGGCCATTATCACGCTCATCAGCATCGGCCATTGGATGGAGGAACTGGCCGGCCGCCGCGCGGAAACATCCTTGCGCGCGCTCCTTCACCTCGCCCCGGCAACGGCGCGGCGGCAAAACGCCGATGGCACCGAAACGGAAGTTCCCGTGGCGCGGCTCCGGCCCGATGACA
>Ga0116121_1000937_pt1 | contig 13238 bp, 8 predicted proteins | sample June2015DPH_13_1_FD_89725 | JGI IMG/M metagenome (GOLD analysis project Ga0116121, IMG submission 89725) | Peatland microbial communities from SPRUCE experiment site at the Marcell Experimental Forest, Minnesota, USA - June2015DPH_13_10 | ecosystem: Environmental > Terrestrial > Soil > Wetlands >...
ACTTCCAGCGGGCGCGCGACGACTCCGACTGACGACGGCATTCGAGATCTACTGGAACTCTATCTCTCTCTGCGAAAAGGTGCTTCCGGTTCAGAATCGCCAGATCACTTTGGTTCCCGGTCGCAGCGATTTGCACTGGCGGGGCTACAGCGATTTCAAGTTGCTGCCTGCCTGGCTGCCGCTGACCCCGGATTATGACCGAGTTCGGTCCGAACCGCCTTGGCGGCGCACGCCATCTGGTTGGTGCACACGGTATGGCGCAGTGGACGAACTACTCCAAAAAAGCGATAACGCTCTGGTGCTAATGAACGGCGGCGACGAACTTGCCTTGTCCTTTCCGGCCAGTCAACTGCCTGCGAAGCCTGCCGGTTTTGTGCGGGATTTTTTTCTTTATGCCGTCGGCTGGGACAAGGATGCGGATTTTCATGTCAGCCAGGGCTGGAGGGTTGAACCGCTCCCGTTTCATGGCATGGACGCCCAAGCCTACGACCATCAGCAGCAGCCGGCCGGACTCAATGACGATTGGAAGACAAAGTACAACACGCGCTGGGTGGGGCCGATGGTGTTGAGCAGAAGTGGCTCCCATGAAAAAGGCGACAATTTAAGCTTGCTCCACTCTGCTCCCTGAATTGCCAAGGCGGGCGACGACATTAATGCCCCGCCGTGGCAAATCGGCCAAGGTGGCATACACGCCAAAGAGTTGGTCCCCCAGAACCACATCGCCGATCTTGAGCTCTTCCCATAGGTGTACTTCCGAGGGGAATTGGATGGTGGAGCCGAGGGGAATCGAACCCCTGACCTTCTCATTGCGAACGAGACGCTCTGCCAACTGAGCTACGACCCCAACCAGTTAAATATCAAGCACTTGCGGATGGTATGAGCGATTACAAACTTTGTGCTCCTAACCTTCCTCCTAACCTGTATAATGCACGTATGGAAAACGCACATCGCAAGTCAGGCAAGTTTCATCGGGTGGCGGATCATTTATACCGCTACTCAACAACAAGGAAATACTATGCCGTATTTAAATTTCATGGCAAGACCAAATGGATACCCCTCAACACCACCGACAGGGAGCTCGCGGCGAGGCGGCTGAAAGAGGAGGTTGAGAAATTCAAAAAGACTGATCCGGCCGCGAGCCTCATGACGCTGGAATCGTTGCTCGGTCTTTACGAGCAATCCATTCAGGGCCTGGCCAAGCACACCCAAGCGACCCGAAAATCCATTCTCAGTAAATTCAAAAAAACCTGGAAACCCGGTTTGGTCATGCAGGTCAAGGCCGTGACGAAGGGCCAGGTTCAGCTTTGGCTCAGCGAACAGCGGGGCCGGTTGAAAGGTTCATCACTCAACGAATACATCCGTTTCACCCGACATCTGTTCGCCGTTGCCGTTGACCACAAGGTCATCGGAGATTCACCCGCACGGGAATTGAAACTTGTTCGCGTGGAGAAGCCGATTCGGACAACCCCCACCTTTGAGGAATTCATCAGAATCGTGGAGGAAATCAGAAGCCAGAGATTCAACGCCGACGCTGCCGATTCTGCCAACCTCGTAGAATTCATGGGGAAAGCCGGTGTCGGGACCGCCGAGTGCGCCAACTTGCGCGGCGAACACGTTGACTTGCCCGGAGGGAAGATCACCCTGTATCGGCAAAAAACCGACACGGGATATTCGATTCCGATCTTCCCGCAACTGAAGCCTCTTGTGGAGCGGCTTACCGCCGAGGGGAAGATTGTCGCCGGACAGCCGGTTTTCCGCGTGAAAGACCCGAAGAAATCGCTCGATGCAGCCTGCCGACGGCTCGGAATAATGCACTATTCCTCCCGCGCACTCCGGCGCTGTTTTATCACCAGAGCCATTGAACTTGGGGTGGACTTCAAAACAATCGCCGGATGGCAGGGCCACCAGGACGGCGGCGTCCTGATCGCCAAAACATACAGCCATCTCAGAAACGAGCACTCCGACAACATGGCGAAAAAACTCGTGATGTAAATTGTGGACTCATTTAACCAATTGTTGCATTTGGAATAGTCTTGCCTTTTGATTGATTTAGGACGAATAGTTCAAGCATGGCTTTATCTATTCGCCACAAATCAATCAAGACCCTGCAAGGGGCTATCCCCAGGGGAACCCCTTTTGACAGTCGGCAGTTGCGGAAAGTCGGGGTGTCCCCGGCACTGGCGCACCATTATTTGAAATCGGATTGGCTGGCACGATTGGGGCGCGGCGTCTTTATGTTTCCCAAGGACACATTGCGCCGGGAGGACTCGTTGAAATTCCTGTCCCGCCAAGTTGAGGGTTTTCATGTCGGCGGCAAGACCGCCCTGGCATGGCGCGGCATCCGCCACAATCTTCCCGCCCGCGAGCCAATCGCGTTATGGGGTGAAGGCAAATTCGTCCTACCCTCGTGGTTTGCCGAGCGTTTCCCGGCACGCTATACGGCGCGAAAATTGTTCTCACCAAAATTGCCAAGGGGGTTCTGTTTGCATCCGGTCCCAGAGACGCCGGATGGAGTGCTGGTTTCCGAACCCGAAAGGGCGTTGCTGGAGATGTTGAGCGAGGTTGGGGTCCATCAGGGCGTCGAGGAGGCACGCAACATCATGGAAGGGATCAGGTCATTGAGAATCGACACGCTGGCCAAACTCCTGATAAATTGTCAGCGGGTCAAAGTGCGGCTGCTGTGCGTCGCTTGGGCGGAGGATTTAAATCTGCCTTGGGCAACCGCCGCGCGAAAAGCCACCGGAACCCGGAATGGTCACAGCCGATGGACCGCCCGCCTTAAAAATGGAACTATCCTCAATATCAAACCATAATGGACAAATCCTACGTTGATACCGCCCGCGTTTTGCTGGAGAGCGTGCCGGTCATTTTTGAAACCCCGCACTTTGCCATGAAAGGGGGCACCGCGATCAATCTGTTTGTCCAGAATATGCCCCGCCTGTCAGTGGACATTGACGTGGTTTACACCGATCACACAACGCCGCGCCCGGCGGCGTTGAAGGCCATCTCTGACGGACTCAATGATGTCTGCAAAAAACTCGCAAAATTCGGGTTGGATGCCGAGGTTTCGGCCACGAGGGAAGGGGATGAAATCAAACTCTTCATCCGGCGCGGGCGCATTCAGGTGAAGGTGGAAGTCAACCATGTCTTCCGTGGAACGGTCTTGCCCATTGAAACACGTCCGCTGATTGCGGAAGCCCAGCGCCTTTTCACAACGGATTTATCAGCGCCGGTTCTCGCCCCTGCCGAACTTTACGGCAGCAAGCTTGTCGCAGCGATGGATCGCCAGCATCCACGAGACATTTTTGATGTTCGCGGCCTTTATCAGACAACCGGACTGACCCCCGATATAATCGAATGTTTTGTCTGCTATCTGGCCGGCCACAATCGACCCGTGCATGAGGTGTTGTTTTCCAATGACATTGATTTGACGGCGGCTTTTGAAAACGAATTCCAAGGCATGACGCAAAATCCGATTTCGTTGGCCGAACTACAGAAAACCCGCACCAAGCTCAAAAAGGAACTCCCAACCAAATTGACCGACAATCAGCGGCAATTCTTGATTGGCCTCGTGTCAGGAGAACCCGACTGGAAATTGATGAAATGCCCGCATCTTCAGAAATTGCCAGCCATTCAATGGAAGATTCAGAATCTCGCCCGCCTGAAAAAATCCAATCCGGGAAAGTTCGCTCAACAGGCCGAGGAACTGCGGACCCGGTTTACCGCCAAAGCGAGGTCGTAAGCAAATCGTTGAAGTCAACGAAATGGCCCGCTCCGGTCGTGGCGCGGACAGTTCATTTGAATTGCATCCGTCGCCATATTGCCTACGATTCGTCAATAATATGCAATGGGTTACGTCAACGGGAAACGACACCGAAATCTGCCTGGCATGAACCTGACAGATTACCATTCAAAGTATTTTGCATACGAACTGACCAAACGGTGTTCATCCGACAGCATGGAGAAGTTGGCCGCTTCTCTCGCTGACGCCCAGGTTGACCTCAACCCCCACCAGATTGACGCGGCCCTTTTCGCATTCCGTTCGCCGCTTTCCAGGGGCGCGATTTTGGCCGATGAAGTCGGCCTTGGCAAAACCATCGAAGCGGGAATTTTGCTCTCGCAAAAATGGGCGGAGCGGAAACGCAAGTTGCTGGTCATCGTTCCGGCCAATCTGCGAAAACAGTGGAACCAAGAATTGTCCGACAAATTTTTCCTGCCTTCCGTCATTCTCGAAACGCGGACGTTCAACGAACAGATCAAGCAGGGAAACCTGAATCCGTTTGACCGGGACATCATTGTCATTTGCTCATACCACTTTGCGCGGGCAAAGGACGTTTATATCCAAAAGGTGAACTGGCATCTGGTTGTCATTGATGAAGCGCACCGGCTGCGGAATGTTTACAAGCCGACCAACCGCATCGCCAACGCCATCAAAAATGCCGTTGCGCCGTTCCCAAAAGTCCTGCTCACCGCGACGCCGCTGCAAAATTCCCTTCTGGAATTATACGGTTTGGTCAGCGTCATTGACGATTACACGTTTGGCGACCTCAAGAGCTACAAAGCGCAGTTTTCCAGCCTCACCAACGAAAAAGACTACGCTGACTTGAAAGCTCGGTTGAAACCCATTTGCCAGCGCACCTTGCGGCGGCAGGTGTTGGAATATGTCCCCTACACTAATCGTAGGGCCATCGTGCAGGAATTCTATCCGACGCCGGAGGAACAACGATTATACGACCTGGTTTCCGATTATTTGCAGCGGCCAAATTTGTTCGCCTTGCCCGCCAGCCAGCGGCAACTAATGACCCTCATTTTGCGGAAGTTGCTCGCGTCATCCACTTTCGCCATTTCCGGCACGCTGGGCGCGTTGTCATCAAAACTCGAAACCATCGCCGCCGAACACGCCCCGGGGGAAATCATACCGGAGGAAGTTGCGCCCGATTACGAAGGGATTGACGAAACCGAGGAGGAATGGACCGACGAAGAAACGCCCCCGGATGAAAAGAAACGCTATTCCCCGGAGGAATTGAAACAAATGGCTGCGGAGGTTCAAGACCTCAAACAGTTTCAATCCCTTGCCAAATCCATCATCAAAAATTCCAAGGGCGAAGTTTTGCTGGCCGCTTTGAAACGCGGCATTGCGGCCGCAACCGAAAAAGGCGCACAGAAGAAGGCCATCATCTTCACCGAATCCACCCGCACCCAGGAGTATTTGCGAAGCCAGCTTGAGCAGACCGAATACGCTGGCAAAATTGTTTTGTTCAATGGTTCAAACACCGATGCGAAATCAAAGGAGATTTACCGCAACTGGCTTAAGAAACACCAAGGCACCGACCGCGTCACTGGCTCGCCCAGCGCCGACATGCGTGCCGCGCTGGTGGACTATTTCCGTGACGAGGCCATCGTCATGGTTGCCACCGAAGCCGCCGCCGAAGGCATCAATCTCCAATTTTGCTCATTGGTGGTGAACTATGATTTGCCGTGGAATCCACAGCGCATTGAGCAGAGGATAGGACGCTGCCACCGCTACGGCCAAAAAAGCGACGTGGTGGTGGTGAATTTTCTCAACAAGGCCAACGCCGCCGACCAGCACGTTTATCGAATCCTTGACGAGAAGTTTAAACTTTTCAGCGGTGTCTTTGGCGCGAGCGACGAAGTGCTTGGCGTGATTGAATCCGGCGTGGATTTTGAAAAACGCATCGTCCAGATTTATCAGACCTGCCGCACACCGGAGCAGATCGAATTCAATTTTAACGCCCTGCAAAAGGACTTGGAGCAGCAAATTGACGAGAAGATGCAGCAGACCCGGAAAAAGCTGCTTGAGAATTTTGACGAGGAGGTTCACGAAAAGCTGAAAATCAAAGACCGTGAGAGCAGCGATTATCTCACCAAATTCGACAACTGGCTCTGGCAAATCACCCGGCATTATTTGCAACCGTTCGCCCGCTTTGAGGACGGCCAAAATGCCTTTGTCCTGACCCGCAATCCGTTCCCGGAGGAAAATATCCATCCGGGGCCATACCGCAGCGGCAAAAACGTGGAGGATGCCAATCTTTACCGTGTCGGCCATCCACTTGCCCAGCGCATCATTCAGCGATGCAAAGCGATCACGCCAGCGCCAGCCGAACTTTCGTTCAAGTACACCGGAGCGGGCAAAACCATTTCCATCCTTGAACCGCTTGTTGGCAAGAGTGGCTGGCTATCCCTGACAAACCTGACGATCTCATCATTCGACACAGAGGACTGGCTGTTGTTTGCTGGCGTCACGGACAACGGCCAGGAACTTGACCCCGACCAGTGCCGGCGTTTGTTTTCACTTGCCGCCACCGAATCTCCGCAATTGCTTTTGACCCCGAATGACCCCGCACGCGTGCGGCTGGACGAGCAATTGACCCGGCACCAACAGGCCGTGCTGGCTGGTTTGAGCGAAAAGAACGCGGAGTTTTTTGAACAGGAAATGGGGAAACTAGAAAGCTGGGCCGACGACATCAAACAAAGCCTCGAACACGAGTTGAAAGACCTCGACCGTGAAATCAAGGACACCAAGCGCGAGGCCCAATTGGCAGCCAGCTTGGAGAATAAAGTTACTTTGCACAAGCGTATCAAAGAATTAGAATCCCGGCGCGCCGAGAAGCGCCGGGGATTATTTGAGGCACAGGATGCCGTGGATACACGCAAGGAGTCGCTGCTGGCAGACATCGAGGCGCGTTTGAAACAGGGCACTCAAGAGGAAACATTGTTTACAATACGATGGAGGGTCGAATGAAAAAAGCTGACGAACAAGTCGGTGAAAATATTATTGCTGAATTGAAGAAGCAAAAGCTGCTGTCCGAAGCGGCGCTGGAAAAGCTCAAGCCAAAATTGATTGCCGGGTCCTTGTCATCCTCAGACTGGAAACTCGCGTTCGAGACGGATCGTCCGCCAAAGGAGACCGCGAAATGAAAGCCAAGATCAGTAAACTTTCGCTGTTCGGCTTCCGTGGCGCGACCCAGCCAGTTGAAATCCATTTCGACACGTCCAAGCCGGTCACTTTGGTCTTCGGTGAAAATGGCACGGGGAAATCTACCATTGCTGACGCTCTGGACTTCGTATGTAACCGCCATTTTGGTTCGTTGGAAGACCGCAGCATGTCAGCGCAGCCAAAAAGCCACGTAACGTCTTTGGGGCAAGACCCGAAAAAATTGAAGGTGTTGCTCGCCTCGTCAGTTGGAAATTTCACCGGCACGTTGTCCAAAGATGGCCCGGTGATTTCGCCCGTAACCGGCTGTCCCGACGCACGGATTCTTCGCCGAAGCAACATTCTGCAATTGCTGGATGCCCAACCCAAACAAAGGTTTGAGGCCCTCAAGGCTTTCATCACCGTGCCGGGTATCGAAAAGTCAGAGGAATCGTTGCGTGAAGCGTGCCGCACCGCCGACGCCAATTACAACGAAGCGGTCCGCGCCTATACCCAGGCAGACACAGCGTTGGAGGGGCTTTGGACTGCTGAAGGGAAGCCTGGCAAAAGTGCTCTGGAGTGGGCAGCGGCAGAATCCGCGAAAGATTTAAGCGCACTCGAAACCGCTGTCACCTCCATTGGCCAAATCTCCACCAGTTTCCAAAATGCAGAGGACTCGCTCGGTTCTCTCGACCGTGCAGTGGGTGAACTTGCGGCGGCTCGTGCAGCACACACGAAGGCACATGATGAACAGACGAAAGTTGAAGCCAAACAATCGCAACGGAACGTCGCACTTCTCAGTCTGCTTCAGGACGCCAAAAATTATGTTGGCGGCCACAAAGACTCGGCGCTTTGTCCGGTTTGTGAGCAAGGAGTAAAGCCTGACAATTTGCTCGCACGATTGGACTCACGGATCGGCGAGATGAACGAACTTTCCACTTCGGCAACTGCCGTTACAACGGCCAAACGCGGTGTTGAGAGTAAAGAATCCGTTTTCGCACAAGCACAGAAAGAGTTTTGTCAGCGAGTTAAAACGCTGGGCGCATTGCTTAAAGCCTTTTCATTGAAAGAAATCACAGACTTGAAAATTGACTGGGCAAACTACGAGGACTTGCTCACATATGAGAAGCCTTCCGAGTCGCTTGAAGCCAAAGCCCGTGAGCTTTGGAAGATAATGCTTCCGGGGAAGCAACCTCTCGCAACGCGCAAACTGGCCGACCAGAAGTCCATCAACCAACGAAACGCCGTTAAGGGTCATCACGACACGCATGTTGACAAGCACAAGACGGCCGCTTCACTCTCCGCATTTTCATTGAAGCTCAACAAGGCACTGGCTATCGTCTCGCAGCAACGCAAGGCTTACGTCGAAGGCGTGCTTCTGGCGATTTCGGGCGAAGTGGAAAAACTCTACACTAAACTCCATCCCGGCGAAGGCATCGGAAAAATTCGATTTTACTTGAAAGCGAATGCAATCGGTTCGCTCGAGTTTGACGCACAATTCCAAACCGCGCCGGAAATTCCCCCGCAGGCTTATTACAGCGAATCGCACCTCGACACTCTCGGCATTTGCGTGTTCCTCGCGCTCGCCAAATATTTCATGACCGATAACACCATTGTCGTCCTTGACGACGTGGTTACCTCAGTGGACGGCCCGCACCTGGATCGTTTCATGCAATTGTTGCATGACGAAGCCCCTAATTTCAATCAAGTCATTGTGACCACCCATTATCGGCCGTGGAGAGACCGTTATCGGACTGCGCGAGGTCCAGCGGCGAAAACACAAGTGATTGAGCTTCGATTGTGGAGTTTGCTGTGGGGCGTCCAGGCGGATGAAGCGGTCACGGCGATAAAAGAACTTCGCACCTGTCTTGCCGCTCCGAAAATGGATCGTCAGGCTGTCGCCTCCAAAGCCGGCATCCAGCTTGAAAGTATCCTTGATTTCTTGACGTTCCACTACGGCTGTAAGATGCCCCGGCAGGACGATCCAAATTACACGCTTGGCGCGCTGGCGATGGGAATTGATTCAAAGCTCGGCAAGCTCTTGAAAACACTACGGCCAAGCGCTGCTGGACAGCCGAAGGTAGAAACCTTACTCAAGGCTCTGATTGACGAACTTACCAACAAAGCATGGATTCGCAATAAAGCGGGTTGCCATTTCAATAATCTCGGTAGCGAAATCACGGATTCCGAAATTAAAGAATTCGGAACAAAGGTTCTCGCGCTGGCAGACGCGCTTGTTTGCGCGGATTGCGAAGCGTTTCCCACCACCAAACCTTCTGGCAGCTTTTGGCAATGCGGGTGCGGTAAAGTGGAACTCCATCCTTTGATTCAACCGGGCGCTCCCTTATCAAACCTCAAGGAGGAAGAATGGACTGCGTCAATACAACCAATCGCAGTCTCGCCACCGCCCCCACTTTCTGCTAAAACATCACCATGACGCGCAAGCAAAAAGTTGAACTGACGTGGATCGGGGAAGGAGGACCGACCCAAGGGCACACTGCATACCGAACACATTAGCCCTGGCCACAAATACCAATGATTCAACCTCTTCCCATTTCGTTTTCGAAACTTCACGAGAAAGCACTTGCCGAGAAACGTTTGATCGTAAGTATATCGACCAGACTGCGCCAACGTGTATGGAGACTGTTGGCCGACTACAACGACTCTGTAGGGGTGCAACGCGACCCAAATGATCGCTGGATTGATAGTTCAGATATCGCGACAGAAATCCTTCCAAAGTTGGAACGGCGATACGGGGTTGACCATTTGGTGGTTAGCGGCCAATCAGGTGAAGTGAAGGTGGATCTAAAGGGCTTCATTGCTAAGTGCGATCCTCCATATGTTTTCGACGTTATTCAGCTTTGGTATGACGAATTGCCCCCAGACAGGCAGCATTCCCTTCAACAAGAACTGAATTTGATTTTTGAGGAAGAGTCCTGCCCGTGGTGTTTTTGTGAGAGAAGCTTCTTTCAAATAGACTCAAAGTTCCTTGAAGAAAGAGTGCAAGCGCAGGTTCATGAACTGCTCAACACACAAAACCACTTCGGAGCCTTGCAGGAGTTTATTGAAGCTCGGAACGATTTCGCCTCAGCAGACTTCAAGGGGGCCATTCTCAACTCCTGCAAAGCGTTTGAAAGTGTGATGCAATCCATTCTTGGAAAAAAAGGGGGGGCTGCCGGGGACTTGGTGAAGGAGCTAAAAAAGGTCGGAATACTTGACGATGTTCCTACGAACCTGCGACGCGACTTTGAAGCCAAGGTGCTCCAGACCGTTCCATTTTTGAGGAACACTCTCGCCGGCCACGGTCAAGGCCAACAGGTGGTGAGCGTATCGCGTGAACTTGCCGAACTCTGTCTTCATTTGTCGGGGGCGTTGATTCTGTTTTGTATTCGCCGGCAACTTGTTTTAAGTCCCCCTCCACCTTCCCCAAGCAAAGCTGCTTCCGCCACCGTAGAGGACGACGACGTGCCATTCTGAAAGCATTTACCCATGCCTGGAAAACAAAAACTTGAACTGACGTGGATTGGGAAGGAAAACCGACCCAAACTTGAGCCGCGCATTTTGCTTGAAGACCCAGCGAAGTCGTATCACGCACCGCACCGCGTCACCGACGGAGATATTTTCGACAACAAACTGATTTTTGGCGATAATTTGTTGGCGCTCAAGGCGATGGAGCAAGAATTCACGGGAAGGGTTAAATGTGCGTTCATTGATCCACCCTACAACACAGGCAGTGCATTTGAGCACTATGATGATGGCATTGAACATTCAATTTGGCTTTCGCTGATGCGAGACCGTTTAGAATTGCTGTATAAGCTTCTGGCCGAAGATGGTTCACTATGGATTACAATTGACGATAATGAATCTCATTATTTGAAAATCTTGTGTGATGAGATTTTTGGGCGTCCTAATTTTGTCGCCAACGTGGTTTGGCAAAAGCGAACCTCACCAGACATCCGCGCCACTTTGGGCAGCGGTCACGATAATGTCCTTGTTTTCGCAAAGGAAATAGATCGCTTTAAAACGGCGCTTAATAAAGTCTCTAAAACCCCTGAACAAATTGCGCAGTATAAAAATCCAGATAATGACCCTCGCGGTCCTTGGGTATCTTCAGATTATACTGCACAAGGCTTTCGCCCCAATCAGATGTATTCAATCAATACACCGGGCGGAGCAAAGTTTTCACCGCCCGAAGGCACATGTTGGAAGAATGTCGAACCAGTATTTTTTCAGTTAGTCGCTGAGGGGCGCATTTGGTTTGGTAAAGATGGCAAGGGAATGCCACGCAGGAAAACTTATTTGAAGGAGTCTGAAGGGAATACGGCTTGGACTTGGTGGCCGAACAACGAGGTTGGGCATACACAGGAATCAAAAAAGGAAATTGTGGCTTTGTTCGGCACAGGTGACGTTTTCGCTACTCCTAAACCGGAGCGCCTTTTAAAGCGTGTCCTTGAATTAGCGACAAATCCAAATGACCTTGTTCTCGACTCCTTCGGTGGTTCAGGCACAACCGGGGCTGTGGCACACAAAATGGGACGGCGGTGGATCATGATTGAATTAGGGGAACATTGCCACACGCACATCATTCCGCGTCTTCAAAAAGTAATAGATGGAACCGACCCCGGCGGCATTACGGAAGCAGTCGGCTGGAAAGGTGGCGGCGGTTTCCGTTACTACCGTCTTGCCCCATCGCTTTTGAAAACGGACAAGTGGGGAAATCTTGTCATTAACAAGGAATTCAATCCCGACATGCTTTCCGAAGCGGTTTGCAAACTGGAAGGGTATACTTACGCGCCAAGCGACACGCTTTACTGGCAACATGGCCAATCGTCGGAAAAGAGTTTCATTTACGTCACCACGCAACATTTGACCCGTGAGCAGTTGACACAGTTGAATGACGAAGTTGGCTCAGGCCGTTCCTTGCTGATTTGTTGTGCCGCCTTTCGCGGCAAGCCAGAGCATTATCCGAATCTGGAAATAAAAAAGATTCCGAAGGCGGTTCTCGCTAAATGCGAATGGGGCCATGACGATTACAGCTTGAAAATTGAAAACTTGCCCAAAGCGCCACCGAAGCCAGGACAGCAAACCCTTTTTGGCGAGGAGGCAACGAAATGAACAAACACGTCAACGCCATTGCCGGACGCCTCAGTTTGCGGCCACCACAGCGTGAATCGCTGGAAATTCTGGACCGAATCACGGAAATTGTTCCGCCGAGCAAAACCCCGGACGTTGCCGCCGCTCTCGCCATCATCAAATCCGAGTTCCCCAAGGTCACGGATTTTGAGCGCGAATTTCCCTCAATTTGCTTTGCGCTGGCGACAGGGGTTGGCAAAACCCGACTCATGGGCGCTTTCATTGCCTACCTGCATCTGGCGAAGGGCATCAATAATTTCTTTGTTCTTGCGCCGAATTTGACGATCTACAACAAGCTGATTGCGGACTTCACGCCAAACACCCCGAAATATGTTTTCAAGGGCATCGCGGAATTTGCCACGGACGAACCCGAAATCATTACGGGCGACACTTATGACAAGCGCAGCCTGTTTGAAGACTTTTACCGGGTCCGCATCAATATATTCAACATATCCAAAATCAATTCCGAAGTTCGCGGCGGCAATGCGCCCCGGATCAAACGGCTTTCGGAATACATCGGCCAGAGCTATTTTGATTATCTCGCCGGTCTGCCGGATTTGGTGTTGCTTATGGACGAGTCGCACCGCTACCGCGCGTCAGCCGGGGTCCGGGCAATCAATGAATTGAAACCAATGATGGGGCTGGAATTGACTGCAACTCCGTTCGTCGAAACCGCCAAAGGCGCAGTGCCGTTCAAAAACGTGATCTATGATTATCCGCTGGCGCGGGCGATGGCCGACGGCTTCGTCAAAGAACCGGCGGTGGTAACGCAGAAGAATTTTGATCCGCACCAGTTCACTCCCCAACAATTGGAACGTATTAAACTGGAAGACGGCATCCGTCTCCACGAGGCCACCAAGGTCGAACTGGAAACTTACGCCCGGCAGAATGAATGCCGACAGGTGAAACCGTTTGTGCTGGTCATTGCCCGCGACACAACACACGCCAAGGAATTGCTTGATTTGATCCAGTCCGAGAAGTTTTTTGATGGCCGCTACAAAGACCGCGTAATCCAAGTGGATTCTAGCCAGACCGGAGCACAGGAAGAATTGATGATCGAAAAGCTGCTAAAAGTCGAAGATCCAAGCGAGCCAACCGAAATCGTCATCCACGTCAATATGCTCAAAGAGGGCTGGGACGTGAATAATCTTTACACCATCGTTCCACTTCG
>Ga0116121_1000938_pt1 | contig 13226 bp, 11 predicted proteins | sample June2015DPH_13_1_FD_89725 | JGI IMG/M metagenome (GOLD analysis project Ga0116121, IMG submission 89725) | Peatland microbial communities from SPRUCE experiment site at the Marcell Experimental Forest, Minnesota, USA - June2015DPH_13_10 | ecosystem: Environmental > Terrestrial > Soil > Wetlands...
AAAGTTTTACCTTTCGTCCACGACGGTGGAGCTGAGGGGATTCGAACTACACTGGTTAACCCCCTATTTCTACAACAAAGATACAACCATTAGAATATATCCCCAATCAAGGGGTTCTCCCCCGGGTCAGTCCGCTATTCTTTTCTACAAATCTTCTACAAAACGATATGGGAAACCCCCAAACACGATACTACAAAACAATACAATATAACACACACTTTCTCTAGTGTTTGAGCGTGGAATATAGCGCATACCGGATGCGCCACCAAGTGAGGCTACCTTGTTGCATCGAAGACGCTATTTTTTTGTCCAAATTTAGTTAATACAATAGTCTTTTGTAAAGTATGTACTCCATTTTACTTGTTTTTATCGGCTCACCAGGAATCAGATGTAACTCACAAGGGAAATAGGATGCCTACCAGCTGTGTTAATATAATATTAGCCACATAAAGGATTTGGTCTAGATAAATGCCGGCTGCCTTTGTCATCAGGGATAAGCGGCATTTTATTGTGAAAGTAAATTCTTACTTGCAATCAAAGTCAACCGTTGAAAGCATCAGGAGAACCCAATCCCCGAGGAAAGAACGATACTGTGGACTTAAAGCAATGCAAGCAGGAGCATAATGACAACCGAATTTTCACAATTAGGTCTAATGCCGCAGCTGGAACAGGCCGTAACCGAACTGGGATACATCACCCCCACCCCGATTCAATCGCAAATCATTCCGCTGATGCTTGCGGGACATGATGTTATCGGTCAGGCCCAGACGGGCACAGGGAAAACGGCAGCTTTTATTTTACCAATCTTGCAAACGATGGAACGGGGGCAACGCGGCATCAAAGCTCTTGTCGTGGCTCCCACGCGGGAACTGGCACTGCAGGTAGCTGAGGCCGCCGGCGAATTAGGGAAAGGCTTGAATGTACGTGTTCTGGCGGTGTACGGCGGCCAGCCTTACGGCCCTCAGATTAGTCGTCTCCGACAGGGGGTGGATATTGTCGTGGGTACTCCCGGGCGGTTAAAGGACCTGATAAACAAGCGGGAACTCGACCTGGGTCACGTAAAAACGGTTGTCCTCGATGAGGCGGATGAGATGTTAAGCATGGGTTTTATTGAGGATATTGAAGAAATTCTCAGTACGATTCCGGCGGAACATCAGACAGCTCTCTTTTCGGCCACCATCCCGCAAAGAATCGGCGAAGTTGCAAATAAGTTCATGAATGCCCCTAAATCGATCAGTATCAAGAGTGAGCATCTTACGGTTGATGCCGTCGACCATCGCTATTGTCTGGTCAATAAAAGAGATGAAAAACTGGCCGTGCTTACCCGGATTTTTGAAATTGAAGATATCCCCTCAGCGCTGATCTTTGTCAAGACGCGTGTAGGTACTGGTGACTTAGTAAACGAACTCATGGCTCACGGTTTTTCCGCCGAAGCCTTAAACGGGGACTTAAATCAGCAAACCAGGGAACAGGTTTTAAACCGTTTCCGGCGCAATCAGACTGCAATTCTGGTGGCTACGGATGTCGCGGCGCGGGGACTGGATATTGACGACATCTCACACGTTTTTAACTACGATTTGCCTGATGATCCCGAATTATACGTGCATCGTGTCGGGCGTACAGGCAGAGCCGGTAAAAAAGGCATTGCTATTTCGTTGTTGACGGGGCAGGAAAAGTGGCACTTGCGGCAAATCGAACGATTTACCAAACAAGAAATTACCCGGATACCGGTTCCCAAAGCCGAAGATATCGAGAAACACCGCGAAGACAGACTACTGGAACAGATGGTTGTACGGTTAAAAAGCGGCGACTATCAGAAAGAGTTACAGATTGTTGCCCGGCTTGGAGAAAAGGGATACGATGCTCAGCAAATTGCGGCAACCGCTTTGAAAATAGCCCGTGGACAGGATACTGACCGGCCCATCGCACCAATCAGTGAAGTGGACGAAGGGCGGAAACAAAAACCAAAGACCGAAAATAAGCACGGCAAAAAAGAAAACAGCCGCGGCGGGTCCCATACTTCTCATGAAGCCGGGATGGTGAGAATGACGCTTAACGCGGGGAAGTCACAGGGGATTGTGCCAGCGGATGTGGTGGGGACAATTGCCCGCTATGCGGGGTTTCCGGGCAGCGCCATCGGCGCGATTAAGATTCTGGAAACACACACACTGGTTGACATACCGCAGCAATATGTAACCCAAACGCTGGTCAAAGCCGGTAAAATCAGAATCCGTAAAAATGCGGTAACATTGAAATTGCCCAAATAGCTTGGCGCTCGCAGAGATACGGCAAAAAGCATAAGCACGTTTGTTTGTATTTTCACAATTCATTTTTTAATTGTTCGAGTTCTTCCCATCGGGTATATGCTTCAGCCAGCAGCTTTTTGACTTCGTCAAGCCGTTCCTTTTTGCTGACAACGGCCGATTTATCATTTTTGTAGAGATTGGAATCACCCATGGCTTTGTACAAGTCTGCCTGTTCCGTTTCCAACGACTGGATAGTCAATATCAGCGCTTCCAGTTCTTTTTGCTGGCGAAACCCGAATTTGACTTTTTGTCTAATTACCGGGGGCGGCGGGTTGTCTTTTGAGGTTTTAACCGGTTTTACTTCCATGGAGCGCTGACGCAGCCAATCATCATACCCGCCGACATATTCTTTGACATTGCCGTCGCCTTCAAAAACCAGGGTACTGGTGACGACATTATTTACAAACGCTCGGTCATGACTTACTAACAGCACCGTCCCCGTATACTTCACCAGGTAGTCTTCCAGCAGTTCCATTGTCTCGATATCCAGGTCATTGGTGGGTTCATCCATTACCAGGAGATTCGAAGGACGGGTAAACAATCTGGCCAGTAAAAGACGGTTCCGTTCTCCGCCAGAGAGCGTGGAAACGTAAGAACGTACCTGGTCGGGGGAAAAAAGAAAATCCTGCAGATACCCGATAATATGGCGCTTTTGCCCGTTGATAGTCACGGTATCCTGATTATTTTCTACCACATTTTCCTGCACTGTTTTATTTTCTTCCAATTGCTCGCGTAACTGGTCGAAATAGCTAATTTGTAAATTGGTCCCCAGACTTATGCTCCCGGAGTCCGGCTGCATGTTTCCGAGAAGGAGGCGTAATAAAGTAGTTTTGCCGCTGCCGTTGGGACCCAGTATGCCGACCCTGTCGCCTTTCATAATTACCGTGGAAAGTTTAGTGATAATGGGGGTGCTGCCGTAGCCGAAACTGATGTTTTCCGCCTTAACGACCAGCATTCCGGAATGTTCGGTCTCCTGCGATTCTATTTTAACGATTCCCGAGGCTTCTCTTCTGTCCTGTCGAATCGCCCGCAATTTTTGCAATTCCCGGACGCGGCCTTCATTACGCGTGCGCCGTGCCCGGATGCCAGTCCGGATCCACTGTTCTTCTTTCTTCAGTTTTTTATCCAACAGGGCATTTTGTGTTTCCTCGACATCCCGTGCGGCTGCCCGCCGCGCCAGAAAAGTCTCATAATCACAAACCTGGTCAAACAATTTGCACCGGTCGATTTCCACAATGCGGGTGGCAATCCGCTGCAGGAACATCCGGTCATGGGTGACAAATATTAAGGCGCCGCTGAATTTAAGCAGCATCTCTTCCAATCGTTTGATGGAATCAATATCCGCATGATTGGTGGGTTCGTCGAGCAGCAGTACGTCCGGTTCGGCGGAAAGAGCTTTAGCGATTAAAACCCTGCGCTTCATGCCGGCGGAAAGAGTATTATTCATCCAACCAGATTCCAGCCCCAATTGCGAGATTACTTTCTCAGCCAGTTGATCAAAGGCTTTCTCCTGCCCGGCCTGAACCCGCTTTGGGTCGCCTTTCACCGCTTCCAGAACCGTACCCGTCATCTCACCGGGTACCATCTGGTCCAGGTAGTCAATACGGATACCTTTCTGGAAAGCGACTGTGCCGGTATCAGGCCGGAGGATTCCTGCAATCAGTTTGAGCAAGGTCGACTTACCGGAACCGTTGCGGCCTACCAGAGCAACCTTTTCGCCGGACTCTACAGTTAAACGAATGTCCTCAAATAGGGTTGTACTGCCGAACGCCAGGCTGATACCTTGTAGATTTATATATGCCATTACAGAAAAGAGCCTCCAGTTTTATTTGGGTTATTTGCCATTACGAATCGATTGAACGATAGTATCCAGAGACTGGAGAAATCGGGAACGGTCCTGTTTCCCGAAAACTTTCGGACCTTCGGTATTTACCCCGATATTGCGCAGATGGGTCATCAAATCGCGGGTTGCTAATAAATTGCCTATGGAATTTTCCGTAAAAATACGGCCCCGGTAATCCAGTACGCGGGCAGCTTTTTTCAAACACCGATCTGCCAGCGGGATGTCTGCGGTAACGACAATATCGTCCTTTTGCACATTCTCCACAATCCAGTCATCGGCGGCATCGAACCGGCCGCTGACAATCACCGATTTCAGCCAGTCTTCCTGCGGCATAATAACCGGGGAATTTGCCACCATAGTGACTTTAATTCCGTAGCGTAAAGCGACACGAAAAATCTCCTGCTTCACAGGCACAACGTCGGCATCAACCAGTAATTTAAGCAACATATGCACTATTCCAGCTTGCGGCGCATTTCTTCAAATTGTTCTTTCGAGCGAAGCGCAACTTATTATTAACTTTCTGACCTGGGTTGTCCGAGCAGGGACGCATCCGGTTTCATTGACAGAGAAATCCGTTTCCGTTCAGTGTCGACCGTGAGCACTGTAACCATTACTTTTTGATTGACACTGACCACATCAGCCGGATTTTTTACAAAATTATCAGATAGCTGGCTTATGTGCACGAGTCCGTCCTGATGCACCCCGATATCAACAAAAGCTCCAAAATTAGTCACATTGGTTACAATTCCAGCCAGCTTCATTCCCGGTGTGAGCTGGGCAATTGTCTTAATGTTCATAGTGAAAGCAACCGCCTCAAACTGTTCGCGAGGATCACGTCCCGGTTTGGCCAGCTCTAGCATAATGTCCTGTAATGTCGGCAGCCCATAATCTTCTCCTGTGTAACGCTCAAGGTTAATCTCTTGGCGCAGTTTCTCGTTGCGCATGAGGTCAGCCACTGTGCAGCCCATGTCTTTGGCCATACGGTCTACGATATGATAACTTTCCGGGTGCACGGCGCTGCCATCGAGGGGATTATGTGCGTTATCTATACGTAAGAACCCTGCTGCCAGTTCAAATGCCTTTGGGCCTAATCGCGGCACCTTCTTAAGGTTTGCCCGGCTGCGAAACGGACCGTTCTCATTTCGATAGGTGATAACATTTTTTGCCAGTGTGGGGCCGAGTCCCGAAACATAGGTGAGGAGCTGTTGACTAGCTAAATTTACTTTTACACCAATCTCATTTACACAGCTCATGACGGTTTCATCAAGATTATTTTTAAGTCTATTTTGGTCGACATCATGCTGGTATTGTCCCACCCCGATGGACTTGGGGTCGATCTTTACCAATTCTGCGAGAGGGTCCATTAGCCGCCTGCCAATGGATACTGCACCGCGTACTGTAATATCCTGTTCGGGGAATTCCTCGCGTGCAACAGCGGACACGGAATAGATTGATGCGCCGCTTTCATTGACCATTACCAGGGGAATTTTATCCGGCAGACTCAGTCCTCGAACAAATTCTTCGGTTTCTCTGCCGGCGGTACCATTGCCGATAGCGATAGCTTCAATGTGAAATTTTTCGATGAAGTCGAGTATTGCCTTACCGGCTTCCTGACCGCGTGCCGCCGATTGGTTCGGGTAAATTACGGTATTGGACAAAAGCTTGCCTTGTGGGTCCAGACACACTACCTTGCATCCTGTCCGGTAACCGGGGTCGATAGCCAAAACAGCCAGTTGTCCTAATGGCGGAGCCATGAGCGTTTCGCGTAGATTACGCACGAAGACTTGCAGTGCTTCAGTATCGGCACGCTCTTTAACCTGCTGTCGGATATCCGTCTCTATAGAGGGTGCCAAAAGACGTTCATAACTATCTTCAACGGCGATTGCAACTTGAGATGATGCAGCTCCGGTATTTTTCACGAAGATCCTTTGCAACAGTGTTATTGCTTTTTCCTTCGACGGACTGATACTGAGTTTGAGGAACCCCTCTTTCTCGCCGCGCAGCATCGCCAGCATCCGGTGACTGGGGGCACGGGTAACAGGTTCCTGCCAATCGAAATAATTGGAGTACTTGATACCTTCAATTTCCTTCCCCTTAGCCACACTTGACTGGATAACGGCCTCCATATGAAAAAGCCTGCGGATAGTCCATCTTGCCTTTCCATCTTCATTGACCCTTTCGGCAATAATGTCGCGTGCTCCAGCCAGGGCATCGTTGACAGAACCGACCCCTTTTTCAATGTTTACGAAAGTGATTGCTTCATGAGCCGGGTCAGCGATTTCTTGCATCAATATCAATTTTGCTAGTGGCTCAAGTCCTTTTTCTTTAGCGATTGTCGCCCGGGTGCGCCGTTTGGGACGGTAAGGAAGGTAAACATCCTCTAGTTCCGCCATAGTCATTACCGATTCGATGGAACTGCGTACTTGCGCTGTAAGCACATTTTGTTCTTCAAGTGATTTAAGGATTGTCGAGCGTCTGCTGTCCAGCGCTGCCAATCGTTCCAACCCATCCCGTATTTCGCTAAGTACCACTTCATTAAGTGCCCCAGTTTTCTCTTTGCGATAGCGCGCAATGAATGGAATAGTCGCTCCCTCATCAAGCAGGGATTTGACAGCCTCTATTTGCCGGGGTGTAACTCCCGTTTGAGTGGCAACGGTCATAATAAGAGTTTCACGCATTGTGTTTTTATCTCCAAGGGTTAAATAAGATAATTGTACTATAGCGGTCCTGCTCGTTGAATTATGGCATTAATCGCTTCTTTCACAATTCAGTTTGATTTGTTCCAGTTCTTCCCAATGGGAATATGAATCAACCAGCAGCCTTGTCATTGTTTCAAACCGCTCTCGCCCAGCCGGCAGAACCCACTTTCGAGCCATATCAGCAGGTCAAGTTTGCTTTCTTCACGTTCACCTGCAGAATTTGCCTTCCTCAAGCCGCTACCTGACCAACGGGTATTCTTCGATGCCCAACAGATTCGACATCATTTAATTAAACACATTTCTCGATTGTATGATCAGCACAATTGCTATTATCCCCAGTCCTAAAGGCACGGCGCAGATCGAACCTATTATTGCAAGCACCCAATTTGTTCGTTTTAGTGAAACCATACCCCCCAAAATGGACAAAATGCCAAGAAGTGCAGGTATGGTAAGAATCAACAACAGATTGAAGATGTGGGGTGCTCCAAAACCAACGGATAATCCTATAATGATAAGAAAAAGAAACGCATCCCCAAAGAGCCAGATAATTCCGGCGCTTATATCTAACCATCCCGCCCAAACAGATTTGCTTTTATTGGCCATCAGTCAATTTTAACACAGCTCGTTAAATTGACTTGAACTTTATCAATGCTTGCCCAGGAATACAGGAGTCTAAACGAACTTTCTATTGATATGGATTTAAGTTGAAGTAGCATAAAGATAAAAACCACTTCAACGACCACCCCTGTATTCATTTAAAGGTAGTTTAACCTGGCACATTAAACCAACTAACGATATTCCGAGATACACTCGAACCTCATGTAACGTTTATATTTGTGTGTTCTTCTTTAAACTGTAATACGTTTCACCATTGGTAACATGTCGTTCGAGCCTGTCTAATGAAAGCATGGCTAAGTCGATTGTAAGATTTGAATCCTTACCACCAAATTTTTCGCTCAACTCTGTAAGACTATAAGTTGTATCGGGATTTTTAAGGAATAACTCCAACACCTTGGGGTTAAATGAATTTGGCATAGAGTCAAAAATACTACGCGATATTGACATTTATATCCCCTTTTCAGATGATTGCAATTGTATCATAATGCCAGCCGTTATTGAAAATTATACCGATTAAAAGATAACAGGCATGTTCGTTTAGAAACGAGCGTAACGTCCTTATTGGCCGCCACTTTGACCAGAAAAATGCATATATATGTTATGGGAGATGGAAACATGCTTGATCCTAAATAATTATCAGGATTTCTAGAACTGAAAAGCGTGACAAGAAATCGACCCCAAAATAAGAACGATTATTAGCAAAATGGCTGGTGTTTATGGCGAAAAAAATATATACATACCGTATTACGGTACGAGGGACTCTTCCTCCAACGTTGAATGAGCGTGTGGCATCTATCCATGCATCAGCTATATTGGCTTTAGGACAAAGAACTGTGCACAAGATTGCAGAGAACAAGAATAATATCGTACGGGAGTCGCTCTTAAAGTGATATCTAAAAAATAAATTGACTTACGAGCAACGCCAGTCTAAAATGTCTTTTGGATAGTAATAGCTTTCTGGAGGGCAAACGAACTGTTTATTGATATTTGGTCGGGGCGGGCAGGTTTGAACTGCCGACCTCTTGGTCCCGAACCAAGCGCGCTACCAGACTGCGCTACGCCCCGAATTTTATGCACTTATATCAATGTCAGCGTCCCGAACGCTGCGCGCTACCAAACTGCGCTACGCCCCGCAACTTTTCTATTATAGGTTAAATTAGTGTTAATAAGCAAGGGAAAGAGTTGAAATACTGTGTTTTAATCATGGACGGCTCCGCCGGTTTGCCGATTCCGGAGCGCGGTGGCAAGACCTCGCTGGAACTGGCCCGTACCCCCAACCTGGATGCAATGGCCGCTGCCGGCACTGCCGGGCTGGGGCATAACGTGCCGCCGGATTTGGACCCGGACAGCGCGGTGGCCTGCATGTCCATTTTCGGCTACGACCCCAAGGTGTATTACACCGGCCGCGCCCCCATCGAGGCGAAGAGCCTCGGCATCGGTATTGCGCCGGGCGAAGTTGTTTTTCGCTGCAATCCGGTGACGATTCAGAACGGCATCATGGTCAGCCACAGCGCCGGTTCCATCAGCTCGGAAGAGGGGCATCAGCTAATCGCCGCCCTGAATGAAAGAATGGGCAGCGATAAAATCCACTTTTTCCCCGGTGTCAGTTACCGCAATATTTTGAAACTGAAAGAGGCGGAAGAAACCGCCCTGGCTTTCACCACGCCCCCGCATGATATCCCCGGCAAACCCGTCGCCGGCTTTCTCCCCAGCGGCAAAGGCAGCGACCGGCTGCTGGAACTAATGAAACGTTCGGAAGCGATTTTCAAAGACCATCCGGTAAACCAGCAGCGCATCGCGCGGGGCAAATTACCCGCCACCGGCATCTGGCTGTTTTGGGGTAGTGCGCAAATGCCGGTTTTACCGCCTTTCCATGAGCTTTATGGCAAGCGGGCGGCCGTGACCACCGGCGTCGACCTGCTGCGCGGCCTCGGTTTACTGGCCAATATGACCCTGCTGCGGATTCCCGGCGTCACTGATGGCCCGGACAACGACTACGCGGCGCAGGCTGTCGGCGGGCTTGAAGCGTTGAAAGATTATGATATAGTAATAATACATATCGAAGCGCCCGATGAAGCTGGTCATGCCGGCCTCGTCGATAAAAAAATCGAGGCTATCGAGAAAATCGATGCGGAAGTCGTCAGCCGGCTCCGGAATTTCGGCAAGGATAAAATCCGGCTGCTGGTGATGTCCGACCATCCCACCCCGGTCAAGCAGCGGGTGCACACCAGCGACGCGGTGCCTTTGCTGCTCTGGGGCAGCGGGTTCAAAGCCAACGGCGCGCAGCGGTTCACCGAGGCCGAAGCGGCGAAAACCGGTTTACATGTCGACCAGGGACACAAAATCATGAATACATTAATCAGAGGGTAAACGATGGCAATAATTGTGCAAAAATACGGCGGTTCCTCCGTTGCCACCGCGGAAAAAATTAAAAACGTTGCTAAAAGAATCGGTAAGGTTTTTGACGGCGGCGACCAGGTGGTAGTAGTCGTTTCGGCTATGGGCGATACCACCGACGACCTCATCGCTCTGGCCGGTCAGGTCACCTCCGACCCGCATCCCCGGGAAATGGATGTTTTATTATCTACCGGTGAGCTGGTTGCGTCAACCCTTTTGGCAATGGCAATCCGGAGTTTCGGTTATAAAGCCATCAGCCTCAGTGGCGCACAAGCCGGTATCAAAACCGATACGACTTACCGTAAGGCCAAAATTGTGAAAATTGATACCAAACGTATCGTGTCAGAACTGGAAAAGGGGCACATTGTTATCGTTGCCGGCTTCCAGGGGATTACCGACGACATGGATATCACCACCCTCGGCCGGGGCGGTTCGGATACCTCCGCAGTGGCACTGGCCGCCGCGCTGGGCGCCAAAGTATGTGAACGCCTCACCGATACCGACGGTATTTATTCCGCCGACCCCCGCGTCGTGCCGGAAGCCAAACGTCTGGCGGAAATCGGTTACGAGGAAATGCTGGAACTGGCCACTTACGGCAATAAGGTGATGCAGCCGCGCGCCATTGAACTGGCGGAATTGTATCACATCCCCATCCGGGTAGCTTCAAGTTTCAACGATAATCCCGGCACATTAATTCACGGAGGAGTCTCGATGGAAGTCAGAAATAAAGTCAGAAGTGTTGCTTACGATATGGATGTCGCTAAAATCAGCGTATTAGGCATCCCGGACAAGCCCGGCATCGCCGCCTCGATATTTGTCGCGCTGGCCAAGGCTGGCATCAGTGTCGATACCATCGTTCAGAACTCCAGCGTCAACAAGCTCGCCGACCTGACCTTTACGGTGACTAAAGACCAGATTAACGATGCGCTGAAAGTGACCAAACCGATTGCCAAGAAGCTCGGCGCCAGCGATATCGTCAGCGATGCCGAATTGGGCAAAGTCAGCATCGTCGGTACCGGCATGCAGAATACCCCCGGTTTTGCTGCCAAGATGTTCGATACCCTCAGCAGTAACGGCATCAACATTGAAATGATTTCCACCTCCGAAATCCGGATTACCTGCATCGTCAAAGAGTCGAAGGTCAAAGATGCGGTGCGTGCCCTGCATAAGGCCTTTGAAACGGAAGAATAGTAAAAATAAATTGGAAATATTTCAGGATTTATTTAGTCCTGGACACAAAACGAACGTAAAATACTATTGACATTTCAGGATATTTTCACTAAAGTGTGTTAACTTAAGTAAAGAATAGTATCGTTTCGTGATAATTTGGGGTGAACTAGGATGACCTATCAAGAGGAAGAACAATCCCGGCTGCGGCGGCAAGCCAGCAAAGAAGCCATTACCCTCGCTTTGCAGGGGCAGTGGAAAGAAGCCATCGCCATCAATTTGACCCTTATCGAAAAATTTCCCAGTGATGTCGAGGCGTTGAACCGTCTCGGCCGCGCTTATATGGAACTCGGTGAATATAAAGAAGCGGAAGGCGCTTACCGCAAAACCCTGGCCATCGACCAGTATAACGCCATCGCCCAGAAAAACCTGCAGCGGCTGACCTATTTGAAAAAAACTAAAACTTCGGCGGATACCAAAACGCATAAACTGGAACCGCAGCAATTTATCGAAGAAATCGGCAAGGCCGGCGTCGTGCAGTTAAGTAATCTGGCCAAACCTTCCGTCCTCGCCCACATGGTGGCGGGAGACGTGGTCAACCTGAAAGAAAACGCAAATAATCTGGATATTGTCACCGCTAAGGGCGAATACCTGGGGCGTGTCGAACCGCGTCACGGCCAGCGCCTGGTGCGTTTAATCCGCGGCGGCAACAAATATTCGGCGGCCATCGTCAGCTCGACGGACAAAGCGGTCACCGTTATTATCCGCGAAACACATCAGGACCCCGGCCAGGCCGGTCAGCTTTCCTTCCCCACCCGCGGCATCGAAGCTGCCCGTCCCGATATCAGCGACCGCGTTATCCGCCGCGAACTGGAACAGGAAGATGCCTTGAACGGCGACCCCGGCTACACTATTGTCGGCGGCGAAGAACCGGAAGCCCTGGCCGAATCGCCGAATGAAGACGATTTTGACGACGACTCCGGCGACGAATAGTCGCTAACAAGCGAACAGCTCCCTCCTTCCCAAGGAGGGATTGAAGCTGGAGGCCAAAAGCCGAAAGCAAACGTAGAGCAGGATAATTTCGACTTTTTAGCCTCTTTTCTTTGTCTATCGGCCGCGGCTGCTTTCTTTTCTAAAAAGCCGCGCATTTGTTCGCTATTGTTCAACTTGATGTATTGATGCTCGACTCTTGCTTATTTCCCTTTAAGTGTATCTAAACAGCCCCAAATGTGCTATTATTATTTAGGTTCTCTGCACGCACAAATCGCTGCGCTTGTATCTTAATCCTATGAGCTTGATGTTGAATCGGAGTCTATAAAAAATGACAACTGAAAGAATAAAAAACGTAAATATCGAAGAGGAAATGAGAAGTTCCTACCTCGATTATGCCATGAGCGTCATTGTCGCCCGCGCCCTCCCCGATGTCCGGGACGGCTTGAAACCCGTGCACCGTCGCATCCTCTACGCCATGTCCGAATTGGGGCTTACTCATAATTCCGCTTTCAAGAAAAGCGTCCGTATCGTCGGCGAAGTGCTGGGTAAATATCATCCCCACGGCGACGCCCCCGTTTATGACGCTATGGTCCGTATGGCGCAGGATTTTTCCATGCGCTACCAGCTGGTGGACGGCCAGGGCAACTTCGGCAGCGTCGATGATGATCCGCCGGCTGCCATGCGTTACACCGAGGCCCGTCTCACCGAAATCGCCGAGCAGATGCTGCTGGATATCGAAAAAGACACCGTCAACTTTCAGGCCAATTTCGATGACAGTCTCAAAGAGCCGACAGTTCTACCGTCCCGCCTGCCGAACCTGCTGGTCAACGGCAGCTCCGGTATCGCCGTCGGTATGGCCACGAATATCCCGCCGCACAACCTCACCGAGGTCTGTGAAGGCATCGCCCATCTCATTGATAACCCGAACGCCACAATCGAAGAACTGACCCAGTTTATCAAGGGGCCGGATTTCCCCACCGGCGGCGTCATTCTCGGTGAAGACGGCATCCAGAGCGCCTATGCCACCGGCCGCGGCCGCATGATTGTCCGCGCCAAGGCTTACATCAGCGATATGCACGACGGCACCCGCCGCCAGATTATCGTTAACGAGCTGCCGTACCAGGTCAACAAGGCCGCTTTAATTGAAAAAATCGCCGAACTGGTCAGTGATAAGAAAATCACCGGCATCGGGGATCTGCGCGA
>Ga0116121_1000941_pt1 | contig 13208 bp, 8 predicted proteins | sample June2015DPH_13_1_FD_89725 | JGI IMG/M metagenome (GOLD analysis project Ga0116121, IMG submission 89725) | Peatland microbial communities from SPRUCE experiment site at the Marcell Experimental Forest, Minnesota, USA - June2015DPH_13_10 | ecosystem: Environmental > Terrestrial > Soil > Wetlands >...
CATAGCCCACGCAAAATAGAATCGTCAGCAGGGTCGCCGGAATCTCCCCGAATCGCAGGCGGCGCAGCGTCCAGAAAGCGACAAATGCCAGGATGGTCACGTTCATTCCCGAGACAACAAGGATGTGATAGGTCCCCGAGCGCTGGAAATCCACTCGCGTGTCGCGGTCGATGAAAGCCTCCTCACCAATCACCATGGCATCGATCAGAGCGGCCTGAGGTGGCGGCCAGAGCGCGTGGATTTTGGCGATGATGCCGGAGTGAATACGCGTTCGCCAGAGTTCCATGCGGCTGCCCGCGAAGCCGGGCAACAACTGCACGTCCTCCGCTTTCGCCGACCCCAGGGCCCCAATGCCGTTTGCGGCCAGGTAACCCTGATAGTCGAATGCCCCGGGATTGCGAAAGTTGCGCGGCAGCTTCAATTTGACTGGAAGCCGGATCCGTTCGCCGTAGCGAAAAAGGCGCATAGTGGCCGCAGGTCCTGCTTCAGTTAGTGGGACAATGTCAGGGCGTTCGCCGTAGATCCCCAGCCGCACACCAGAATGCACGGGAATGCGCTTGCCGTCCTCGGTAACGATCTCTTCCGTTTCGACGTCGAGGCTCTGTCTGACTTCGTTTGAACTTCCTTCGCGAAACCTGCCTTCACGAGTCACATGCGCCGTCATCTCGACTGCATCGCCGTAGGCAAAGGGCCGAAGGCTTGTATCGAGAGGACTCGCAGGGCCACGCAACTGTATGTGAAGCGCCCCTGCCAGGAAAAACGCGCCCAGCGCCAGGCCGACGCCGAGCCACTTCCTTCTTCGCACGAAGTACAATCCCGCGCCGAGAAATGCCACGCCCGCCGCCATCCACCACGACGGCGGTCGCCCCACGTAAGTGCCGGCAACTATTCCCGCAGAATAGGCCAAGGCCGCCCACAGCAGGGGTTGCCGCGTAGGCTTGAGTTGAAATTCAGGCGGAGTTGGTGGAGCTGGCGGCTGCTGGATCAGGGGCAAAGACGGCATTGATCGGCCTGCTGTGGGCGTGAGGAGCTATGGACAACGGACCGGCCGTGGGAAAGACGCATTGCCGACTACTGACAAGCTGAGTCTTTGTGAGTTCACCGCACTAACTGCACAACGCTCTCGAGGTGGTAAGTTTGGGGAAATAAATCGATCAGGTGCACCTGCTCGACGCCATAACCCGCCGCCTGCAGCGGCACCAGATCGCGGGCCAGAGTTGCTGGATCGCACGACACATAGGTCACGCGGGGCGCGCCCGCACTCGCCAGCAAACGCGCCACGCGATCTCCCAAACCGCTTCGGGGCGGGTCCACTACCACCATGTCGGGCTGATGCCGTAACAGGGGGAGAACTTCATCCTGCCCAACACGCCCCTTGTCTCCGAGCTCGGCCAGGTACTGCTCGGTCGCGGAATGCACTGCCTTTCCACTACCAGGCAGATTGTATTGAAGGTCGCTCGCGGCTGTCTGTGACGACTCAACTGAAACGATGTGACGGTGGTTACATGCCAAGGCTGTGGAAAACAGTCCCACTCCCGCGTAGAGATCCAACGCTAATTCGCCGGACCGGCCCGCCGTGACGATTTCGACGAGTTCATCGATGAGAAAACGGTTAGTCTGGAAGAACGCACCTGCGCTCACGCGATAGGCCCCCGCCTTGGTCTGATACATCAAGTCCCAGGCGCCGACCGTGACCAGCGGCTCCCGCGCGCCTTTCTGCGGTTCGCGGAACGCCACTACGCCCGCAATCTCCGGCATGGCTGCGCACAATTCTTCGGCCCATGCCCGCACTGCGGCGCGTCGCGCCTCGGGGGCACACAAGAACTCGACCAGCAGGCGCGAGTCATCGTCGTTTGCAAAGAACTCAACCTCGCGTACGCCCTCTACGGCCTTGCCCGCGCGCCCCGCCTCCCACAGCGCCGCGATGCCGCGATTGACCATCGGCGAACTGATGGGACACTCCTCGACCGGCAGCAGTTCATGCGATGACAACTTGAAATATCCCGCCGCGAATTCGGGCCGGGTGTGCACCTGCAGCCGCGAACGATTGCGATAGTTCCACGGCGGCGAAGGATGCACCTGAATGTCTCGCTGCAGATCGAGCTTCGCGATGCGCCGCAGGTTCTCCCGCAGGATTTCTTTCTTGATCTCGAGTTGGTGGTCGTAACTGGCGTGCTGGTAATGGCATCCCCCGCAGCGGCCAAAATGTGGACACGGCGCCTCAACCCGGTGCAACGAGGACTCCACGATTGCCGTGGCCTGCGCGCGCGCGAAGCCGGGTTTTTCTTCGGTGAGTACGGCTTCAATCTTCTCTCCGGCAAGAACCAAGGGAACGAACACGGCCTTGCCGCGTCCGCGCTCGTCGGCCGGAAGGCGAGCCAGTCCGTCGCCGCCGTAGATCAGCTTTTCGATGTTTAGGAGCAAGACTTGATTCTACAGGCATGGACCGGGCAAGGACGGATTGTCGCTCTTCAACAAATCCCGATTACCGGCCCAGGAACCGGCAGAATAAGAAGGCCGCGACAATCGTCGCGGCCTTGTGGCACAGATTTAGTGAAGAGTTAGTTACGGAACGGTGCCGAGCGCAGCGGCGGCGGGCCAATTGTTGCTGAATGTAAACCAGCTTCCGGCTGCCTCGTTGCCACCAGTGTTGGCATCGTTGGACGATTGGAAGACGCCGGTGAAGTCGGGAGCCTTGGTGTCGTCCGTGGTGACTCCGATCCAGTATTGCGTTCCCGCAGTCACAGCCGTCGAGGTAATGTGTACCGTGACCAACGTGCAGCAGGCTCCATACGCCGGAATGTGGGTAGAAGCCCCGCTTGCCAACAGCGTTCCCACAGTCCCTGCGTTATCGCTGTAAAGCCCGACGACAACTTTCGGAGTACCCGAAATCAAACCAACCGCAACCTCCAGCTCGGACACGTGAGAATCCGCCTTCGGAGTGAACGGCACTGCGATCCACTGCTCTGAATCACCTATCGAATTGGTCGGCCCCAGTACGTAATAACCGGTGGTGTCGTTATAGTCATCCGTCGGCGTTGGGCCCAGGTTGGTATAAATCGGTTTCAGCGCCGGCGGAGTCGCCTTCGCCGGAGTGATAACTTTGGACGGAGCAATGGTGGGAGCTATCTTGAGCTCGTGGGACTGAGCGAAAACCGTGCCGCAGGCAAGAGCCAACATCAACAGGCACAGTACCGATGTGAACCTTTTTCCTGCCATTATCAGTTTCTCCTTGTTCTTGATTTGTTTGACTTTCGGAGTGGAGTTTTCCTGAGAGGGTTCCCCAAGTTGCTTGGTTGCCCTGCTGGACGGCCCTTTCAGAGCAGACATCCTACTTTATTCAAGGACCATGTCAAGCAAATTCAGGTGCGGGAGTCAACCGTTTGGAGTCGAAAGTCAGTGCGCACCTCGACCTAAAATTATGTCCCGCCCCAAGGTTGTATCGCGATCGAAGATGGGAAGTTGCGAAATCAGAAAGTATCACAGCGTCCGTCCCGCCGCTGCTCCCGACGCCCACGCCCACTGAAAATTAAAACCGCCGAGATGGCCGGTCACGTCCACTACTTCGCCAATGAAGAATAGTCCTGGAATTTTGCGGCTCTCCATTGTTTGCGCCCAGAGTTCGTCCGTATCAACACCGCCGCCCGTCACTTCGGCTTTCTCATAGCCTTCTGTTCCCGCCGGGCTGATCGCCCAGGCATGGACTTGCTCTTCGAAGCCCGCAAGCGCGTGATTCGTCCACGCCGTGGGCGAGTGCAAATCCAGCCAGCGGTCCGCCAGGCGATGAGGCAGAACCTTTCGCATCTCCGCCCGCAGTGCGCTCAGGTTTCTCGGAGAATTGGGATCGTGAAACGCCGCGGCAACCTCGTGTCCGGGCGCGAGATCGATCAGGATGGGCTGCGGCTTCTTCCAATAGGAAGAAATCTGCAGGATCGCCGGTCCGCTCATCCCGCGGTGCGTGATCAGCATCTTCTCGCGAAACTGCTGCCCGCCACACGATGCAATCACCTCAGCCGAAACGCCGGCCAGATCGCGGTAGCGCGAGCCATCCTCCGCGCTCAGCAGCAGCGGCACCAGCCCCGGCCATGGCTCCCGGATGGCGAGCCCGAATTGCCGCGCCAAATCGTATCCAAGCGATGTCGCACCGATCTTCGGAATCGAAAGCCCTCCGGTGGCAACCACCAGCGCCGGCGCCCTGAACACCGCATCCGCCGCGCGCACAACGAACTCCCTCGCACGCTCAACTTCCTGAATCTTGGTGTTCAGAAAGATGCTCACTCCAGCCTGTTGGCATTCGGCTTCCAGCATTCCAACGACGTCCCGCGCCGCGCGGTCGCAGAAAAGCTGCCCCAGAGCTTTCTCGTGATATGGAATGCCGTGTCTTTCCACCAGCGCGATGAAATCCGCCGGCTGGTAGCGAGCTAGTGCTGACTTCGCGAAGTGCGGATTCGCGGAAAGAAAATTCTCGGGCCCGCAATAAAGGTTGGTGAAATTGCAGCGCCCTCCGCCGGAGATCAGAATTTTCTTGCCCAGCCGGTCGGCATGTTCCAGCACCGCGACGCGCCTGCCGCGTTTGCCGGCTTCGATGGCGCACATCAGCCCCGCCGCGCCTCCGCCGAGAATGAGTGCATCGAAGGAACTACTCATGGCTCAAACTGATTATGGGTCCAAGAGATTACGGATTAAAGATTATGGAGCAAGACCGTCACATATAAAACAGGCTGAGCCGCGGCAGGCCGTATTTTTCCAGAAGCCGCTTGTGGACATACTGTCTTTGGAGTTGCTCGATCTGGGCCGCCGCCATCTTGCGCCGGTAACCCGAGAGTTCACGATCGGCCCGCGCGCGCACCGCGACGATTTCTTCATCCGGTGTGGCCGCGAGCAACGCCGCGAAAAGCTTTTCCTCCAACACCGTGAGGTGCCGCTCCAAATCCTCCAGCCTGTACGATGCCTTCCCACTCTCAGTTTCCTCCGCTAGCTTGCGTAGCGTGCTAGCGGAGTCCGTGGCGACCGCATGAACGGATACTCCTCCACCGCGCGGCAGTTTCGCCGCCTCCAATAGCTCGGCATTGCGCCGTAGGAACGCTGCGATCGTTTCCGGCTCAAACCCTTGTCCCGCGACTGGTTTGGTGGATGCCGATTCCCCGGCCGCGGTTCCTACTGCCGCTTCCTTCATAGCTTCTGCCGCAGCCAGTACCTCCTGCGAACAGAATCCCAGGCCATTTACTTTGCGAGTCTTGGAAGGGCGTCTTTCGTAGTGTTCAAAAGTTTGGTCAATGCCGCGTAACACGGCCTCGAGCGGAATTCCCGCATCCTTCCACGTCTCCATCAGTACCCAGTCGACAGTGGATAGCAGCAGGATGCTTCCGAAGCGGCGCTGAAAGTGTTCCTCAATTTCCGTAAAATAGTTGAAGTAATTGAGTTGATCCTCCACGGCGGCTCAGCGGGTGGAACGCGGAGTGGAGGGGGCGCGATCTCGCCCGCCGTTTTTCGATTTGGACAAGGCCGGTGCGCCCTTGGGTGCGAGTCCCGGCCGCACCGCCACGTTTCTCTCCCAGATAATGCGCAGGCCTTCGAGCGTTAGAAAATCATCCACATTCTTGATGTACCTCGATCCCGTGCCAATCATCGGTCCCAGTCCGCCGGTGGCCACCACCGTGGTCCCCTCGCCCAATTCCCCGAGCAGAAGTTCGAGAATTCCATCCACCAGCCCGAGATAGCCGTAGTAGAGCCCCGACTGCAGGCTGCCCACGGTGTTCGTCCCGATCACGCGTGCCGGCTTGCGGATCTCCACCCGCGGCAGTCGTGCCGTACGCTGAAACAGCGCGTCCGCCGAGATTCCAATACCCGGGCTAATCACCCCGCCAAGATATTCACCCTTCGCGGAAACGCAGTCGAACGTAGTTGCCGTGCCGAAGTCCACAATCACGCACGGCCCGCCATACTTTTCAAAGGCGGCCACGGCATTCACGATGCGGTCCGCACCCACCTCCGCCGGATTGTCATAGTGCACCGGCATCCCGGTTTTCACGCCCGGCTCAATCAGCAGCGGCTTGGAATTGAAGTACCGTTCGCACACCTGTCGCAGCACCGGATCGAGCGGCGGTACCACCGAGGAGATCACAATGCCGTGAATCCCCGAAGCCTCCAGGCTGGCCATCGAGAATAAATTGCGGAATAGGACGCCGTACTCGTCGACGGTGCTGCCCTGCCGGGTCGCGACCCGCCAGTTCGCCAGCAGACGCTCGTAACGCGGAACCTCGTCGTCTCCGTCGGGACGCACCTTCGCAACCCGGGCAAAAACGCCCAGCACCGTATTCGTGTTCCCGACATCCAGAACAAAAAGCATGATCGTCCGCGTTGGAGCAGTTAGCAGTTAGCAATTAGCGCTTGCGGAATTGTGCTGGCAAAATGCTAATTGCCAACTGCTAACTGCTTGTTTTCGCTCTCACCGTCCCACTCAAAATCGTTCGCAGTCCTTGCGCAGTCCGAACCTGCAGAAACCCGCGCTCATCCAGCCCTTCTGTCGTTCCTTCCACTCTCGAACCATTCTCCTCAACCCGAACCTGCTTTCCGCGCACCCACGACGACTGCTCGGCAAATCGCTGCAGAATCGATTGCTGCGCGCCCGGCTGTTCGACCAGCGAACGATATTCCCGGTCGAGCGATTTTAGCAAAGCCGCGGCCACTTCCACCCGCGACCACTCGCTGCCCGTTGCCATTCGCAGCGAAATCGCTTCGCTCTCGATTTCCTTCGGAAAGGTTGAGTGATTTACGTTGATCCCAATTCCCACGACGATGTAGCGCACCCGTGTGGCTTCCGCGTTCATTTCGGTGAGAATGCCGCACACCTTCTTGCCGCCAATCAAAACATCATTGGGCCACTTCAAGTCCGCGGTCACGCGCGCGTCCACCTGCGCAATCGCCGCGCGCACCGCCAACCCAGCCGCTAGCGCCAGCACCAGCACCTCGGAAGGAGGCAGCGCCGGCCGCAACACCACCGAGCAATAAATCCCCGCCGATCTTTCCGATTCCCAGGCGTTCGCGCCCCGCCCTCGTCCCGCGGTTTGTTCCTCCGCAAGAAAAACACTGCCCTCCTCGGCGCCTTCCGCCGCCGCGGCCATGGCCGCCGTATTGGTCGAGCCGATCTTATAGAAGTGATGAAGCCTTGTGTCGAAGATGGTGCCCCGGACCAACGGACCCAGAATTTCAGGCAGCAACAGATCAGGAACCGCCATGAGTTGATACCCCGTCGCCGGATGCCCCTCCACGTCCACGCCCAGCCCTCTCAACTGTTGAATCAATCGCCAGACTTCCGAGCGGTTCGACGAAATTTCCTGCGCAATCTTCGTCCCGCTCACCACCACCGTCGCATGCTCCATCAGCAAGCGCACAATGCGCCCCAAACGGACGTCGGTAGGTTGTTCGTGGGTCGCCGGCGTCCTCGCACGCGAAATTCGACTGCCTCGAATTGGCTCGGTCTTCTTGATGCGGGAATTATGCGGGAGCGCACGGAAAAGCACAAACGAGCCCCGTGGCACCGACGATATTGCAGTCCACGACCGAGGAACACTTGACTACGCCGGCACGACCCGCAAGCTCATATCCACTGCCTGGGGCGAATGAGTCAGCAAGCCAACTGAAATGAAATCCACACCGGTCTCGGCATACGCGCGAACATTCTCCAGCCGGATGCCGCCGGAGCACTCCATTGGAATACGGCGTTCCAGCTTGCCACAGCGTTCCACCGCGCGACGCACGTCTTCCGGAGACATGTTGTCCAGCAGAATCGCTTCCGCGCCATGGGCCAGTGCCTCCTCCAGTTCTTCCTGGTTGCGCACTTCCACCTCAAGAACTTGTGAACCACGGCGGTTGCGCAGCGCGCGCTCAATCGCCGGTGCAATTCCTCCCGCCAGCGCGATGTGGTTATTCTTGATCAGCACTCCGTCGGAAAGATCGAGCCGGTGATTCTGCCCTCCGCCGCAGCGTACCGCATACTTGTCGACCACTCGCAGTCCGGGAGCGGTCTTGCGCGTGTCGAGAATACGCGCCTTGGTGCCGGAGACCGCGTCCACGAACTTCCGGGTCAGTGTCGCGATTCCGCTCATGCGCTGCAGAAAGTTCAGGATCACGCGCTCACACGACAGCACTACTCGTGCATTGTGCTGGATCACCGCCACCGACTGTCCTTTATGCAGCCGCACTCCGTCAAAAATCTCGGGATGCGTCGTCACTTCGTAGTGCGAAGTCACCGCTCCATCGAGCACCGCATACACATCCAGGATGCGCCCCACGCAACCGATCCCCGCCAGAATGCAGTCCTGCTTGGCCAGGATGGTCGCCGACGCCCGCTGATTGGGATCGATGCAGGCATAGCTGGTCGCATCCCGCGTCGCCCGGTCTTCGAGCAGCGCGTTCTCCAAAATCGCGGTGATGCGTCGGCTGTTAAAGTCCATGTGCGTGTGAAAAGTTCATGTAGAGACCGCCGCCTCGGCTCTCCAGGCAGGGTCGAAGACCCGCCTGCCTCACCCCAACTCGTTCAGTTGTTTCCTTATCTTCTCGATCAGGCCCGATAATTCCTCCGCCCGCCGGCGTAGTCCTTCAACGACATTTGCCGGAGCCTTCGCCAAAAATTGCTCATTGCCTAACTGGCGCTGATTGTTTGCGAACTCTTTTTCGATCTTCTCCAGATCCTTCGTCAGCCTTGCTCGCTCGGCCGCAACGTCGACCTTTCTTTCGTAGACCACGTGAACGTCGAAACGCGCCGTGCTGCGCGCACCCGCCTGCTTGGCCAGCGAGCCGTCCACAAACGCGATTTTTTCCACATTCGCCAGTCGCTCCACCGCGCCGCGATTCTGCTCAATCATCGCGCGAATCCCGGGCTCGTGCGCAAACACCTCGATCGGCACCTTCACCTTCGGCTCGACTTTCAACTCTGCCCGCACATTCCTCACGTTCACGATTAGATCCTGAAGGATCGCCATTTCCGTTTCGGCTCCGAGATCGAACTGCTTCTCGTCGGCCTGAGGATATCCCGCCAGCGCAATCGACTTCAGCGGCGGCTCGCCCTCGTAGATCGCCTGCCAGATCTCTTCCGTAATAAACGGCATCACCGGATGCAGCAACCGCAACGACGCGTCAAAAAGATTAACCAGATTGCCGCAAGCGACTCGCGCCTGCGTCTGGTCCGTACCCTCCGCAAAGTTCAGCCGCGGCTTGATCAGCTCCAGGTACCAGTCGCAGAACTCTCCCCAGAAGAAATCATAGATACGGTTCGCCGCTTCATGAAACCGGTAAGTCTCCAGCGCGTCGTTCACCTCCGCGGTCACGCGATTGAACCGCGAAAGAATCCAGCGGTCTTCCAGTGCCCCAACCTCGAACGCTCCCACACCAATGTGGAGACAGCCGCCCCCGGCTGTCCCGGGCCGCATTCCCGGCTCGATCCTGTCCACATTCATGAACATGAACCGCGCCGCGTTCCAGATCTTGTTGGCAAAGGCGCGATACCCCTCGGTGCGGCTCTCGCTGAAGGCGATGTCAGTTCCCGGCGCCGCCATTGCCGCCAAAGTGAAACGCGTCGCATCCGTGCCGAAGCGCTCAATGATCTCCAGCGGATCGATCACGTTCCCTTTAGTCTTCGACATCTTCTGCCGGTCAGCATCGCGCACCAGCGCGTGAATGTACACCTGCCGGAAGGGCACGCTGTCATTCTTCTTCTCACCCCATCCGCTCGCCTTTTTCAGCGCAGGATCCTGCTCGTGCCCTTCCATGAAGTGGCAGCCGAACATGATCATCCGCGCCACCCAGAAAAACAGAATCTCGTAGGCCGTAATCAGCAGCGTGGTCGGATAAAAAACCGCCTGATCGCGCGTCTTTTCCGGCCAGCCCAGAGTCGTAAACGGCAGCAGCCCCGACGAAAACCAGGTGTCGAGCACGTCGGTATCCTGCTCCAGCTTCCCTCCGCCACATTTCGGACACTTCGTCGGCGTCTCCCGCGCCACAATGATCTCGCCGCAAGCACATCGCCACGCCGGAATGCGGTGTCCCCACCACAACTGCCGCGAAATACACCAGTCGTGGATGTTATTCATCCAGTTCAGGTAAATCTGTTTGTAATTCTCCGGAACGATTGTGATCTCGCCGCTCTCGACCGCCTCAATCGCCTTCTGCGCCAGGGGCTGAATCTTGATAAACCACTGCTCCGAAAGCCGCGGCTCAACCACCGTCCCGCAGCGATCGCATTTGCCCAGCGCCAGCGCGTAGTCTTTCTCTCCCACCAGAAATCCCTGCTCCTGCAAATCAGCCAGCACGCGCTTCCGCGCTTCGTAACGATCCAGTCCCGCATACGCGCCCGCGTTGGCGTTCATGTGCGCGTGCTCGTCCATCACATCGATCTGCGGCAGGTTGTGCCGCTTTCCGGCCTCGAAATCATTCGGATCGTGCGCCGGGGTCACCTTCACTGCGCCCGTGCCGAACTCCGGCTGCGCCAGTTCATCGGTGATGATGGGAATCTCCCGCTTCATCAGCGGCAACAGAACATGCTTGCCGTGCAGATGCGTGTAGCGCTCATCCTTCGCATTCACCGCGATCGCCGTATCGCCCAGCATGGTCTCCGGACGCGTCGTCGCCACCGTAATGAACTCATTCGTCCCCACCACCGGATAGCGAATCTCCCACAACTTCCCTGCCACGTCCTCGTGCTTTACTTCCAGATCCGAGATCGCCGTCTCGCACCGCGGACACCAGTTCACAATGTACTTCCCGCGATAAATCAGCCCTTCTTCATACAGCCGGACGAACACCTCGCGCACCGCGCGCGACAGGTTCTCGTCCATCGTGAAATACTCGCGGTCCCAGTCGACCGACGCCCCCAGGCGCTTCATCTGGTCGAGAATCGCGCCCCCGTAGAGCTTCTTCCATTCCCAGACGCGCGCGATGAACTTCTCGCGTCCCAGATCGCGTCGCTTTTTGCCTTCCTTTGCGAGATCTCGCTCCACCATCATTTGCGTGGCGATCCCGGCGTGATCCGTCCCCGGCAGCCAAAGCGTGATGAACCCGCGCATGCGATGCCAGCGCACAATAATGTCCATCTGCGTCTGGTTCAGCATGTGCCCCATGTGCAGCCGCCCGGTAACATTCGGCGGCGGCAACAGCAGCGTGAATACCGGACGCGTCTCGCCCTCCGGCGGCGTGGGCACCGAGAAGAGTTTTTCTTTGATCCAGTACTCGGCCCAGCGCGTTTCAATCGCGCCCGGCTCGTAGGATTTGGGCAATTCGTGCGGCATCAGAGTGCGTCGTAGCTTGTGTGGGGCGAGCCGCCCCCGGCTGGACAGCCGGGCAAAGCCCGGCAGTTTACGCAGCAGAAGGAGGAACTTTTGATCTTACAGGTCGGAGAAAAGAAGGGTCAAACGGGAGCCAGCTTCCAGCAAGCAGCGGGATCGATGCAGGTTGAATCTTCCCTATGGGGGTGGTGTAACGCTTACAGCGTTGCCGTTTCGCTGATGGCTGACAGCTGAGAGCTGTCTTACTTCTTCTCTGCCATCTTCCGCGAGATCTCTGCCATGAGCTTGGGACGAAGGTCCGCCAGCACGCTGTCCACGATGCTGGCCACGTCTTGCGGCTGGTCGCCTGGAGCGACGGAAGCTTCCTGCAAAATCTGTTCGGCCCCCGCGGCCACGGCCATCGCAGCCGAATCCGCTGGCGCGGACCCAGGTACTTCGAATTCGCTCGGCTTTGTTTCCGCCACCGTGTCGGTTTTTGCCTCGCCGGAGTCTCGGATTTGACGCCAGCTCGCCCACGCTGCCGCCGTACTCTTAACCGTTTCGGGATCCAATCTTGGTTCCTCAAAACGCCCCGAATCGTGCTCCTCACGGCGACCGATCGGCGCCAACGCAACGCTCGAGTCCGTATTAGCTTCCGCCATCGCGGGCTCAACTTCCGGTGCAGGCGGCAACGTCTCGGCGGCCAGCGCGCCAGAACCGGCAACTTCCGTTTCCACGGCAGCGCTCACAACCTCGGTAGGCGGCGCTGGTTCTTGATGCGGTTCCGCCAACTGGGCTGCTGGCGATATCCCGGTATTCTGCTCCAAAGGTGCAACTTCTGCTGTCCTCGATTCCGGAACCGCGTCCCCAGTCTGCTCGCTCGACGCGCCCGTGGGCTCAGAAACGGTCGGCACGTCCACAAACGATGCAGCCACAGCCGCCGTCTCCGCTTGCGCAACCGCAGCAGCTCCGGCATCGGACGCCTCAACGCTCATCGCAGGCGTAGGTTCCGGAACCGGCTCAGGTTCCGGACTCGAAATCGTTGCAACAGGAACTTCTACTGTCGCTTCTGCCTGCGGGGAAGAATTCTCCGCCTGCGCCGCCTGTACTTCTGGCGCGGTCGCTGCCCCGGCAGAGTCTGCCTCCGCCGCCGCAAAGGCTGCATACGCCTTCCGCATTTCATGGTCGAGCGAGATCGCAGCCTCTTCGCTGTCCAAAGCCACTGACACCGCCATCCAGCTCGATGCCCCTGTGCTCGCTGCCACTACCGCTTCAGCCGTGGCCGCCATCGTCACCGGCACATCGTTCTCCGGCTCCGCTGGCGTCGCGGCTGTCGTCTGCGTGACGGCAGCCTCACCAGCTCGATCGTCGATCTTGCCTTCCCCTCGAGCCTCCATATGCTCTGGCGTCTCAGAGCCGTAAGAAACCCCCGCTGGGACCGGAAGGTTGTTTTCGACGGGACCCGGCTCTACCGCGAAACTCGCCTCATTCTTTTCTTCGTAGATCTTGGTTTCGGGAACCTTTATCTCGGAAGCCTCTATCGCAGAAACCTGGTTCTCGCCATCCTTGCCGGCCGCGCCGGCCATCTGCATCTGCGCTACCGCGGCGGCAATCGCGGCCACCTCTTCCGGCGTCACATCCTGCGGCAGTCCTGAGGGCACCATCGCCGCCACATCCACGCTGGTTCCCGCAGCTTCCGCAGCCGGTCGCCGCGTCTTTTCCTTCTCCGCGCCCGGTTTCTCCACCACCGTACGCAGATCCCGATTCACCGGGTTATAGAGCGCAGCTTCGTCTGCAACTTTTTCCTCAGGCTCCGTTTTCTTTTTCGGCGGGAACCCAATCCGGCTCTTCCATCCATTGTCGTCTGCGCTTCGTCCGCCCCGGTCCGCTTCATCCGCCGCCGCCATCGCCCGCGCAAAGCGTCCAGGCTTGGAGGGTTCCGCCCGC
>Ga0116121_1000966_pt1 | contig 12921 bp, 9 predicted proteins | sample June2015DPH_13_1_FD_89725 | JGI IMG/M metagenome (GOLD analysis project Ga0116121, IMG submission 89725) | Peatland microbial communities from SPRUCE experiment site at the Marcell Experimental Forest, Minnesota, USA - June2015DPH_13_10 | ecosystem: Environmental > Terrestrial > Soil > Wetlands >...
AAAGGATTTTTGGGCAACCGCCGCCAAATGGCTCGGCAGGAGCCTCGCCCTACCACAAACGCCTCGGTAGGGCGAGGCTCCTGCCGAGCCGGGGCGTTAAAAAAATGAGATTTTTAAAACACGCTCTAATGACGAAATCCGAATGACCAATCAATGCCCAAATGGCCAAATGACGAAATGGAAACCGGGTATCTTACCGCCTTTGGTAAAATCCGTCATTAGGGCTTCGTCATTATTTTGTCATTCGTGCTTCGACATTCGCCATTCTTTCCGTTGCGCCTGAATTAAAACTGCGTAAAGTATCTGGAACGAAAGGAATTCCATTATGATGACTCGAAGACAGGCTTTGAAAACAACCGCGCTGGCCTCGGTCGCTTATGCGGCCGCCTCGCCCCTGTGCATGGCCGATGCTCAACCGGTTCAAGCCCCGGCTGTCGCAACCGCCTCCGGCGGCCCCTTCATTTTGCCGCCGCTGCCTTATGCGTTCGATGCCCTTGAACCGCATATTGACGCCCGGACGATGCAAATCCATCACGACAAACATCATGCCGCTTATGTGGCGAATCTGAACAAAGCCGTTGCCGAATTTCCTGATCTCGGAAAGCAGCCTGTCGGGGATTTGCTCAAGGACTTGAGCGCCGTTCCTGAAAAAATTCGCGCCGCCGTGCGCAACCAGGGCGGCGGCCATTACAACCACTCGCTGTTCTGGCAAATGATGAAAAAGAACGGCGGCGGCGAACCCTCCGGCGAACTGGCCAAGGCGATTGATAAAAAGTTCGGCGGCTTCGGCGCGTTCAAAACCCAATTTGCGAAGGCTGCGGCGGGTCAGTTTGGGAGCGGCTGGGCATGGCTTGTGGCGGACGGCGGCGATTTGAAAATCGAAGCCACTCCGAATCAGGACTCGCCCGTCAGCGAAGGCAAACAACCTTTGCTCGGCCTGGACGTTTGGGAGCACGCGTATTATTTGAAGTATCAGAATCGCCGGGCCGATTACATTGCCGCCTGGTTCAACGTCATCAATTGGGATGACGTCGCGGAGAGATTTAAGAAGTAAGAAGTATGAATTATGAATTAAGAAGGCAGAATTAAGAAGTGAAGAAAAAGTCAGGGTTCGATGGAGTCTCACCCCACCGATTTTCTGATTTCTTAATTCTTAATTCTTACTTCCTAATTCTGCCTGGATCATTTCCCGGACCAGTTCGGCGCTGGTCCATTTGTTGCCCTGGTATATCTTTCGCACCCGCCCGCGCGCATCGACGACCACGGTGCGAAGATTGTGGCTGATGCCGCCGTTTTCAGTCCAAAAAATCTCGCCAAATTGATCGGCCAACTCGCTGATCTGAACCGGGTCGCCGGTTAGAAAACTCCAGTGGCCGGGATCGTAACGCGCGTTTCTGGCGTAACTGAGCAAGCGTTGCGGCGTGTCGTTTTTGGGATCGAATGAAATGGAAAGCAAATGCCACCGGGCCGGCGCGCCCGGCATTTGACGGAGTTGCGCGGCGGCTTCGGCAAAATTGCTTGTCAGGCGCGGGCAAAAATCCGGGAATGGACAGCTTGTAAAAAAGAAAGTGAAGGCGAGCGCCCCGCCTTTGTACCGGCCCAGGCTTACGGCTTGTCCCAACTCGTTGGTAAAATGGCATTCGGGCAGCAAATCCCCCTCATCCAACGGCTCGACGGCGCGGGAAATTTGCACGGCCGGCGGGGCGGGCAATGTTTCCGGGGATTTTTGGCGCAGGGTGACGCCCTCAATCCAGCCTTCCTTGCTGGTGACGATGAGGCGAAAGGAAATGGCGTCGCCGGGTTTCAATCCGCGCAACTCTTTCGGGTCGCGGACTTCGAAGGGCATGGTCATGGCGGCCATGTAATTGGAGACGGCCTCGTGCTGGATGACGACCGTTTTGCCGTCCGGCTCCAACTCCCTGACCATGCCGTTGACGACAAAAGTTTGTTCCGGCGTCGGCGCCGGGACGGACTCTTTGTGGCACGCGGTCAGAATCAGCAAGGCCCACAGGCAGCGACCGAGCGCGCGGCGGGCGATTGGCAATTTTCTTTGTATGGTTGATCGCAATTTATGGCCAATTATTAACAACAAACGGCAATTGACTGTGCCCCGGCTTTTGTTAGAGTCCTGCCGTTAGGAACTCGCCAAACCCGCGAGACTACAAGGATCAATTTTTATGGCAAAAACATCATCAGCATCTCAAAAGTACGTCTATCTGTTCGGCAATAAAAAAGCCGACGGCAATGGCAGCATGAAACCTTTGCTGGGCGGCAAAGGCGCAAATCTCGCCGAAATGACCCGCATCGGGCTGCCGGTCCCTCCCGGCTTCACCATCACAACCGAAGTCTGCACCTATTATTATGCGCATAAACGAACTTATCCAAAGGAATTGTGGGCCGCCGTCAAGGACGCCATCGCCAATACCGAGAAAATTCTGGGCAAGCGCTTCGGCGACGTGGAAAAACCGTTGCTGGTCGCCGTCCGCTCCGGCGCGCGCGATTCGATGCCCGGCATGATGGACACCATTTTAAATCTCGGCCTCAATGACCAGACTGTCCTGGCGCTGGAAAAGGTCAGCGGCAATCCCCGCTTTGCCTGGGATTGTTACCGCCGCTTCATCCAAATGTACGGCGACGTGGTCATGGGGGTGCAGAAAAGCCCGAGCGAAGACCACGAACCTTTTGAAGTGGTGATCGAGAAGCTCAAAGCCGAACTTTTTCCCGGCAAACAGCACGTCGAAGACACGCAGATTGACGTCAAGGGCCTCAAAGAGCTGGTCAATCGTTTTAAAGCGCTGGTCAAGGAGCGGACGGGCCAGGAGTTTCCGACCGATCCCTGGGAGCAACTCAAAGGCGCCATCGGCGCTGTCTTTGGTTCCTGGATGAATGATCGCGCCATAGTTTATCGCCGCAAATATAATATTCCCACCGAATGGGGAACGGCGGTCAATGTCCAATCCATGGTCTTTGGCAATACGGGCAACCGCTCCGGTTCCGGCGTTGCGTTCACGCGCAACCCGGCCAGTGGCGAAAAGGTGTTCTACGGCGAATTCCTCATCAACGCCCAGGGCGAAGACGTGGTGGCGGGCGTGCGAACGCCCAAGCCGGTGGCCGAGTTGACCAAAATCATGCCCGAGGCCGCGGCGGAATTGGAACAGGTCCGCCAAATTCTCGAAAGCCATTTCCGCGACGTGCAGGATTTCGAGTTCACCATCGAAGACGGCAAGGTCTTCATGCTCCAGACGCGCAACGGCAAACGCACTGGTTTGGCCGCCATCCGCTTCGCGGTCGAAATGGAGAAGGAGGGGTTGATCACTTGGGAAGAGGCCGTGCAACGGGTGCCGGCCGAGCAGTTGGACCAGGTCCTGGCGCCGGTTTTCGACCGCGCCGCCGTCAAATCCGCCAAGTGCATCGCCAAAGGTTTGCCCGCCGGCCCGGGCGCGGCCACCGGCCGGATTTATTTTAATGCCGACCGGGCCGCTGAAGCCGAGCGCCGCGGCGAAAAGGTGTTGCTCGTCCGCGTCGAAACTTCCCCGGAAGACCTGCGCGGCATGATCGCGGCCGAAGGCATTTTGACGGCTCGCGGCGGCGTCAGTTCGCACGCCGCCCTGGTCGCACGCCAGATGGGCAAGGTCTGCGTTTGCGGCGCCAGCGCGTTGCAGGTGGACTATCAAGCCAAACAAATGACCGTCGGCGGCATGACTCTCAAGGAAGGGGATTTCCTTTCGATTGACGGCACCGCGGGCGAAGTCTATCCGGGCGAGATCAAAACCGCGCCGTCGGAAATCATCCAGGTGCTCATCGCAAAAACGTTGCAACCCAAGGAAAGCCGCACCTACCAATACTACGCTCAATTGATGAAGTGGTGCGACAAGGCCACGCGCATGAATGTCCGCACCAACGCTGATTCGCCCGACCAGGTGGCCAACGCCATTGGCTTCGGCGCGGTTGGCATCGGCCTGTGCCGCACCGAACACATGTTCTTCGAGGGCAATCGCATCGACGCCATGCGCGAAATGATCCTGGCCGACAACCTTGACGACCGGAAAAAGGCCCTGGCCAAGCTGCTGCCCTACCAGCGCGACGATTTCGCGGGCATCTTCCGGGAATTGAAGGGCTTGCCGGCGACCATCCGGACGCTCGACCCGCCCCTCCACGAGTTTCTGCCCCACGAGGCAGAGGCGCAGAAAGACCTCGCCGCCAAGATGGGCGTGCCGGTGGAGAAGATTCAACGGCGGGTCAAGGAACTGCACGAATTCAACCCGATGCTCGGCTTGCGCGGTTGCCGCCTGGGCATCGTCCACCCGGAAATCACCGAGATGCAAATCCGCGCCATCATGGAAGCCGCCGTCCTGGTGCAAAAGGAAGGCATCCCCGTCAAGCCGGAGATCATGATCGTGCTCGTCGGTTTTCCCAAGGAATTGCAGAATCAGTTGGCCGTCGTCAATCGCGTCGCCGAACAAGTGCAGCAGGAGCAGAAGACCAAGGTCAAATACCTGGTCGGCACGATGATTGAAATTCCCCGCGGCTGCCTGGTCGCCGACGAAATCGCCCAAGACGCCCAATTCTTCAGTTTCGGCACCAACGATCTGACCCAGACCACTCTGGGCATGAGCCGCGACGATTCCGGGCCGTTCCTGCAACCCTATGCGGAGGCGGAAATCATCAAACAAAATCCCTTTGCCACCATTGACCAGGTTGGCGTGGGCCAACTCATGAAGACGGCCATCGCCCTGGGCCGCAAGACCCGGCCCGACATCAAACTCGGCATCTGCGGCGAACACGGCGGCGAACCTTCCAGCGTGAAGTTTTGCCATCGCATCGGATTGAACTACGTCAGTTGCTCGCCCTTCCGCGTTCCCATTGCGCGGCTGGCCGCGGCGCAGGCCGCCCTCGAAGAGAAAAAGGCGGCAGTCAAAAAGAAATAGGCTCGCGTCAAAAAAAGTGGATTCGGACGCACGGCAGCGCGTCCCTGCTGCATTGGACCTGGTAGGGACGACCTGCCGGTCGTCCGAGTGTCCCCGGCAGGCTTCATGAGCCAGCCATGCTGTTCTTCCGCAAGGCGGGAATAGTGTTTCAATAAACGAACCGGCGGTTGTATGTTGAGCCAGGGTTTTGTTGATTATGAACAACTTGCGACTTTCGATTTCGATCGGAGGCTGGTTTTGATGTACAAACCATCCGTTGTATAATAAAAGTTAGGCGGCTCTATATATCCGTTCAAAACTCAACATCTACAAATACAAACAAACTATGAAAACAAAAATCCCGTTCATTCGATTTGGCATGTGCTTTCTCGCTCTGACAATAGGGTTGAGTGGCTGTGCCCTTCACCAGGCAAAAGGCCCGTTATTCTCAACTCCAGCATCCCCGCAGTCAGGACAAGCGTTGATTTATATTTACAGACCGCCGAGTGAACGGGCCGGCTACCAGCGGATATATTATGTCCAGGCAAATGGCAATCGCCTGAAGAACTTGAAACATGGTGGTTATTATCCCTACGAGACAAATCCCGGTCATGTGCAATTGGTTTCAAGTGCCAACAATGATTTTGGCTTTGGGGGAGGCGGGCTTGCACAATCGATTGAGGTTTCTCATGTCAAGGCCGCAAAGTTGGAGTTCGAGGTGGAGGCGGGGCGGGTTTATTATGTCAAGCTTCATCCCGAATCTCACCCATTCTATTTTCAGCCACAGCTCTTCCTGATGAACAATAGCGATGGTGAGAGCGAGATCAAAGTGTGCAAGTTAATCACAGAATAGAAATCCAACCAATTATTGGGATTTAAGGGCTGGGAAATTGGTAACCTTTGCCATCGCAATTCGCAATTTGCGATGGCAAAGTCTTCGCTTATACCACTTCCATCGGGCATTTGGGGGCGGAGTCTAAAAAGGCCTGGCCGTATCTTTTCGTCAAGATCCGGTTGTCCAGCATGAACGCATGAACGATGAACGGGTCAGTTCCGAGCATTGCCTTATTATTGTTTGACAGATCGCCTTTCCCGGCACAAATTCGCCCGGAGGACCATAAATTTTCCCGGCCAGTCCAGTTCCATGGGATTTCCGAAACTTCCACACGTTTCCAAACGATTTCAGCGCCGAATCGGTCGCGTTCATGAGCCATTTGAGAGCTTCGGTGTTCGCGTATTTCGCGTATTTCGTGGTTTCCCCGGTTTTCCATGATCTGTCAGTTTTTGTGCTCTTTGTGGCAAAATGATTTCGCGGTTTCCCCGGTTTTCCATAATCTTTCCGGCCATCCGTGAAATACTGCCATCCGTGGTCAAATTCTTATCACACCGATGGTCATTAAACCGTCCAACCAGTCCAAGCCGGCTTTATCGTTAACGTAACGGGCTTGTTGCTGGAATGTTGCCGATTTTGTTGCCACTTAAGTCGTTGACTATCAACACTTGTTGCCGTGTTGCCGATTTTTTGGACCTATCATCCATATCTTGGGTGTCTTGCGCCTTTTCGCGGCAATTTATGTTTTTGCCCCCAATGTTTCTGCCATTCCCTGATCAGATGTGATGCCAGGGTGCTACAGGTGCTACAAAAAAGCCAAATTGTAGCACCCTTGTAGCACCCTAAGTCGTTGATAATCAACGTTTGTAGCACTGTAGCGGGGGGGGTACAGAATCCCAGTCGCTTCAGTCATGCACTGCGCTGCTTCGTTCCGGCTGGTTGCTCCAATTTGGTGCCAAAGAAGGCTGATAATGAAACTCTATTCTGAAAACAGCGAGGAACTTTTTTCTGTGCTTCCGCAAGGCGGAAATTGTGTTTCAATGAACGAACCAGCGGTTGTATAACGAAAGTTAGTCGGCTCGACACATGAGAACTTGGACGAACACAGAGATTTATTTGGGCATCCTTTTCTTTTCTCTTTTGATTATTTGGCTCGTCCTCTGGCGCCCATGGAAGAGATATAAATGTGCCTTTTCATACGTCCTCATCGTTCTCGGCATTTATTTGCTGGCGCATGCGGGTTATCAGGAATGGCGTGGGGACACGATCAGACCCGCAATGTATCTGCCATTTACAAAACGCGCCATTTTGGACAATCATCGTTGGAACAGTAGATATCAATTCCACATTCATGTCCTTAAAAAGAACAATCCAGAACTCTTTCGTGAGTTCATGGAGGCCCATTGGCTTTGGGCAGTTTTAATTGAAGCCGCGGGCATCATCCTAAATGCAACTCAATACCGCCTGCCTGAGACGCAAACAACAACATGACCTTTGACTCCCAAGGGATGCACTCAAAGCGCCAGTATTGTCCAACCCTGATCCTTTTGCTTCAACCGCTTATATATCCATGACAAGGCTTATTATTTTTCTGTTGCTGACTGAAGCAGCTTGCAATGCTCAACCCCATTTGGAAATGCCCATGATGGGAGCGCCGCTCCCTCAAACCAAATTTGAGTTGGTTAACAAGATCCCGGCTGCGAAGTTGAGGCAATTGCCAATGGAACTGCCGACTTTCAAATGGTCCGGGCAACCGCGCAATTTTCCTGTGGCTGCTTTGCAAACGCTGCTCGATGAAACCCCTTTTGCAGGGACGAATGTTGCCAGCCTGTTTCTGAATCCAACGAATTCAAACGATGGCATCAAGATCGGAAGCCGTGACAATCAGGATTATTTCATCGTGATGCCCGCAGCGGGGCGGATTGCCATTCAGCATACTGACCGCAGCCCGGGGGATCCACCACCCGATGCCGTGCCTGATTTTGAAGCCGTCTGGCGACGCGCGCTGCGCTTCGCGGAAATGTTTGGCGTGAGCACGAATGAAATGGAGCGGAACCAGGAAGGCGCGGTTCACATAATGAAAACAGAGAACACTACTTCCCATCTTGGCGGCAGTATAAGATACAAAAGCAGACGTTCCGTAACAGTCTTCCGAAGCATCCGAAGTTATATAGTTCGTTCTTTGGACCAGGACAAGATCGAGCTGGAGTTGGGCGTTGATGGCCGTTTGCTGAAATTCAATCTCAAATGGCCCAATATCGAGGCCACTCGCACGAATAAGGTTTTCGGCATTTCTGCGATAATCGACGAAATCAAAAAAGGGGAAGTGTTGGGGGATCTGATGAACGAATATCCCTCGGACGGCATTGCCCAAATTGAACTCAAGGACTTTCAAGTTTTTTATTATGTCTCGACAATGTTTCCTTACGGGAAGCGATCACCCACAACCGCAGACATTCGCCCTATGATCGAGTTTTTGGCGACATTTAAATCGAAGCAGGGAGAAAAAACAGAAGGCGGATTATTTGTGCCATTAACCGAGTCCGAGTGATCAGTGAAAGGGAAAGTCTTCCGTTACACCACTTCCAGCGGACATTTGGGGGCGGAGTCCAGAAAGGCCTGGCCGTATCTTTTCGTCAGGATACGGTTGTCCAGCACAACGATGATCCCCTGATCGGTTTTGGTCCGGATCAAGCGCCCGATGCCCTGGCGGAATTTCAAGACCGCTTCCGGCAATGAGTATTCCATGAACGAATTGCCGCCGCGCGCTTCGATGCTTTCAATTTTCGCCTCGACCAGCGGATGGTCCGGCACCGCGAAGGGCAGCCGCGTGATGATCACGTTGGACAACGATTCGCCGGGCACGTCCACCCCCTGCCAAAAACTGTCCGTGCCAAACAGCACGGAATCGACGTCCTGCTTGAATTTTTGCAGCATGAGCGAGCGGGGCGTGCCGGTGCCTTGCACGAAACATTCCAGGCCCAATTCATCAAAAAACGCCTTCATGCGCGCGCTCACTTCCAGCATCAGCTTGAAGTTGGTGAACAGCACAAAGGCCTTGCCGTGCGTCATCCGGATGAAATGTTCGATCCAATGTATCAGGCTCTCCTGATACTGCGCGTCGCGCGGATCGGGCATCTTGCCCGCGACGAACAATTTCATCTGCCGTTCGTAATCAAAGGGCGATCCGGCTTGCAGCAAAACGGACTTCTCGCCTCCGACTTGCCGGGCGAAGTAGAGCAGGGGCGACGGTTTCACGGCGCCGGATTCCTTTGCCTCCTGCCCCGCGGCGACGGCCAGGGTCGCGCTGGTCATGATGACCGAGGTGTCCGCTCCGAACAATCGTTGCCGCAGATAATCGGCCACGTTGATGGGCGCGGCGTTCAGGGCCAGGTTCCGTTGAGCTTTGCCTTTCCGCTCCACCCAATAAACGTGGTCCGCGGCGCTTTGGCTCAGAAAAACGGCCACTTGCTCGCGCAACTCGGCCAGACGCAGGTTGCATGCGGCCAATTCCTGCGCCGTATCCTTGTCATCTACAGTTTTAATCAACGCGCTGACTTCCTCGCGCAGACGTTGCAGGGGCAGGGTCAGATTGTCCTTCACCAGATCGGCACGGCGGATGCGCAATTCACTCCAGCGGCGCGGGGCGTCCCCGCCTCCGGCCCGTTCGACCGCGATGGCGTCGCAGGCCTCCTCGACCGCCTCGAAAAACTTCTCCGCCTCCTTGAGTAAATCGGTCACCAATTTTTCCCGTCCGTGGTGCAGCACGGTCATCAGCCCCTTTTTAGTTTGCGGATTCCACAGCCGTTGTACCCCGTAGCGCAATTGCGCGCTGGAAACGCTCAAGCCAATGTGGCGCGAGGCGACCTTTTCCACCGTGTGCGCCTCGTCAAAAATGACAAAATCATTCTTGTATAATATGCCGCCCGCCAACTCCTCATCCACTCCGCCTAAAAGCATGAAGAACAAAGTGTGATTAAGCACCAGGACATCGGCCGACAGCATCCGGCTGCGGGCTTTCTGAAAGAAACACGCATGGCCGCCGTTCTTCACAAAATCGGACGAATGCCCGCATATCTTCGGCGAGCATAAGCCGCGTTCGGAGCAGACCTGCTGCCAGACTTGCGGGTCCGGCTCGATCTCGAAGTCCGACAGGCTGCCGTCCTCGGTTTTTTTGGACCATTCATAAATGCGCCGTAATTCTTCCTCTTCAGGCGAGGTGAAAAGCTGGCCAGCCTGCTGGGCCGCTTTTTCCAGGCGGCGCGTGCAAAGATAATTCTGCCGGCCCTTCAACATCATATAATCGAATTTCACCGGCAATATGCCGGCCAGCATCGGCAGATCCTTGTTGATCAGTTGCTCCTGCAAATTGATGGTGTGCGTGGAAATGACGGCCTTCTTGTGATGGGCCACGGCAAAAAGAATCGACGGAATCAAATAAGCCAGACTCTTGCCCACTCCCGTGCCGGCCTCGACGATCAAATGCTCCCGCTCCTCCAGCGCCCGGGCGACGGCCACGGCCATCTTTTGCTGATGCGGGCGATATTCGAAGTTGCGGGATTTGGACAAGACGCCCTTTGGCGAGAATATTGTCCCGACCAGTTCGATCAGGCTGGCGGGCTTTCCCGCTGGCGGGTCTTCGACCAAACGAATCATTGCGCCGCTTCCGGCTCGTCGTCGCGCCGCCGCCGCGCCACGATCTCCTGGACGGCTTTATTTTTGACAATCATTCGTTCGGGCAAAATTCCGCGCCATGAGACGTTGGGATAAATGAGCGAGCCGCGCCCGATGATGCTGCCCGGGCTTAAGACGGCGTTGCAGCCGATCTCGCAACCGTCCCCCAGCAACGCGCCGAACTTGCGCAATCCAGTGTCGAACGGCACGCCGTCGATCTCCACCGCCACCGTGGCGCCAAACAAGGTGACATTGGAAATTTTCACCCCGGCCCCCAAATGGGCCTTGTAGCCGAGGATGGAATCGCCCACGTAATTGAAATGCGGCGCCTGGACGTTGTTGAAGAGCAGGGAATTTTTGATCTCGGTCGAGTTGCCGACCATGCAATCATCTCCGATGATGACGTTTTCGCGGATGTAGGCATTATGGCGGATCCGGCAATTGCTGCCGATAATGGCCGGCCCCTTGATCATAACGCCGTCCTCCAACAAGGTGCCTTCGCCGACGAAAACCTGTTTGCCAATGAAAGCCTCCCCTTCGCAGCGGTTGTGCAAACTGGGGCGCAGATGAGCGGCCAGAAAGGCGGCAATTTTCGGCAAAGCTTCCCAGGCATAACGGCAGCCGTCGAAAATCGCGGCATGCCGGGTCTGGCGTAAATCAAACAATTCAGAAGCTTCGAACATCGCGCCAAGGGTAGGCGCGGCGCGGGCAAACTTCAAAGGCAAAATTGATCGCTGAGAATCGCTTGCTCGTTGCGGGGCTTTGGAGTATTCAACGCTCGAAATGCTGACGAATATCCATCTGAAGAATTTCCGTGGCTTTAAGGACACGGCAGTTGGTCCGTTGAAAAGGGTCAATCTGATCGTGGGGCAAAACAATACCGGCAAAACGGGACTGCTCGAGGCATTGGTGTTGTTGCTCGCCGAGCCGCCCAACGCCAGCAGACTCCCCATTCTGTTTCGCTCCGCAGGCACGGATTGGAACGAGAATTTTTGGAATTGGATTTGTTACAACAAGGACCCAAAGAACGCGGTGGAAATAAGAGGCAAGCTTGACAAGTTCCCAGAGTTTGGTGTCTGGCTTGGAATAATGGGCTTAGTCCGGCCGCCGGACATCGGCCCCGGTCTCGGAAACTTAGGCAATATGGCCTCTTGTGCTTTGGGCCAACGAGTAATTCTAAAGACAAGTGTTTTTTCAACTCGTCCAACGATTCCGACGGAAGATGCAATTAAGTACAATCGTATTGTATTGCGTCGTAAGAAAAGCCAGGTGGAAACATTGTTAAAGGAAGTTGAGCCAAGACTTCAAGAGATTGAAACTCTTCAGACGGGCAGGGAACCTCTGCTGTACGCGGATGTAGGTCTTAACGAAATGATTCCGGTAACACAAATGGGCCAGGGTTTCAACCGCCTGCTTGATATCTACTCCGAAATTGTCGCTGCCGAATCAAAGGTTCTGCTGATTGATGAAATTGAAAACGGTTTGCATTACAGCGTCCTTCCCACGATTTGGAAAGGGTTGTTCAACGCAGCCAAAGAGATGGACGTGCAAATCTTCGCCACGACGCACAGTTGGGAATGCGTGCTTGCGGCGGACACGGCAGCACGGGAAGAATCGGAATACAACCTCAATTTGATACGTCTTGATCGGGTGAGCGATAACATCAAGGCTACCATTATTGACAAAGACGCCCTAAACTCGGCCAAAGAGCTTCATTGGGAGATGCGGTGAAGCCATGAAATTCGTGTTCTGCGAAGGCAGGGATGATATCGCTGTAATTACGGGTGTTGCCGGCTCAATTGGCTTGAACGATCTCCGCATCGAACGCTTTCTTGGGAAAGACAATCTCCGCAATTTTCTAAGAGACGTTCAAACCCGCTCTGAGTTTGCACAGAACAAGGTTACGGCGGTCGGGATTATTCGTGATGCTGATGATGACGGCAACGCCGCCTTCCAAAGTGTGCGTGATGCTTTGCTTGCGAATGGCTTCAAAGCACCTGATCAGAGCGGCGGGTTTGCGGTTAATGGCATCAAAATCGGTGTTTTGATTGTCGGTCCAAAAAACGGGAAAGGGATGGTTGAGGATTTATGTCTGAGTTCAGTGGGCAACCGCCCCGAATTCCCTTGTGTCGAGGACTATTTCCGCTGCATCGCAGAGAAATCCGACAGAAAGAACTTCTCTTCGAAGGCAAGAATTCGTGTCTGGATGGCTTCGCATTCGGATCATGAGTATTATGTGGGCAAAGCGGCGGCGGAAGGTTACTGGCCTTGGGACAGTCCAGCGTTCGATTCGATGAAGGAATTCTTGCGGCAATTGTAGCCCTCAATTTGCGGAAAACATTGCTCGTTTTCCAGCAGGCGTTATGATCCCAGATGTGCCCGCCAACAAGTTGCGCATGAATGAGTCCGGATTGGTTTTCAATGTTCAGAAGTACTCCCTCCACGACGGGCCGGGGATTCGGACAACGGTCTTCTTGAAGGGATGTCCCCTGTGTTGCGCGTGGTGTC
>Ga0116121_1000967_pt1 | contig 12920 bp, 11 predicted proteins | sample June2015DPH_13_1_FD_89725 | JGI IMG/M metagenome (GOLD analysis project Ga0116121, IMG submission 89725) | Peatland microbial communities from SPRUCE experiment site at the Marcell Experimental Forest, Minnesota, USA - June2015DPH_13_10 | ecosystem: Environmental > Terrestrial > Soil > Wetlands...
ATGCGAAAATGCACGGCAGTCTTATCTGTAACCTTGCCCATCTCACCACCGAGGGCATCAATTTCCTTAACCAGTTGTCCTTTGGCTAAGCCCCCGATTGCCGGATTGCACGACATCAGCGCGATCGAATCCAAATTAATGTTAAATAGAATTGTCCGGCCACCCATGCGCGCACAAGCCAGGGCCGCTTCACAGCCGGCATGTCCGCCGCCGATTACCGCAACATCATAGTTATCACTTAAGTTATTGGGCAAATTATCCGCTCCTGCAATCACTTAAATCAAATCCTTGCGCTTGTATTAAATCAATAGTAAAAGTTTCCCAAATAAAAATATTACTCGATTCCCGCTACAGTTTACCCTTGCGCAGGCGGGAGCGAGAATTACAAGTTTTTTTACGGCATAGATCGCAAAAACACAACATAAAAAAGAGGCGGCCTTGATCAAACCGGATTTTTGGAAAAACAATAAAAGATATTATGATTTAAAAAGCTACTGGCATAATTTATTTGGCTGTAATGTCCACAAAATAGCAATTGACGCGGGATTTACCTGTCCCAATCGCGATGGATTTGTAGCCACGGGCGGATGTATTTACTGCGACGGACGGGGATCGAAATTGCGCCAAAAAAGAGAGCTGCCCTCTGTTGCCGAACAGATTGCCTCAGGTAAAGAATATTACAAACGGCATGCTTCAAAATATATAGCTTATTTCCAAACATTTACAAACACTTACGCTCCAGTAGAAAAATTACGGGCGATCTACGATGAGGCCCTGGCACAGGAAGATGTCATCGGTCTTTCCATCGGCACAAGACCGGATTGCCTGGGTTCAGACGTTATCGGATTATTAAGCGGATATGCGAAAAAAAATCATGTCTGGGTAGAAATTGGCCTGCAATCCTCAAACGACAGGACTTTGCGATTCATCAACCGAGGGCATAATTTTCAACAATTCTCAGATGTGGTGAATAGTCTTACGGGAAGCAGTCTGAACATTTGTGTTCACTTTATTATAGGTTTGCCGGAAGAAAGTGACAAAGATGTCTTAACTACAGCCCGGACCATTGCGGCAATGCCCGTAAACGGCATCAAAATTCATTCCCTTCTGGCTCTGGAAGGAACCGCTCTGGGCGAAATGTATAAAAAAGGAACTATATTCATGATAACTAAAGAAAAATATGTTTCTTTAGTTGCCGATTTTCTGGAAATATTGCCGCCCGAAATGGTAATTCAACGTCTGACTGCCGATGGTTACCGCGATATTTTTCTTGCGCCTGATTGGGCAATGAATAAATTAGATGTACTGAATTCAATTAATAAAGAGTTGGAGCGGCGGGACTCATATCAGGGAAAATATTATGGGATAACTCCATAAAAAACCCTTATGCTGCATTGCACTTTATGTTTTAGTCTCTGCGACCTACGAAAAAGCAAGTTTCTTTCATAAATATTTGCGGGCATTGCTCTGGATATTTTACGAAATTATCAAATTTGCGTTCTAGTATGATAAAAAAATCTATGATATTTGCATAAAAATTGCTAAATGCATGTCTATGAAGAGTTGTTTAATGAGAGAATAGATGATTACAATACTAAACTATAATGCCGGAAACATCACGAGTGTGGCGCGTGCGCTGCAGAAAATCGGGCAGGATTTTGTCATCACGGATGACCCTCAAAAGCTTAAAGCGGCATCGCATGTCATTTTTCCGGGTGTCGGTGCGGCGGGTGAAGCAATGGCTTATCTGCGTAAAAAAAAGATTGATGTCTGGCTAAAACAATACATTAACACAGGTTTGCCCCTTCTGGGCATTTGTCTGGGCACTCAGATTATTCTGGATTATTCCGAGGAAAATGATACCAGTTGCATCGGGCTTGTCGCCGGTTTAACAAAACGCTTTCCTGATAAATTAATTGCTGAAGGTCTGCCATTAAAGATTCCGCACATGGGCTGGAACAGCATTACTTTTCGCCGTAGCCATCCGGTTTTTGCCAATGTTTTGCCCGAGGCCGAATTTTATTTTGTGCATTCTTATTATCCGGCGCCGTCTGATGAAGCAGTCGTTTTAGGAACAACTGATTACGGTGTGAATTTCTGCTCTGTTCTGGCTAAAGACAATCTTGTGGCTACGCAGTTTCACCCGGAAAAAAGCGGACGTCCCGGCTTACAGATTTTGAAGAATTTTTGCGCATGGAGAGGCAATGCCAAGTAAATTTATGAATAATCAAAGTCCATATAATTTTAGACGACCTTGCAAAAAGCTCCAGATGCAAGGCGCGCAAGACCCGAGGAGTGAGGCGTACTTTTGTGTACGCTGCAACAACGAGGGACGAAGCGCAACACAGCATATGGACTTTTTGCGAGGCCGTCATGCTTAGTAAAAGGATAATTCCGTGCCTGGATGTGCGCGCTGGCCTGCTCACCAAGGGCATCAAATTTAAAGGCAATGTAGATATCGGCGATCCGGTGGAAGCCGCGCGGGAATATTATGAACAGGGCGCGGATGAAATTGTTTTTTACGATATTACGGCTTCGTCCGACAAGCGCGACATTATGATTGACGTAGTGCGGCGCGTGGCGGAAACGATTTTTATTCCCTTTTCCGTAGGCGGCGGCATCCGCAACGTGGACGATATGCGCCGCGTGATTCTGGCCGGAGCGGAAAAAATCAGCGTTAATTCCGCCGCAGTGGATGATCCGCAAATTATAACCGAAGGAGCCAAAGCATTCGGCAGCCAGTGTGTTGTGCTGGGTATGGATGTAAAAAAAGTTGAAGTATCCCATAAAATTCCTTCAGGCTACGAAATAGTTATACATGGCGGCAGAAAATTTACCGGCATTGACGCCCTGTGGTGGGCAAAGGAAGCACAGCGGCTTGGAGCCGGTGAAATTTGCCTTAATTCCATTGATGCGGACGGGACGCAGACCGGCTACGAGTTGAATTTAACTGCACTTATTTCCGAGAATGTGCAGATTCCGGTTATCGCTTCCGGAGGCGCCGGAGTACCCCAACATCTGGCGGATGTATTGACAAAAGGCAGTGCAGATGCGGCTCTGATCGCTTCCATGGTGCATTACCGAACCTATACAATTGCCGAAATCAAACAATATTTAAACAATAAACAAATCAAAACGAGAATGCTTTGGTAGTTTAATCATTTTTTTGCTATGCAACGTATTTGTGAAGTATTATAATACACAAATTAAGTCAGGAGGCTAATTAAAGTGGATGCTAAAAGGTATGAACTAAATGTCCAGTTGGCGCAAATGCTCAAAGGGGGCGTCATTATGGATGTAACAAATGATAAGCAGGCAAAAATAGCAGAAGAAGCAGGAGCTGTGGCAGTAATGGCTCTGGAGCGCGTACCCGCAGACATTCGCAAAGATGGCGGAGTGGCCAGAATGTCCGACCCTGCGATGATTTCCGCAATTAAAAAAGCCGTGACTATTCCTGTTATGGCTAAAGCGCGTATCGGTCATTTTGTGGAAGCGCAAATTCTGGAAGCCTTGCGTATTGATTATATAGATGAAAGTGAAGTTTTGACTCCGGCTGATGAAGAATGCCATATTGATAAGACAAAATTCTCGATTCCTTTTGTTTGCGGCGCGCGTAATTTAGGCGAAGCATTGCGCCGGATTGCCGAAGGCGCGGCCATGATCCGCACGAAAGGGGAGGCGGGAACGGGAAATGTTGTCGAGGCTGTCCGCCACATGAGAACAATGAATCGTGAAATCCGTCAACTGGCTCAAATGCCGGTAGAGGAAGTCACCGGTTTTGCCAAAACCAACGGCATTCCCCATGAATTAGCCATAAAAGTCAGAGAGTTAGGGCGTTTACCTGTGGTGAATTTTGCTGCAGGCGGTATTGCCACTCCGGCAGATGCCGCGTTGATGATGCAGTTGGGCTGCGACGGTGTTTTTGTCGGCTCCGGCATATTCAAGTCAGCCGATCCGGCTAAACGCGCGCGGGCTATCGTCAAAGCGACAGCATATTTTAATGATCCCCAAAAAGTTCTGGAAGCTTCGATGGATCTCGGAGAAGCTATGCCCGGTCTGGAAATCTCTCAAATACCGCCTGATCAAATCTTAGCCGGACGCGGCTGGTAAATTTCGTATGCCTTTGCGTTTAGTAAGCGACAAACCATCTTTCATAGGCGTTTTGGATCTGCAAGGCGGAGTGCATGAGCATGTGGAACATCTGGAACGATTAGGTATCGCTTATAAAAAAGTGAAGCAGGCAAATGACTTTGCGGATCTGGCCGGGTTGATTATTCCCGGCGGTGAAAGTTCCTGCATTTCCAGATTGCTTAATATTTTTGAAATCAAAGATGTATTGCTTGGAGCTTATAGCCGTGGAATGAAAATATGGGGTACTTGCGCGGGAGCAATTTTGCTGGCGCAGAAGGTGGTTGGTGAATCCCCTTGCCTTGGTTTGATCAACATAACCATTGAACGCAATAGCTTTGGCAGTCAACTCGATAGTTTTGTAAGCAAAGCTCTGATTCCTGCTGTCGCGGCAGAACCCATGCCACTGACTTTTATCCGTGCACCTAAAATTATTGATGTGGGCTCTGATGTTAATATACTTCTAAAAATTGATGATTACATAGCGGCGGCAGAAAGCGAATCCATATTAGTTACGGTATTTCATCCGGAATTAACCGGCTGCCTTGCCCTGCATCGTTACTTTGCTATAAAATGCGGTGTGAATCCGGCAATTAATCGTCATGAGGATATTGATCCGCTTTGGAAAAGTTCGAGTTGGACAAAACATGCCGGCATTCGTTAAATGGATTTAATAAAACATATTGAAGAAAATTTTTTTGCCATCAGCCGTTATTGGGGAAGTTTAAATTGTTCTTTGACGCAGATTGAATCAATCTGCGCAATGAATACCGGCGTAACTATTTCCGATATTAACTGGGCATGGAATGAAAAGCCTTTAAACAAAGATGACGCAAAGTCCATCGCAGCAATAAAAGAATATTATAGAAAATCAAATCTGCGTTTCTGGTGGTGGATATATCCCAGCGGACAATCGCCTGAAACCCGAAGAATATTACAGGATGAGGGATTTCGTTTAATTGAAAAAGTTCCTTGTATGGCGGCAGATTTGAACGATTCATTGTCAGGCAGGCATTTCCCGGACAATATAAAAATCTCGGAAGTTAAAAACAAAAACGATTTGCATATGTGGGAATTTATTTCCTTCCACGGCTTTGATATGCCCCTACGCACCAGAGAGCAGTATGGCGCTTTTGTTTCTTCATTTAATCTTGGTGAGCAATCTCCGCAAAAACTTTTTATTGCATATCTCGATGAAATACCGGCAGCTACCTCGCTGCTTTTCACTTATAAAAATTCAGCAGGAATCTATTACGTATCAACTCTTTCTGCGTACAGAAATAAAGGATGCGGCATGAGAATCACGCAGGCCGCGATGCAATCCGCTAAAGAATCTGGTTTTAAAGATGTCATTTTACAAGCAACACCTAAAGGGGCAAAGGTTTACTTGCGAGCCGGATTCAAAGAATACTGCCATGCGGAAATTTATAAACTTTGAATTCCAAAATTAACGCATTTTTCGTACCAGACAGATAGAGAATCTTAACTTTTTAACAACAAAACTTTAAATGGCCAAAATCAAACAATATTTCATTGACAAAAACGAATCCATTATTATAGTATTTGAAATTGTTAAGTAATTTATAACAATAATTTTTTATCAATGTTGTGGAGGATAATATGGAAAATAAAAATCGTAAAACGTTTTTTATGTTCTTAATGGCGTTTTTGGTCGCCTTTTTTATTGTTTCTCTTGTGGAAGTTCTGAGATCTTCTCTAATCCCTTCGGGAGCGCCTGAAATTCCGGTAGCGGCAGCAATAGAAGGAACCGTTCCTGCTTCTTTTTCCGATCTGGCTGAACGTGTTAAACCGGCAGTTGTCAATATAAGCACAACAAAAATATTTAAGGGAAGAAGCCAGGGTAATAATTTTGGCCGGTCGCCTTTTAATGAATATTTCGGAGATGATTTCTTTAACCGCTTTTTTGGCGATATGCCTCAGCGCGATTTTAAACAACGAAGTCTTGGTTCCGGCTTTATTATCAGCAATGACGGATATATTTTCACCAACAACCATGTGGTAGAAAATACGGATAAAATTCTGGTAAAAATCTCCGATGGCAAAGAATATGAAGCAAAAATCATAGGCGCAGATGCCAAAACAGATATCGCATTAATCAAAATTAAGCCGGACAATGGTCTGCCGACAGTCGCTCTTGGCGACTCTGATGTAGTAAGAGTGGGCGAGTGGGTTATTGCGATAGGAAATCCATTTGGCTTGGAACAAACTGTTACCGCCGGCATAGTTAGCGCTAAAGGACGTGTCATTGGAGCAGGCGCTTATGATAATTTCATTCAAACAGATGCATCCATTAATCCGGGCAACAGCGGCGGACCTTTGTTTAATATGCAGGGAAAAGTTATCGCCATTAACACGGCAATAGTTGCCCAAGGTCAGGGAATAGGCTTTGCTATACCGATTAACATGGCAAAAAGCATTTTGGAAGACCTGAAAACAAAAGGGAAGGTGACTCGCGGATGGTTAGGCATCTCCATACAGGATATTTCAGACGATATAGCAAAAAATATGAATTATAAAGGCAAAAATGGAGCTTTAGTATCCGATGTATTTAAGGATGATCCGGCAGATAAAGCAGGAATTAAAGTAGGTGATATAATTACAGAAATAAACGGAAAGTCTATAAAAGACACTCATGATTTGCTTCTGACAACGGCTTCTTTACATGTTGGCGAAAAGGCAACCATTAAAGCATTGCGCGACGGCAAAGAAATATCATTTCTAGTTGTTGTAACGGAGCGCAAAGATAAGCCGGAAATAGCGCTGACAAAAAAATCAGGTGAATATTTCGGTATTAATGTTCAGGAAATCAATAAAGAACTTGCCAAACGATTAGGAATTCCCCATGATACCGGCGTAATTGTCACAGATGTGGAAGAGGGTAGTCCTGCTGATGATGTCGGCATTCAACAAAAGGATGTAATTGTTCAGGTCAACAAAGTAAAAATATCATCCTTGAAACAATTCTCCACGGAAATGAGCAAGGCTGCCGAAAAGAAAAGTGTCATACTTTTAATCAAGCGCGGTAATTCTAATTTCTTTGTCGGATTGCACTTAGAATAAAAAGATTAATCTATATTAGTTATAAAAAAGGCAGGCTTTGAAAAGTCTGCCTTTTTTGTGATTCTTCTATGGATAAAATGTTTCACGTGAAACATTCATCTTCTAATCTTGATTATTTAATCACTCAACCATTTTGAATATTGATACATTTTTGATAATGATTTAACCGCTCGTTCCGGAGTAATAAAGTTCACACCCTTATATTTGTAGTCATTAACATTAGTAATCATTTGCGTTTTATCATCATTTAGCAAATAAACTCCGATTATCGGTTTATTATATTTTTCCATTAATTGTACGGTTAGATCGATTGTCTGTTTTTCAAAAGCTTCCAGATAACGCAAAGAATCTTCTGCAAACTTAGAATCATATTTCTTATCCACTGCAACAGCTGATTCCATTGTCGCTTTTATCATAAGTTTCCTTCCTATAATACCCATATGTATTATGGCATCACATTCAGGAGACCGAATCAGTTCTTCAAGAATTTTCATATATGTTTCTGCATTCATATCACCTACAACATCTATTGGATTAGCATGACTCCAGAAAGGCGGTAATAATTTATTAATGCTTGAGATTACTTCTTCAGATAATCTTGGCACTTTCAAACCGTTTTCCTCGCATAAATCTGACGCTACAACACCCCATCCTCCTCCTAAAGTCAAAAGACCAACTCTATTGCCTTTGGGTAGCGGCAATGAAGAAAATGCCGCCGAAAAATCCAGTAAATCCATAGGGATTTCTGCTTGCACAATACCTGCCTGGCGGCAAGCGGCCATAAATACCTTTCCATCAGAAGCCATTGCTCCGGTATGGCTGGCAGCAGCATTGGCGCCTGCAGATGTCCGACCTCCTTTTAAGACAATAACCGGTTTTCTTTTACCAACTCGTTTTGCTGACTCAAAAAATCTACGGCCGTTTTTTATACTTTCAACGTACAAAACAACTGTTTTGGTCATATCATCAATTTCAAATCCATCCATGAAATCTTCAATTGTAATCATCGCTTCATTGCCTGACCCGCAAAAGGCGCGTATTCCGATATCTTCTTTTACGGCATAAGCCAATATCTGCGTACCCAAATTGCCGGACTGCGCAATCAAAACTGTGCCTCCGGCAACTGGACGAACATGAGGACCTGTACAATAAAACGATATATAGGGATTACATATTCCCATTGTATTGGGACCCAGAATTAAAATTCCTGCTTTCCGTGCTTTTTCTACCAACTCATCTTCTAAAATCTTGCCTTCCACTCCGGTTTCTCCGAATCCGGAGGATATAAGCAATACATTTTTTATCGCCTTTCTCTCAAATTCAGGTATTAAACACAAAACCTTGTCTGCGGGAACCGTAACAACGGCAAGGTCTACCGTATCAGGAATGTCTTCTACGGATTTAAAAACTTTTCTGCCGGCAATATCTTTGCCTTGAGGATTCACCAGATAAATTTTCCCCTGGTATTTTCCCGCAATAACATTAGAAAATATTAAATGTCCCCATTTGCTGATGTTTGCAGACGCGCCAACAAAGGCAATTGATTTCGGATATAATAAATTCCCGATACTTTTTGGATTTATCGGCAAAGGCCGTGCTTTTTGATTTGTTGTGTTTCCTAAAACTATCAGGGCATCAACCGCCGCAACCTTGCCCTGGGCAGTCACCAACAGTGGATTAATATCAATTTCCTTTATATCCGGTATTTCCATGCCTATCCTGGACAAACCAACAAGCGTTTTAATCAACGCATCTTTGTCCGGGGCATTCTCCCCACGAAACGCACCGAGCAATTTCTGGGCATGCAGTTCGTCAATCATTTTTCGCGCTTCTTCCTCATCAAAAGGAGCCAGACGAAAGACAACATCTCCGATTGCTTCTGTAAAAATCCCGCCTAATCCAAACATTACCGTCGCGCCAAATTGCTCATCACAGAAAAGCCCGGCGACAAATTCTCTTTTGCCTACCAACATCGGCTGAATTAAAAAACCTTCTAAATCATTTCCGGCCGCTTCCTTTATATATAGCGCCGCAGAACGAACATCTTCCTTGCTTCTTAAATTCAGTTTAACCAAACCTTTTTCTGTTTTATGTGTTAGACGGGATCCCAACCCTTTTACAACAACAGGGTAACCTGCCCTTTGAGCTTCTATTTCTGTTTCTTCTATTGTATTAACGGCTCTTTCTTCTACTACCGGAATACCATATTTTTTTAAAACTTCTTTTGCTTCCGCCTCCGTTAATGTTGTTCGCTTTTGAGATTTTACTTTTTCCAGGATATCGATTTTTTCCATTGCGCATCTCCATGCAATCGTAAATTTATTATAATCACAGAACAAATCTTGTGTATATTATTGTATTTATTAGATATATTTAAATTTCGCATTTTACAAATCAATATTACAGTTATTCTTTTACGCTCAAAGGAGCTACCACTTTCCAGAAAAAATCGAAAAAATTATTTATTGTATCGGCAAGTTTCCATTTCATTCCATGGACATACCAGTTTTGTATGTGCCTGTGGGTTATCATGATGTAAAGATCGACAAAATAATTGTTTTCAATATCTGACATAACCGCGCCCTTTTTCCTTGCTTTCTCAATGATCTCGTTTAATATGTCTGTTTCAGTTTCCCTTTTATATGATTTGCTCGCCATAAAACTTTTCAAGGGAACCGTTATAAAAGCTGTAATCGCAAGATCAGGGTTGTTATCAAAGAAATTCATTGTAACCCAGAACAGCTTTCTGAACATTTCACGAATATCCTCGGTTCCCGCAATATGCATTCTTAATAATGATGCCAGATCGCGCAATTTTTCGTCAATGATGGAAAAAAGAATATCTTCTTTTGAAAAATAATATTTGTATATAGTGCCCGAGCTGATCCCACTTTCTTTTGATATATCGCGTATATTTACCGCATGAAAATCTTTCATGGAAAATTGTCGCAACACCACGGGATACAGTCGTTCTTTTAATTTTTGTGGAATTATTGGTTTATCTGTAGTCATAGTATCTTCAAACCTCTACTAATTTATACGTAAATTATAAAACAATGTTTCAAATGTCAAGTATAATTTAAAACATTGTTTCAATATTGGCTAAAAATAAAGAATAAACAGAGCAATTTAATAGTTAAACATTAGAAAGGAAATATCGTATTATAGATTATAAGGATCTTCTGCTCTGGTGATTAATAATGAGGTTTCATCGATAGGCGAAATGCCTCCGAAAAGCAAAATCCGTCCATATCTCATTGAATCTTATAATCGATAAACAAATATTTTTAAATATTGAATCTCTCCGCAGTAAGCATCAGTATTTACCTGCTCACTCCAGTAAAAAATGATGTTTTTGCCCGCTTACAAATTCATATCTTTATCGCGTTCATGTCTTTTGACAACCGGAACAATAGATCGTGCTGCGTCCACCCTGTTTTATCCGGGCTACGACGTTTCCGCATAAGCAACAGTTTTCCCCATCCCGCCCGTAAACTTTTAATTCAAACTGATTTTCACCTTTACAGGCATAAAGATCCCGCCAATCGGAAATTGATGTTCCTCTTTTCTTAATTGCGGCCTTTAATAATTCTCCGGCATGACAAAATACTCTTTTCCAGTCATCTTCCGTTAAAGTTGCCGCTATGCGTTCGGGATTAATCCCCGCTCTGCATAAACTCTCACAAGCATAAATGTTGCCTATCCCCGATAAAGCTCTTTGATCCATAATGAGTGATGTAACTTTTCTCTTCCGGCTTCCATATTTTTTTACAAAACATTTTAAATCAAATTTTTCTATAATGTCTTTGCCTGAATTGCTTTCTAATCTCTTTAATATTTTGAGCGTTGCAAAACGGCGCGGCTCAATTAAAAATAGATTGCCATCACAAAAGTTATTCTCCAATGGGTATGTTTCGGCTCTGTCGCATTCTCCTGCTAGAGAAACGTCCAGTCGCACGCAAATGTACTTATATGGAATTATCATCATCAAGAAGAGTGTTTACCATCTTGCTGTTACGTTCAACCGTGATCACTCTTCTTCCCCTGACATTTTTTATATTAACCAACTTATGATCGTATACTTTTGAGGATAATATTTTTCGTCCAGATATTTTATTTCGCAATTGAGGACTCAAAGTCTCTTCTTCATGCAATTCGGGCATGGCCGTTCTCCATAAAGATTTCACCTCAAACGACTTTCCGTGTAACTGAAAAACCTTCCCTTTGCCTATTTCTTTTTTCTGCTGATAACAATTGTTCCGTTTTTACATAAAATCCGTTCCAGCCGATTGATAAATCAAATGTGATCATAATCGGGCATTACAGACAGTCCAATCCATTCTTTAAAAACGATTTCCGTCTCATAAAATATTTTTTGATTGCTCCGGAAAAAGTTGTCATCCTGCGCTGACGTAGATTCCACGGGCGTTAGCGCAGAATTACATTTTTGGATTATGCGTGACAACGAATATTTCTTGAACATTAAGTCATCATAAATTTTCCGAAGAATCAGAAATATTTTATTTCTGTGATACCTCTCATGAAAATTTTTTTATTTTTTTATGACAAAAATGCAAAAAAGTGTTGACAAATATTTTTGTATGAGTACATTTCATAATTAAGACTTTGTAATTCTTTATTACAAAAAATATTTCACGGGAGGGGAACCTTCAAAAGGAGGATTAAAATGGAAAACGAGACCCTGTTTAAAGAGGAGGAGGAACCTCCTGGTCCATTGACCGGTCTTGTTAATGTTGAAAATAAAGTAAGTGACTTTTTTTTATTCAACGCGGAACTCTCTTCGTCATACCCGACTAAACAAAAGTCAGATAGAGTTCTATTTCCTTTTAAAGATTCAGCCCGCTCCCGTCTTTTCCGGACACGACATTATCCCGACATTACCCGTCTGGAATGGTTTGATTGGCATTGGCAACTTCGTAACGCCATCCGAGACGTGAACACCTTGTCTCAGATACTTAATCTTTCGGACAATGAACGTCAGGCAATGATGCATCATTCAGGAGCTTTGCCCGTTTCCATAACTCCTTATTATGCCAGTCTTCTTGATCCTGATAATCCTTCAGATCCTTTGCGGCGCTGTGTTGTTCCTGTTGTTGATGAATGCTTGCATACTGAAGGCGAAGAGGAAGATCCGCTCTGTGAGGATGTGGATTCTCCGGTGCCGGGTATTATTCACCGATATCCTGATCGCGCACTATTTCTGGTAACCGACGCTTGTTCTACATATTGCCGCTATTGCACACGTTCCCGGATTATTGAACGAAGTAACCAGCATCTGGTCAACTTCGAAAAATGGGAAAGGGCAATAGAATACATTGCCGGCAATAAAAATATCCGAGACGTACTACTCTCCGGCGGCGATCCTTTAACCCTATCCGACGAAAAGCTGGACTGGCTGTTAAAACGGTTGCACAAAATTCCTCATATTGAGCTTTTACGAATCGGCACTAAAGTGCCTGTGGTTTTGCCCCAGAGAATAACGCCGGCTCTGACGGCTATGCTTAAAAAATATCATCCTTTATGGATGAGCATTCATATAACTCATCCAAAAGAATTGACTCCGGAAATGAGCGCTGCTTGTATTAGACTGGCTGACGCCGGCATTCCTTTGGGAAGCCAGACTGTGCTTCTTTCCGACATCAATGATGACATCGTTACCATGACGAGACTGGTGCATGGACAGTTGCAAA
>Ga0116121_1000973_pt1 | contig 12840 bp, 8 predicted proteins | sample June2015DPH_13_1_FD_89725 | JGI IMG/M metagenome (GOLD analysis project Ga0116121, IMG submission 89725) | Peatland microbial communities from SPRUCE experiment site at the Marcell Experimental Forest, Minnesota, USA - June2015DPH_13_10 | ecosystem: Environmental > Terrestrial > Soil > Wetlands >...
CACCACCAGCTTGTCCACGTGGGGGTTGAGCAAATCGTACAGCCAGGCCGACCAGGTTCCCTCCTCGAAGGTCACCAACAAAGTTCCGCGCAAGCCGGCAAAGAACTGAAGAATGGTCGCCGCCACCACGATGGTTGCTTGATGAACGTCGAGCCCAATAGTATCTCGAGTTCCGGACTATGCCGAGTAGATCCATGAGCTATCGATTAATCAGGCTGTTGACCGCCTTTAGACTCGGCATAGTCCGGACGGAGTCAGTTTCTGCAGAATTGCTGGGTTTCGCGAAATCGTCGATTCTGACGAATCTGTCAGAGGAATCGGCTTGATGCAGCGAGAGAGGCGAGAAACGGGCATTCTGAGCTTCAACGCCTGTTCAAGAAGATGTCTAGGGAATCGGGACATGAAGTGCCTTCTCGCAGGCGTGAGCTCTTGGCGGGACTTCCGGACTATCCCGAGTGAACTGGTTCAACAAGCCACACAGGGACGGCATTTTTCAAAGATTAAGAGCCTCCGCGGCCCAGCGTACTCGGCATAGTCCGGAACTCGAGATACTATTGGCTATCTCGTTCTCGACATAGCCAATATACTTTTCACTGCTCATAAGGGTGCTCCTTTTCGTAGGTAATGATTCGAACAATCACAACCTACTCCAAGAGGGGCGCCCTTTTATAATGCGGTTACAGAAGTTACCGCGCACCACTCAGCGTAATGCAGAGAGAAGCCGCCCCGATCAGGCGGCTTGGTGTTTGTTGCGACGTGATGCGTGAGAGCAGCCCAAGGCTACTTCCCACTGCTCAGCTTTGACAGTTCCTTGATGTTTGCCTTGTCGTCGTAGACCCCGGCGGCCACCACATACGGCGTGCCTTTGGCACTCAAGCCATAAGCAATCTTGCGGGAGCCCTCCTTCTCGCCGGGTTTCGGCCACCAATACTCGAACCAGACGCCGGAAGGCTTCTTCGCCGCATCGCAAAAATCTGCCGGGAAGACAGTCTTCCCTTTGGTGTCCTTCAGCGACACGAAATCTGTGCCTACCAGCTCTGGCTTGACGGGGTGAGCCGCTTGGACCTTCTTATCACAGTCCTCCACAAAGATGTATGTGTCTTTCCACACCCACGGAGCCTGCTTCTGCTGAAACTGTGCCACGTCACCGGTCTTCGATAGGGTGCTGGCCGCTTCCCTTACCTTGGCGACGACCTCCTGACCGGTTGCATGGTCCTGCCCAACGGCGACTGTGCACAGGGCGACGCTGATGAGAGCCATCGTCATACCGGCGAAAATCTTGCCGCTCTTCATGTGGAACCTTCTTTCTTGATTTGAAAAGCGGGCCCAGTCTACACCCATCTCGGCCGTTTGCAACATTGCGAAAAGATTTCATTTGGAGTCAGGGGGGTGTCCTCGACAAACCGGAAAAACTATGCGATTGGCGATTGTTGTCGAATCTTGTTTACGCTCATAACCAAACGGTTCTGAGAGTAACAACAGCTATCCTGTGATTCCAAAAGATAGCGTGTATACTTGCGGCGCCTCAGCGCCAACACAATCCCGTTGTTCTCCGCTGTCGAGGGTTGCGATATTCTTTCACGAGGCCCAGGAGACTACCAATGAGAAAACCGTTTTCGCTTCGCAGCTGTTTGCTTGCTGCGATTGCATTGACTGCCGTCTGTGTACCGTCTTGGGCACAAGCCAACATCCGCACGGTACTGTTCGTTAAAGTGAAAATGGGCCAGGAGGAAAGCTGGAAAGCTGCAGTCAAAGACTATGCAGCAGTGGTGAAAAAAGCAGGATCAGACCAGGGATTCACCGTCTGGGAATCTCAGAGTGGACCGGCGCAACACGCGGTCGTCTGGTACTCCTCGAAGTGGAAGGAGATGGATGAGCAGAATCCGAAGCTGAAGCCGGTGGAAGCCGACATAGCAAGGCTCTTTGCCCGCCTTGACACGGTGACCGACAGCCTTGAGACCTGGATTGACGAAATGCAGCCCGACATGATGATCCGCTCGAAGGAAGTCCCTCCGATGGTGCGCGTTGCCCGGACGCGTGTGGTGTCCGGCAAAATGGATGAACTCAAAGCCCTGTTCCACGATCAGATTGTGCCGGCTGTTAAAAAGTCCGGGGCCACCGATTACGGAGTTGCTGTGGCGCGTTTTGGCACGCCCGCGAATGAAATTCACAGCTACTTAGGATTGAACGGCTGGGCCGACCTAGATGGATCGATTGGCGTCGAAAAGGGGATGAGCGCCGCCGAATTTAAGGCCTTTCAAGCCAAGTTGCAGCCGCTGATCGAGAGCACAGAATGGAGCATGTGGAAGTTCCAACCCGAACTGAGCTACATCCCCGCGGCCAAGTAGTTACACGGCTGAGGAGGACAAAAGAGCGTAGTCGGACTAACCGCACGAGGGGCACGCAACAAGCGTGCCTTTTTTTGCTTCTAATCCTGGAATACGAAATTGGGGAACATAGCTGTTGATAAATCTAAATCTGTAGTGCCGTACCGTCAATGCTCCGCCTCGACTGCCCGCCTTCAACACAGCTTTATCTGCGGAGCACTGTCGATACGGCACTACAGATTTAACGACAGTTGAAAATGTTATCCTCGTTCCTGTCATCGGAATGCACCTAGATCACGGGCACGCCAACGCCGCGCACTCGCTTTCCGTGCAACCGTCTCTTGCTTTTCCTATAGATGAACTGCTTCAATCCACGTGCTCCCCTTCCGCCATAAAGCTCTGCTCGGGGGGAGGCAGCCGGTCCCCCGGCCGCGCCCAGAACACATACAACGTCGGCCACAGGATCACGCTCACCAGTAACTCCACGATCAGCCCGCCCACAATCACAATGGCAAAAGGTCGCTGCGAGTCTGATCCAATATCATGCGACATCGCCGCCGGCAGCAGCCCGAGCGTCGCCACAATCATAGTCATCATGATGGGACGCAGCCGGAGCGCCGCGCCTTCCTTGGCCGCCTCACGGACGGGCAGCCCTCGCGTGCGAAGCTGATTGATGTATTCGACCATGATCACGCCAATCTCCACCGAAACTCCGATCAGCGCCAGAAATCCCAGGCCTGACGACACGCTGAAATGCGTCCCCGTCAGCAACAGGCTGAGAAATCCGCCCAGCGGCGAAAGCGCGACCACGGCCAGAATCAGAAAAACCCACTTCCACGAGCCAAACGCCGAATAAAGGATGAACGCCATCAGCAGCAGCGTGATTGGCACAATAAATGCCAGCCGCCGGTTGGCTCGTTGCTGGCTTTCATATTCGCCGGTCCAGTCCAGGTGATAGCCCTCGGGAAACTGCACCTTCTGCCCGACTTCTTCAATCGCCTGCCGCACCGTGCTGCCCAAATCGCGCCCGCGCACGCTGTACTTGATGGCAATGTAACGCGAGTTTCCCTCGCGATAAATCGTCGACGCGCCGTCGTCGAGCGTGATCTGGCTCACCTGGCTGAGCGACACGCGCTCACCCGAAGGCGCAAGAATGCGAATTTTGCCGATGTCTTCCACCGTCCTGCGGAACTGCGGCTGGTAGCGCACCGTCAAGTCGTACCGTTGTTCACCGATCAGAATCTGGCTCACGGCCTTGCCGCCCACCGCGCCTTCCACCGTATCCTGAATGTCGCTTACGTTGATGCCGAAACGATCCGCAGCCGCACGATCCACCACCAGATTCACGTTGGGCTGCCCGCGCACCTGAAACGTGCCGAGGTCGGCCACGCCAGGAATCTGGCTCATCACGGTCTGCATCTCTTCGGCTTTTTGCTCCAGCGTCTTGAGGTCGCGGCCAAAGAGCTTCACCGCCAATTCGCCTTTCACTCCGCTAACTGCTTCCTCCACGTTGTCGGAAATCGGCTGAGAAAAATTCCAGTCCACGCCGGGAAACTTGTTGAGCGCTTCATCCATCGCCGCGATCAGTTCATCCTTCGTGTGATATTCCTTCCTCCACTTCTCCCGCGGCAGCAGATCGACGAAGAACTCCGTGTTATAGAAGCCGCTGGCATCGCTGCCGTCATCTGGACGCCCCACCTGGCTCACCACCTGCGTGACTTCCGGAAACCCAGCCAGCACCAGCCGCGCCTTGTTTGCCAGGTCAATGCCAGCCGAGGGCCCGGTGCTGGGCGCGAGCGTACCGCGCACCCAGATGGCTCCTTCATCCAGATGCGGCAAAAACTCCGACCCGATAACTCCACTGAAAACCAGCAGCAGCATCGCCGCCAGAGCCACCAATCCCATGCCAAGAGTGAATTTGATGTGGTCGAAGCACCAGTCCAGCGAGCGCCCGTAGCTGCGGTTCAGCCATTCCAGCACCGGGTTCCGCCATTCCTTAATTTCGCTGCTGAACAGCATGCTGCACAGCACCGGCGCGATGAACAGAGCGAAAACCAGCGACCCCAGCAAAGCAAATGCCACTGTCCAGGCCATCGGGCTGAACAGCCGCCCCTCAACCCTCTGCAGCGTAAAGATGGGCAGGTACGAAACAATGATGATGATGCGCGCGAAGAACACCGGCTTCTGCACTTCGTGCGCCGCCGTCGCGATGACCTCCATGAACGACTTCTTCCTGTCGCCGAATGAAGTGTGCCGCAGGATGTTCTCCACCATCACCACCGACCCATCCACTACCATGCCGAAGTCGAGCGCCCCTAGCGACAGCAGGTTCGCCGGAATCTGTCGCAGGTCCAGCAGGATCGCGGCGAACAGCAGTGAGAAGGGAATCGTGATGGCCACAATCAGCGCGCTTCGGACGTTCCCCAGGAACAAAAACAGAATCAGCGTGACCAGCAATACTCCGTCGGTCAAATTACGCAGCACCGTGTGCGTGGTGTGCTTCATCAGCTCGCTGCGGTCAAGATGCGGAACAAACTTTACCCCCACAGGCAGCAATCCGTGGTGCCCACCGGTTCCGTTCAATTCGTCAATCTTCTTGTGCAGCGCGTCCAGCGTGGTTTCCGCCACCGCGCCCTTGCGCAACAGCACGATGCCTTCCACCACGTCATCCGAGTCGATGATCGTTCCATCTTCTTTGTGAATGACTTTGCCCAGTTGTCCCAGTCGGACTTTCGGGGCCTGCACAACTCTTCCCAAGTCCCGCACCCGCACCGGCGTTCCGTTCTGCACCTTCACGACGGTCGCCGCGATGTCGTCGGTGGTCTCCATCAATCCCACGGCGCGCACATTCAGCGCCTGTTCGCCGCGCTCAATGAAGCCGCCCCCAGCGTTGATGTTGTTGGCCGCCAGCGCCTGTTCTACCTGCGCCAGCGACAGCCCGTACGACACCAGCTTTCCTGGGTCCACCTGCACCTGGTACTCGCGCGTCGGCCCACCAAACGGATTCACATCCACAAGGTTCGGCACCGACTTCAACTGGTTCACCACAAACCAGTCATTCAGCGTCTTAAGTTCCATCACGTCGTACTTCGGATTCGTGCTGATCAGTGTGTAGAACATGATCTGCCCGGTCGGACTGTAGTCTGGTCCGATCCCGGGATTCACGCCCAGCGGTAGAGTCACCATCTGCAGCCGGTCGAGCACTTCCTGCCGCGCGTTGAACGTCGTGATGTCATCGTCGTAGATGATCGTGATCATAGACAGCCCTGACAACGACACCGACCGCAGGTGCGTGAGATTCGCCACGCCGTTCAACTCCACTTCCAGCGGGACCGTGATCTGCTGCTCTACCTCCTCCGCCGCATGTCCCGGCCATTGCGTGATGATCTGCGCATAAGTGTCGGCCACGTCGGGATAGGCTTCAATCGGCAGGTTATGAAACGAAATGATGCCCCACACCAACAGCACCAGCGCTCCGCCCAGAACCATCAGGCGGTTGCGCAGCGCGAAATCGATCATGACGCGGATCATTTATTTCTTCTCCACTGCCTCGCTCGAGAACTCCAGCGCGTTCTCCACGACTTCATCGCCCGGCTTCACGCCCTCGCGGATCTCCTGCCTGCCATCCGGAGCCAGCCCGTCCGCCCGCACTACCACCCGCCGGAACTTCTTGCCTCCTTCCTTGCGGAATACCCAGTCTTTATCGTGCAAACGCATGATCGCGGTTGCCGGTACCACCACACGATTCGTCGTCTTCCGCGACCGGAACTTCGCCACCGCAAACATTCCCGGACGCAGAGCCCCGTCCGCGTTCGCCAGCACAATCCTCACTTTCGCCGAACGAGTGTTCGGGTCGAGCACCCGCGAAATGTCCGCAACTGTTCCGTGAAACATACGATCCTCAAAAGCGTTGAGCCGGATTTCCGCCGCATCGCCCAGATGCATGTCGCCCAGGTCATTCTCAAACACGTCGCACACCACCCACACTTGGCTTAGATCAGCGATTGTAAAAAGATTCGGCGTATTGTCCAAGCTCTTCACCCCCTCAAATCCGGCCACGTTCTGCTCTACAATCGTTCCCGCCACCGGCGCGCGCAGATCAATCAGCGGGCTCGGATGCGCCGGATCGGCGCCCAACACCCGCACGTGCTGCTCCGTGGTCGACACATCTACCTGCGCTTTGTCTTCTACATCCTTCGCGGTTTCCAAGTCCTTCGCCGCAATCGCGCCGTGGTCGTAGAGCATCTGCGAGCGATCAAGTGCCTTGCGCGAAAGCACCTCATCGGCCACTGCCTTCTGATAGTCCGACATCGCCGCCGCCAGATCTGGACTCGAAATCACCAGCAGCGTCTGCCCCTTCTTTACCGAATCGCCAAGCTTCACCTTCAGATCGACGACTCGTCCTCCGCCCAGCGACGTCACGTGGATCGTCCGGGTCACATCCGGAGTCACCGTCCCGTTCGCCGTCAGCTCGGTCGACAGCGCTCGCGTTTCCGCCTTCGCCGTCTTAAACAATTCCGGATGCTCCATCGAAAAAACATCGGGATCAACTGTCACCGGAACCTTGCTCGCCGCCGCCGGAGTTTCCTTCGAACAACCCAGCCCAGCCATCAGAGCCGCGATAAGAACTACAAGCGGAGGCCAGGCTGCACGTCGCCACACCCCCTTCTTCCGCGATCGGCGCGGCACGGAATAGGAAAAGGCAGAATCCGCGCCGCAGGAACGTCCGAACTTACCTCCTCGACATGCTTCTGAAATCAAAAACTTACAAGCGTCCATGTTCATTGACTAACCTCATACTCTCCAGTAACAAATCCTTCCGCCGGATCTTCCAATATCCCGAGTCGGAGCGCAGCAATAACCTGGCGGAGAACTCCATGCGGCCGCTCACAATCGGACGAAACAATTGGATACGCGTGGGAAGCGCGCAGGCGGGACTGAAGATCGCAGCGATTCTTTCGATGGTAGATGCTGCGAGTAAAACTTTCAGTATACGCGACTATTTGGCCGTGCGGTTCTTCCCGGACTCGCTGATCGCCCGATCCAGCGCCTACCAGACCTTACCCCCGCAGCCCTGGGTCGTCCAGTGTCTGCAGACTGAAACGACGGGGTTGTTGACGATATTACGACATCCCGGAGATTACCCTTTCCACCGAGAGCGCAGACCACTGGTATTTCGCCTGCGATTTTCCGGAGCGCCCTACGGACATCGCCGAGCACGTCAGCGTCGACCCCAGACACGCCCGGTCGTCAACCTAGAGTCCTCTAAGGTGGAGCAGTGAGGTTTCTGTTGTCGGCCCCGAGCCGCTGGCCCCGACAAGTATTCGAGGTCCGCAGCAGTAGCTGGAAAAGCGGCACAATAAGTCCCGCTTAGTCACTTCTGTCAACCGTGTACTTCCTCTGCTTCCTCTGACGTTTACGCTTGAAACTGCTTAAGCGCTAACCAATCGGAACGCCATCAAGCCCGCCGAGGCACATTTGCTTTAAGAGAATATCTACCTGGTTTGTATATCACTTCTGGATGAAAGGATTGGATTCAGAGTATCTAGCGAAGTCAAAGGTGCCCTATCGCAGATCGCCAAGAAAGAGGGGCGAAGCTTGGCCCACATTTGCGAACTGCTTCTGAGAGGAGGGATTCACGAGTACAAGAGAGGAAGATCGAGTCCTTCTCCTTTGAGCGCCGCTGACTGAGCTCGCCAAACGGTTGGCACCGCTCACTGGCCTGGCGAACGAAGTTCGGAAAAAGTCTCGATTGGATTGTTAGAGGCAACTGCAACTAGGACCCACTTAATAAATCCGGTCCGCGCGGGAAGGCGATATGGTCGCGTGTCAAATCCCGCGCCCTAGTTGCGAACCATCAGGTGCATCACCAGGAACACGACGATTCCGTACAGCTTAGAGATTGTCCGATCCAAACCCCGAGTGGGCCGTAGGTCTTGCGAAAAAAGAGTCCTAACCATGGAATGAATCATCATTGCTTGTAACTTCTGTATTTGGAGCAGACCTTATGGCAGCCAGTCCAAACTTCACGGCACCGCCTACCTCGAACTCTCCCCTGCCAAATCTGGATCAGGTGGAGGATCTCCTGAAGCTGCAAAAGGCCGCTCAGAAAATCAGCTCGATCCTAGACCTCGATCAACTCGTTGATAAGGTCGTAAACGAGGTCGCCCACTCCTTCGGATGTCTGGATTCTGACATCTACCTGCACAACCAGGAGCGCGGCGAACTGTCGCTAGCGTGCGCCCATGGCTGCACCGGCTGCGAGCTCCACGGCCCCGGCCACAGCCTGAAAATTGGAAAAGGAGTGGTCGGATACGTCGCATCCACTGGCCAGATGCACTACGCGCCCGATGTGCGCCAGGACCCCTACTACATTGGCTGTGAAGAATCCACGCTCTCGGAAGTTGCGATTCCCCTCCATGTAGAAGGGCAGCTGGTGGGAGTATTCACCGCCTCCCACAACGAACTGGATGCCTTCAACCCCTGCCAGCTGCGGCTGCTTCAAGCCCTGTGCAGCGATGTGGCAGTGGCCGTCCACAACGCCCGCCGATTTCAACGGGAACTGCGGCAAAGGGAGCAATTGAGTGGAGAGGCGCGGGAGGCTCGCGTCATTCAACAAGCGCTTTTCCCCAAGGCCTCTCCCTCTATTCCTGGCTTCACCGTATCCGGGCTTTCCCTACCCGTCGGCGCCGTGGGCGGCGACTGGTACGACTTCATTCCCATGGACAAAGGCCGTTGGGGACTGGTGTTGGCCGACGTTTCCGGCAAGGGAACCGCTGCCGCGCTGCTCATGTCCGCCACTCGTGGCATCTTGCGATCCCTGGTCGAGGCCTCCTGCACTCCGGGTGAGGTGCTGGCGAAGCTGAATCGTCTTCTGGTCGAGGACTTTCCCGCGGGCCGTTTTGTCACCATGGTGTACGCCGTGCTTGATCCTGCTAACCGGAGTCTGACCTTGGCCAATGCGGGTCACCTGCGTCCGCTTCTGATGACCGGCATTTCAGCCCAGTTCCTCGAAGTGGAGCAAGGAATTCCGCTGGGACTGGGATCAGGCGATTTCTCGGAGGTGGAAGTGAAGCTTCCTCTGGGTTCTCGCTTAGTGTTTTACAGCGACGGCATTACCGAGGCGGAAAATCAAGCGGACGAAGAGTACGGATTGGTGCGTCTTCAAAAACATTTTTCGCGAACAGACGCCTCCGCCGAGAGCCTTCTTGATGATGTGCGCTCGTTCGCCGACGGTTCGGGTCTGCGCGATGACGCCAGCGTCATCCTAGTGAAGGGTTAACCGAGTCACAATGTTGGAGGACGGAGCTCCGGCAGGGCGCCAGGCCTCTTTCCCAGGCTGGGCAGTTTTGTGCGGAAGCTTTCGCTGGTGATTACGTCGTCCAAATCTGACTTCTAACTGCGCCGTCCGCGGATTGCGCACCCGAAGCACACAGGTTCGGAAAGGTCCAGCCAATTCCCGGATAGTCGGCAACTCTTCCGCAAAAAAGCGTACGGGAGGCCGTGTGCGGCATCCGGCGGAAAATGTTCTTTCCTGCGATTAATCACGTTTTCAAGGGGTCACCGGTACCGGGTGGGGCGACAACTGGTTCTTGTAAGCCTTGCTGAACCGCACGCGGAGGAACCAATAGATCAGTAGGGGTAGCGGCAGAAGTGCTGGTAGGGTCAGGAATATGGAGCCGCGCAGGAAGGCCGGGAAAACTTGCTGCTGACCCAGGAAGAAAGAGCCTGTCGCAATGAAGAGTCCGTAGCACATGCGCCACAGGTGCCGGGTGATGCGCTGCCGGCCCGAAATTCCGCCGCGAGCGAGCATTCGGATGTCCCCTGCAGTGGCGAGCAGCAGGATAGCGCCGAAGAAGAAGCTCATGCCTGCTGGGGCAGTAGTTTTGTCGACGCCGCCGGGGTTATGGAGGGTGTAAACGCCCAAAGCGATAGCCGCAACTGCGCCGGCGAGACCGATGAAAAGCGCACTCCAGTCAATAAGACGTGTGCCCTCTCCGCGGCGTCCGGCAAGCCAGGCCGTGCCGATTAAGTAGAAGGTGCCAACGCTGCCGACGATGTTGCCCTGCTGGGATTTCAGGATGGCTAGGCAAAAAGCGCTGATGGCCAGGGTCAGCATGGCAACGGTGAAGACGTTGCCGGATGCGCGGTGAAGGTTGCCGCCTTTGCGCACAGCCATGGCGACCGTGCCGGTGAGCAAGCCGATACTTCCAGCGAGGATATGCAGAATCAAGAGCGGGGGCCGCATTGTTCCCATCCTTATCGCCCTCCACCCATGCAGGTTGGCTGTGAAGACAGGATCCGCGCGCTGCCCGGTTGAGATTCGAATCCTTGTGGCGCGATCCAAGCCGACGTGCTGGGATTAATCTCTGGTGTGCCGCGGACACGATATCGGCGCACCGGATTCCCGGGATCTGACCTGAGATTCTGCCACCAAGAGGAAAGCGATTCTGTGCACTTCAGCTCAGAAATGAAAATGCAAATCCGCAGATCAGCAGAATAATCGGAATAGCAAATACGAACCGACGGTCTTCTCAGGATGTGCTGGTGACTCGGCGGGCAAACGCCGAAATCGGGCTAGACCGTGCTTTCCAATTGCCGGCACTTGTTGAAGAGTGTCTGGAGACGTCTCGGCGAATCGGTAACGAGCGTTTATGGACCGCATTGTTTGTGCCTCGACCCCGATTCTGCAATCACGAGTGCGAAGGCGGAGTTATGGGACGCACTCGGAACTGCAAGGCTGTCACAAATTCTCAACTGTCACAAGCGCTCGTGATTTTTCCGCGTTGCGATTCTGATCATTGCAGTTACGCTCCGCTCGACATCCTCATCGGTGGTAGCCCAACTGGACACGCTGATTCGCATCGCCGTATGCCCCTGCCACTGCGTTCCCCCACACCAGCAGGTCCCATCGTTTTGGATATCTGTGATGACCCTCCGCGTGTCCTCCGCGCTGCCGAACGAGACCAGCACCTGGTTTAGGACCACGTTGTTCAAGATAGCGAACCCGGCCTTGTGCAGACGTTCGGCGAACACTTTCGCCTGGCGGCAGTTTCGCTCGATCATTTCCCGCAACCCGCTGCGTCCGAGTGAGCGCATCGCTGCCCACAACTCGACCCCGCGGGCCCGGCGCGACGCTTCCGGCGCATAGTGCCAGGGCTCGCGCCCGTCGCTCGGCGTCAGATAGGCGGCGCTCAGCGTCATGGCAGTGTGGAGATACTCCGGCGTCCGCACCACGGCGATACCCGAATCGTAGGGCACGTTCAGCCACTTATGGCAATCAATCGCCCAGGAATCGGCAGAGCCCGAGCCCGCGAGCAAAGGTGCGTACAGCGACGAGACGGCTGCCCAGAGCCCGAAGGCGCCATCCACATGCACCCAGGAACCCGCCTCATGCGCACGGGCGCAGATTTCCCCTGCGGGATCAAACGCTCCGGTATTTACGTTTCCCGCTTGAACACACACAAGCGTCTGATCGTCAAGGGGAGGCATTGCGTCGAGTCGTATCCGTCCCTGGTCGTCGACCGGAACCCGCGTGACTCGCGAACGCCCCAGCCCGAGCATCGACAGTGCCTTCAGCACCGAAACGTGAACTTCATCGCTCACTACCAGGTGAATGGGCGGCGCTCCAAACAATCCGTCCTCCTCAACGTCCCATCCCGCACGTTTCAGCAGCGCGGTCCGTGCAGCCGCCAAGGCTGAGAAGTTTGCCATGGTCGTGCCAGTAACAAATCCGGCCCCCGATCCGGACGGCAGACCCAGCACGTCCACGATCCACTCCAGGACTATTTCCTCCAACTTCGCCGCCACTGGAGACATCACTTGCATCGACGCATTCTGGTCCCACGCTCCCGCCAGCCAGTTTGCCCCCAGTGCCGCAGGAAGCGAGCCACCGATGACGAATCCGAAATAGCGGCCGCCGGTCGTTGCCACCGTCGCAGGCGACCCGATGTCATCGAGTAAGGCTAAGACCTCTGAGGGTTCTGATGGCAATTGAGGCAACGGCCCTCCCAGAGCCTCTAATCGGGCTACATCCGCAGGCAGCGGTGCGACCCGTCGATCGGTAATCCCCGCGATGTATCGGGCTGCTCGATCGGCAGTTTCTACCAGCAATTTCTTCATGGATGCCTCCGATCTAAGCGGCAGAGCACCTCGCCCATTCTGCCCACGCCGCACAGCGACTGAATTTCATGCGGTCCGAACTGACATAAACCAGAATTATTGGGAAGCCGGGACGATGATCGGCTCCGCGGTTTTGCTCCAGCCTTTCATCACGATTTTGCCGTCGGCCCGCACTGTGCCGGTCATCATGCCGGTAGTATTGAACGGCGTGGTGACGTTGCCTTGACGGTCGAGGGCGATTACGCCGCCGTCGCCGTGCTGGTCGACCAGCTCTTTCATTACCACATCGTCTGCGGCTTGCTCGAGCGAAACGTGCAGGTAGCGAACCCGCTCGCAGATGTCAGCGGCGACGATGTTGCGCATGAAAAACTCGCCGGTGCCGGTAGCGGAA
>Ga0116121_1000978_pt1 | contig 12784 bp, 9 predicted proteins | sample June2015DPH_13_1_FD_89725 | JGI IMG/M metagenome (GOLD analysis project Ga0116121, IMG submission 89725) | Peatland microbial communities from SPRUCE experiment site at the Marcell Experimental Forest, Minnesota, USA - June2015DPH_13_10 | ecosystem: Environmental > Terrestrial > Soil > Wetlands >...
GCTCGGCGTCAACAGCCGGTTGACCAGCTTCAGCGTGGTGGTTTTTCCCGATCCGCTGCGCCCGAGCAGAATCAGAGTCTCGCCGCGTTGCACCTCCAGATTCAGGCCTTGAAGCAGCGGCTGGCCGTTGAGCAGAGCATAGGCAACGTCGCGAAACTCAATCACTGGGTCGTCGGCGGGAATTCGTTCCATGTTCGTTCAAACCGTGTTTGCCAAGCATACCGGAGTTCGCAATCTGGGCGCAGAGCGGCAGGCCGTCGGTTCCAAGTTACTCTCGCACGGCCTGCACCCTGAGAGCTAATAGACGATGTGGCTCTCGGCCGCTACCATCTTCGTAGACATTGCGGAAACTTAGTCCGGGTATGAGTGTGTCCGTTCTGCACAATTTTCTTTGCTTGGTAATGGTCATCCTGTCTCCTCTGTCGCTCGCGGCGGCAGACACGGGCTCCGCTATCTTGCATAGCAATGGTGGAGTTTCGGTGAACGGCACCGAGGTGGCGGACTCCACCGCCGTCTTTCCCGGCGATGTGCTTGAAACCAAGCCCGGCTTCGTCGCCAATCTCGACGCTGAAGGTTCGTCAGTCCTGATTCAGGGGGAATCCATCGTAGAGTTCCAGGGCAATTCCCTCAGGCTGGAGCACGGAAGCGTTTCTGTGAGCACCTCCACTGCGATGAGCGTACACGTGAATTGCCTAAAGGTTGAGCCCCTCACCAATGACCGGACGCAATACGACGTAACGGACGTGAGCGGGAAGGTTGAAGTGGCGGCCAACAAGAACGATGTGAAGATCACGCAAGGCGGCGCTCTCGGGAAGGTATCGAAAGAGGGCACCTCATCTCAATCCGGCACGGTGCATGAGGGACAGCGGGCAACGCGCGACGAATCGACGGCCTGTGGCGCCGCACCCCGGCCCGGGGAGGCCAGTAATCCTCTGAACACAAAGTGGATCGAGATCGGCGGCGGCGCCGGTGCCGGAGTTCTGGTTCTCTGCCTGCTTCTGTGCAGAAGTTCAGGTTCCAGCAGTGTAAGCCCTTCTCAGCCATAAGTGGCTGGCGTTGCGTCGTGGCGTCAATCTTCCCTTCGATTCTGTGGACAATCTTCCCGGACCTTCGGTGCTTTCCGATGCTCTAAACCTGAGCAGAATCTACAAAGGGGGCGTATACTAGAGATCTTGACCTCGAAGACACCCTAGAACAGCACGTTGCGCCTTCGCGATTGAGAAATTCCCTGAAAGGCGAGTGACGTGTCGAACCTGAGAGCCTCTGCAAGTCAGTTCTTTCAATCCCAAGATATCGACTTCAAGGAACGGCCGTGCGCTCTGGCCGATTCTACGATCCGCCCGTAGCGGGAATCTCCAATGTGCCCGCGGATGCATGCGGGAGCAGGTATCTCGGCACCGAATCTCGCAGTATCGTGGCTCGCGTCAGCAGGCCCGGAAGGCAGGAGAGAATAATGTCAGGAGTCAACGGCGACAAAGCGAGGTTTAACCGGCGGCGCAGGCATAAGATCAGTCGCCGTCAAAGCCGGGAAAAAATGTTGAAGGTCCTGGCTGAGAAACATTTGGTCGCTCCGGCAGCGCAGGTCAATCTCAAGGAAAACGTAGCATGACAACGCCTATTGTCACATTGCCGCTTCCGAATCCGGATGTCAGTTCCGCGAAGAAAAAGCGCGTGCTTCTGCTAGATACGTCGCAGACGAAACGCGACTTGCGGGCCGACGTGATGAGGAAGCTCGGCATCGACGTGGATTGTGCGGCAGACGTTCTCGAGGCACGCTGCTGGTGGCGAGCCGATTTGTACAATCTGGTGCTCATCAATGTGGCCGGGGAAGCGGATAGCCGCGACAAGTTTTGCACGGACATGCGAAGTGCGACGCCTCCGCAGAGGATTGCCTTCTTCGTGGGCGGCCCCGAGTATCTCGCCGCCGCTCCGCATTCTGACGCAGCGCCTGCGGAGGCGGACGCAGACGCACTTCACAAAGAGATGGTTGCAGCGCTGCTCGCTCAATCGTCGGGAAGCTCATCGCAGCGGTGGGGAATACTGGAAGCCTGCAAGAAAATTTCCAGCGTGCGCTCGGTCAGCGAAGCTCGTTCGCGCGCCATACGGGAAACACCCCGGCCCTCGCGCTGGGCGGAAGCGATCGAACAACATTCCGCACCCGAAGCCACCAACCCTCGGCCTTTATTTGCAACATTTGCAACCGAATCGGCTCAACCCCTGGCAACACCTGAAACAGAGAGAGAAGAACTCCTATGAAGAACCTTTATGTCGGCAACTTACCTCACAGCACCACGGAACCAGAACTACGCGGGTTGTTTGAAGCGCACGGCGCAGTCGAGAAAGTCAGCATCGTCACGGACCGCGAAACCGGCCGCGCACGGGGCTTCGCCTTTGTCGAAATGACCAACGCGGGAGAAGCCGACAAAGCAGTCGCGGCGTTGAATGGAACAGAGCTGGGCGGGCGCGCGCTGAAGATCAACGAGGCTAAACCGAAAACCGACGCGCCGCGCGGCGGTGGTGGTGGCGGCGGAAAGCGCTTTGGCGGCGGTGGGGGTGGCGGCAGCCGCGACGACTATCAAGGTCACGCACGCCAGCCCCGGGAACCCCGCTGGTAACGGCGTACCATCCACGCGGATGAGCTAAGAGCACGGACTGGCGATTTCGCCAGGGAAGGTTGGTTCGGTGCGCCCCCGCTAGCGGTCCGAACTTGGCCGAAGCGCAAGAGTGGCAGCCGCTACTGAAAAAATTGACGATTGGAGATTGGGATGCCAGGACGAGGTCGATCAAGCTTTACCAAACGCCAGAAAGAACACACGCGCCAGCAGAAACAGCGCGACAAGGCCGAACGCCGAACCCAGCGCAAAACTGAGGAACCGTTAGGGACATCGAGCGATTCAAATGAACTGGACTTGGACGAATTGCAAAGGCACGCCGCCGAACAAGCCGCGCTATTCCAGCTCGGAGTCGACGACGCCGATATTTCCAGTATTCCACGCGAACACGGTCCGGAAAAGACTGAGTCGTAGCGGTTCAGCAAAGCGGGCGTACAAACGAGTAGGTCCAAAAAGTTGGGGCGCGTCTTTAGGACGCGCCCCTTTGATTGGCTTGCCGCTTCCCTGCTCCGCCTAGGCGAATACTTCGCCGGGCAACCTGGTCAGCGTGCGGCTTGCCAGAGTGTTTTGCACGACATGCTCCGAACGGCCTGCATTCGCCCAATCCACTTGCTTGCGTTCGATGCGCAGCTTCAACGTGCGCTCGATATTCCGCAGTTCGATGACCTCGGCGCCAGCCACCAAACTGGAAGCCAGTCCTTGGGATCCAGCGCGCCCGGTGCGTCCCACGCGATGGATGAAATCCTCCGCCATCTTTGGTAAGTCGTAGTTGATCACATGCGCCACGTCATCCACGTGCAAGCCGCGTGCGGCCACGTCGGTGGCAACCAGCACCTGGAACCGGCCCTGCTGAAATCCACTGAGCGCTCCATTGCGCTGGGATTGCGAGCGGTCACCATGAATCATCGCCGCGGAAAATCCTTCTCGCACCAGTTCCTTGGCCAGCCGTTCTGTGCCCCGCTTGGTGCGGGCAAAGATGAGCGTCTGTCCCTTCTCGGCGTACAGCAACTGGCGCAGCACATCGGGTTTTTCGGCGGGGCGCACTTCGTAGGCTTGCAGCCGGACGCTCTCCACCGGCTTGAGTACTGAACCAATGGCCACACGCACGGGATCCCGCATGGAATCGTTTACCAGACCTGCAACGGATTGTTCCAACGTGGCCGAAAAGCACAGCGTCTGCCGGCGTTGCGGCAATATCGCTAGAATGCGGCGCAGGGCAGGCAGAAAACCCATGTCCAGCATGCGGTCGGCTTCGTCGAGTACCAGGATTTTGACTTCGCGCAAGTCAATCAGTCTGCGTGTAATGAAATCCTGCAAGCGTCCGGGAGTCGCGACCACCAGGCTGGAGCCGCCACGCAGCGCCTGTATCTGGGTCTTCTCCGAGACTCCGCCAATCACCAGCGCTGCCCGGGATAGCTCCCTGCCACGCAGTTTTTCATACTCTTCGTTGACTTGAATCGCCAGTTCACGCGTGGGCAGTAAAACCAGCACGCGGATTTTTTGCGATGGTTCGCGCTGCAGCATCTCGATGATCGGGATAAGAAACGCCAGCGTCTTGCCGGTTCCGGTCTGCGCGGTAGCCAGCACATCTTTGCCCTCAAGGGCGCAAGGGATGGCCTGCGCCTGAATCGGCGTAGGGATGATAAATTGAGCTGTCGCCAGCCTCTGCTGCAAAGCAGAAGATAGTGGTAATTCGGTAAAGCTTGTCATTCGTAATTGTTCTTTCTGGAGGGGCCTGATCGCATTTCGATACACGTATCGTGAGTTCCCACGCCGCTCTTATGTTTTTGATTTGACGCTGAATAAACGGCGGGCAGGAAAAGCGGAGATGAATCTTGATCCAACAGGATCACCGCGTCACGAGCAAACCGTGGCAGTAGCGTTGAAGTCATTATAGCACAACGCTTAACTAGTTTGACAATACCCGAAGAAGAGAAACCAATCGCCCCGTCGCACTTCGGTAACAGCCCTGGACCAGCGGGCGAACCTTGCTACAACCTTTTCGGGACGACGGACGACGCCCGTTGTCGGAACCCCGCGCATCCCTACACGGTGTATTTTTGAGGCCCTTCGGCAGCCTTGTCTCGGGAGAGCGGCATCCAAGGTTCGGCAGAACCGAGACCGTGACCCATGGTGGGGCATACTTCTCCTCTGTGGGCGGTCGAGTTCTTGGCCATCGATGGGCTGTCTGGCAGGCGGATAAACTGCTCTTTTGCGATATCGGTCAGCCTTAACTTATTCGTTTTCGAAATACTGTTCAGAATTGCTCACTTTGGAACGGCTCTGGGGCACGGGCAATAGGGGACGCGATTGCGAATGGGACTTCTTTCTCCTGGTCTATAATTTTGAGCAATTCCGAGCCGGAAAAGGAGATTCCTTTTGACCGTTGACACCAACGAGCATCCGATCATCGACCGTGACCATCAACTCCCGGCGCACGGTTCACAATCTCACCGGCGGGGAGTGTGGTGGATCGTCATCGGGACTGTTTTGTTGCTCCTCCTCGTGCTTGCTGTCGTGCTGGTATGGCGCCACTACGAAGACACAAAAAAAGCCGCGCCCGCGCCTCCGAAGATCAGCATTTCGACCGCGACCGCTACGAAGGGTAATATCGGCGTCTATCTCGACGAAATCGGTACGGTGACCCCGGTCTACACCGATTCGATTACCAGCCAGGTCGATGGCCTCATCATCGCCGTGCACTACAAGGAAGGTCAACTGGTTCGGAAGGGCGATCCGCTGGTCGATATCGATTCGCGTTCGTACCGCGCGACTCTTTTGCAGGCACAAGGCGCCCTCGAGCGAGACCAGAACGTGCTCGCCCAAGCACAGATGGACCTGGAACGCTACCGTGCCGCGTGGGCGCGCAACGCCATTGCGAAGCAGATCTTGGATGATCAGGAAAAACTTGTTCTGCAAGACGAGGGCACAGTAAAGAACGATCAGGGAACGGTGCAGTTTGATCAGGTGCAGGTCGACTACTGCCACATCACAGCTCCCATCGCTGGCCGCGTTGGTTTACGGCTGGTGGATCCGGGCAATGTGGTCCAGTCTGCCGGAACCGTAACCCTGGCAGTCATTACGCAGTTGAGTCCCATTACGGTAATTTTCACCATACCGGAAGATAGTCTAGGCCCAGTCGCGGCTCGACTAGCTAAAAAGGCTAAGCTCCCCGTTGATGCCTTCGATCGCACGGCGCAGACGAAGATTGCGACTGGTACGCTGTTGACGCTCGACAACCAAATTGACACGACGACAGGTACGGTGAAAGCCCGATCCCTCTTCGACAACAAGAACGGTGCACTCTTCCCCAATCAGTTCGTGAACACGCGGCTGCTGGTAAACACACTGCAGGGCGTGACGCTGATTCCCGCATCCGCTATTCAGCAAAATGGTCAAGCGTCGTTCGTGTACGTGATTCAGAACAACATCGCTCACATGCGCAGCGTAAAGCCGGGAGTCACCGACGGCGGTCTCACGCAGGTGGACGGCATTAGTCCCGGCGAGGTCGTCGCCAACAGCAGCTTCGATAAGCTGCAGGACAACACCGCAGTCGCCGTTTCGAACAAACCTTCGAGCAAGCCTGCCGCAGCCGCCACGACCGGGAGCAGCGCCCCGTGAGTCCATCTCGTCCGTTTATTTTGCGGCCGGTTGCGACCTCTTTGCTGATGGCTGCAATCCTGTTGGTCGGTATTGTTGGCTATACCCAACTGCCGGTCTCCGCATTGCCGGAAGTCGACTATCCGACCATCCAGGTGCTCACGTTCTATCCCGGAGCGAGCCCGACGGTGATGGCTACGACGGTGACAGCGCCCCTGGAGCGTCAATTCGGCGAACTGCAGGGTTTGAGCCAGATGACCTCCACCAGTTCTGGAGGCACCTCCGTCATCGTGCTGCAGTTCAACCTCACGCTGAACATCGATGTGGCTGAGGAAGAAGTGCAGTCTGCCATCAACGCTTCGCAGAGTCTCTTGCCGTCCATCCTGCCCGCGCCGCCCATCTACAGTAAAACGAATCCAGCCGACGCCCCTGTGCTTACCCTGGCCATCACCTCAAGTTCCATCCCGCTTTCTCAGGTCGAGGACCTGGTGGACACGCGCTTAGCGCCCAAGATTTCGCAGCTTAACGGGGTTGGTCTGGTAACCATTAGCGGCGGCCAAAAGCCAGCGGTCCGAATTCAAGCCAACCCCACTGCTCTGTCATCCTACGGCCTCAACCTGGAAGACCTGCGCACCGCGCTGACCCAGGCGAGTGTGAACGCTGCCAAAGGAAACTTCGATGGGCCACGGCAGGATTATCAGATTGACGCTAACGATCAACTGATCACCAGCGACGATTATCGGAGGGTTGTAGTTGCCTACCGTAACGGCGCGCCGGTGATGCTGACGGATGTAGCCAACGTCGTGAATGGCGTCGAGAACAATAATCAGGCGGCGTGGATGAATCAGACACCCGCCGTGATTCTAAACGTCCAACGCCAGCCGGGGGCCAACACCATCAGTGTGGTCAAGAGCATCAAGCAGCTCTTGCCACAGCTTCAGGCCAATCTGCCCACGGGTATTCAGGTCACCACGCTCACCGATCTCACAACCGCCATCGAAGCATCAGTCTCCGACGTGGAGTTTGAATTGTTGTTGACGGTCGGATTGGTCGTGCTGGTCATCTTCCTTTTCTTGCGGAGCCTCTACGCCACCATTATCCCGAGCGTGGCGGTGCCGCTCTCACTGATCGGCACGTTCGCGGCGATGTACATTCTGGGCTACAGCCTGGATAACCTATCGCTGATGGCACTGACGATCTCCACCGGTTTCGTGGTGGACGATGCCATTGTGATGATCGAGAACATCTCTCGCTACATCGAAGCGGGCGATCCGCCCATGGAGGCAGCGCTCAAGGGTGCGGAGCAGATTGGGTTCACCATTCTCTCGCTGACCGTTTCGCTCATTGCGGTGCTGATTCCGCTCTTATTCATGGGCGACGTGGTTGGGCGTCTGTTCCGTGAGTTTGCCGTGACCCTCGCCGTCACCATCATCGTTTCGGCAGTGGTCTCGCTCACGCTCACGCCCATGATGAGTGCGCGAATTCTGCGGCACCAGCCAAAAGAGCAGCAGGGGCGCATTTATCAAGCGTCGGAGCGCGCCTTCGAGGGGATGATCGCGTTTTACGGCCGAACGCTGAAATTCGTCCTCCGATTCCAGACGATTACTCTGCTGGTGGCACTGGCCACACTGCTGCTTACGATTTTCTTGTACATCATCATCCCCAAGGGATTTTTCCCGGTGCAGGACACGGGCGTCATCCAGGGCATCTCACAAGCGCCGCAGACGATTGGCTCAAAGGCCATGGCGGAGAAGCAGCAGGAACTTGCCAAGGTCGTTCTGGAAGACCCGGCGGTCGAGAGCCTTTCGTCGTTTATCGGGGCCGACGGTACCAATACGACGACGAACAGCGGTCGAATGTCGATCAATCTAAAGCCACTCGACCAGCGCAAGATGAGCGCTTCCGATGTTATCCGCCGGCTCAAATCAAAACTCGACCAGGTTCAGGGCATCGAGCTGTTTATGCAACCCGTGCAGAACATAACCGTGGATGATCGGGTGAGCCGCACGCAATATCAGTACACACTTGAAGACCCCGATGCGAATGAACTCAATGATTGGACCAACCGATTCGTCACTCAGCTGAAGCAGTTGCCGGAACTGGAAGATGTCGCCACTGACCAGCAAATGGGAGGTCTGGCTGTGTCTCTGGTGATTGACCGGGTCACGGCCTCGCGACTTGGCATAGCGCCGACGACGATCGATAACACGCTGTACGACGCGTTCGGACAGCGGCAGATCAGTACGATGTACACCCAGGTGAATCAGTACCACGTTGTGTTGGAAAGTGAGCCGCAATTTCAGAAGGACCCCAACAAGCTGAACCATCTCTACATCCAGTCCAACGCGTCGGCGGGAGCGACCGGTACCGGGGCCTCTTCTTCATTCGCGTCCTCCGGAGCATCCTCGGCAGGTTCCAATGCGCTGACGGCTTCCGCGCAGTACACGCCCTCGGCGAATACCCTTGCTCCTCCTGCCAACGCGCTTTCGGCGAGCACCTCCACGGCGACATCCAGCAAGGGAGCCACTTCTGCAGGCACTACCAGTTCGTCCCCCAGCAGTGCCGTGCCACTGAGCGCGTTCTCGCATTTCGAAAAGACGACGGAGCCACTCTCCATTAACCACCAGGGACAATTTCCGGCCATCACCGTATCGTTTAATCTGGCGTCGAATGCCGCGCTGGGCGAGGCCATTACGGCGGTCGACAAAGTGCAGCAAGACATGCACATGCCTCCCAGCCTGCAAGCCAGCTTTCAAGGCACCGCGGCGTCCTTTACGAATTCGCTGGCCAATGAGCCGTTGCTTATCCTTGCCGCGCTGGTCACCGTATACATCGTGCTGGGTGTTTTGTACGAGAGCTTCATCCACCCCATCACCATTCTCTCCACGCTGCCGTCAGCGGGCGTTGGTGCTTTCCTGGCGCTGCTTCTCTTTGGTCAGGACTTGAGCGTGGTGGCGATTATCGGCATCGTCCTGCTGATCGGCATCGTGAAAAAGAACGGCATCATGATGGTCGACTTCGCGCTGGAAGGCGAGCGTAAGCACGGAAAGAACGCGACCGATGCAATTTACGAAGCCTGTCTGCTGCGCTTCCGCCCCATTATGATGACCACCATGGCCGCACTGCTAGCCGGGCTGCCGCTCGCGCTCGGTACGGGTTTCGGTTCCGAGTTGCGCCGGCCCCTGGGCATCGCCATGGTAGGGGGGCTACTACTGAGCCAGGCGCTCACGCTCTACACCACGCCCGTCATCTACATCTTTTTTGACAATCTGGCCCACCGCTTTGCACCCAATGCGAACCAGCCGGAGACCGGAGACGCAGAACAGGCAGGGCCGGCATGAACATCTCTGCACCCTTCATCAATCGGCCGGTGGCTACTACGCTGCTCACGGTGGCAGTCGCCCTGGCGGGGGCGATTGCGTTTGAGGTGCTCCCAGTAGCGCCCTTGCCGGAAGTGGACTTTCCAACGATTTCAGTCGGGGCAGGCTTACCGGGGGCCAGCGCCGACATTATGGCATCGTCCGTCGCTACTCCCCTGGAGCGCCAGTTCGGCCACATTGCAGGGGTTACGGAGATGACCTCTTCCAGTACCCTCGGTAGCACATCGGTCACCATTCAGTTTGACCTCAGCCGCGATATTGACGGCGCGGCGCGCGATGTGGAGGCCGCCATCAATGCGGCGCGAACTTATCTTCCTGCCAATCTCCCGGGCAATCCAACCTATCGCAAGGTCAATCCCGCGGATTCGCCGATCATGATCCTCGGGCTCACATCGGACAAATACGGTCCCGACAAACTGTATGACGAAGCCTCTACCGTGGTCCAGCAGAAGTTATCGCAGATACAGGGTGTAGGGCAGGTCACGGCCGGAGGTGGCGCGTTGCCCTCGGTACGGGTGGACGCAAATCCCACACAACTCGCCGCCTATGGCCTGACTATTGCGAACTTGCAGTCGGTGCTGAGCTTGCAGAACGCTGATCTGGCTAAAGGTCAAATCTCCGATGGCACGGTAACCGCGGACATCCTGGCCAACGATCAAATCTCGCGCGCCGAGGACTACAAGCCCCTCATCGTGGGTTACAGCCACGGCGCGGCCGTCCATCTATCCGATGTCGCTCAGGTGACGGACTCGGTGCAGAATGTCCGCGCGGCCGGCTATTTGAACGGCAAGCGCTCGGTTACGGTCATCATCTTCCGCCAGCCCGGCGCCAACATCATTGAGACGGTCGACCGCATACGCGCGCAACTTCCGTCCATCCAGGCAACCATTCCGCTGGGCATCGATACCACCATCGTTTTGGATCGCACCACCACCATCCGCGCCTCGGTCAGTGACGTCGAGACGACGCTGCTGATTTCCATCGGCCTGGTCATCGCCGTGGTGTTTGTCTTCCTGCGCAACGGCCGCGCCACGCTCATTCCGGCGGTCGCGGTGCCGGTATCGCTGGTCGGCACGTTCGCTGTGATGTACATGTTCGGATACAGCCTGGACAACCTGTCGCTGATGGCCATGACTATTGCCACGGGATTTGTGGTCGATGACGCCATCGTGGTGATGGAGAATATCGCACGCCATCTGGAAGACGGCATGAAGCCTTTTGCCGCGGCACTGAAAGGCGCGGAGGAAATCGGCTTTACCGTCTTCACCATCAGTATTTCTCTGATTGCCGTCTTTATCCCTCTTCTGTTGATGGGCGGAATCGTTGGCCGTCTCTTCCGCGAATTTGCGGTCACTCTGTCGACGGCTGTTTTCGTGTCCATGATCATCTCGCTGACTACCACGCCGATGATGTGCGCCTACCTGCTGAAGAACGAGCGGGCGGAAAAACATGGCCGCATCTATATGGCCAGCGAAAAGTTCTTTGACTGGGTGCTGTCCTTATATCGCGGCAGCCTGCACTGGGTGCTGGACCATCCGACCCTCACTCTGGTCGTACTCTTCGTCACCATTGCCCTCAATGGAGTGCTGATCATCAAGATTCCCAAAGGCTTTTTCCCAGTGGAGGATACCGGGGCAATCCAGGGCAGCGTTCGCGGGCCGCAGGATTCGTCCTTCCCGGCGATGGACAATTCCATTCGACAGATCGGCGCCGTGATCAAGAGCGATCCTGCTGTCGCCAATGTGATTGCGTTTACCGGCGGCGGGGGAGCCACCAACACCGGCTCCCTCTACGTTGCGCTCAAGCCACTGGGGGAACGTAAGTCGAGTGCCACTCAGATCATCAACCGCTTGCGGCCCCAATTGAACCGTCTACCGGTCGCTTCCGCGTTCTTGCAAGCGGTTCAAGATCTGCGCATTGGTGGCCGGTCCGGTAATGCGATGTACCAGTACACGCTCCAATCCGACACGGTGCAGGATCTTTCCAAGTGGGGACCGATCATACTGAATCAGATGCAGCACCTCCCCGGCCTGCAGGACGTGAGCTCAGACCAGCAGAACGGTGGTCTGGATGAGCTGATGACCTATGATCGTATCTCCGCGGCACAGTTCGGCCTTACCTCACAGTCGCTGGACTCCGCGTTGTACGGCGCGTTCGGCCAATCCGAAGTATCCATCATCTATACCCAGTTAAATCAGTATTACGTGGTGCTGGAGGTTGCTCCCCAATATTGGCAAAGCCCGGAAGGATTGAAAGACATCTATCTGCATACGTCCAGCAGCGGTAACATTCCGCTGCTCGCGGTGGCTAAGGGACAAGCCAATACCACTCCTCTGGCCATCAACCATACGGGCTTATTTCCTTCGGTGACCGTGTCCTTTAACCTGGCCCCCAATGTGTCATTGAGCGATGCGACCTTGAGCATCAGCCAGATGCAAAAGCGGCTCGGCGCGCCTTCCACTCTGCAGGGCTTTTATGCGGGCACGCTGCAAGCCTACCAGCAATCTGAGGAGACTGAGCCATGGCTGATCGCGACCGCGGTGCTGGCGGTCTACATCATTCTCGGAATTTTGTATGAGAGCCTCGTCCATCCTGTGACCATTATCTCTACGCTCTTTTCGGCGAGCGCAGGCGCGATGCTCGCCTTGATGCTCTTCAAGCAGGATCTGAACATCATCTCGATCATTGGAATTGTTTTGCTGATCGGCATCGTAAAGAAGAACGCCATCATGATGATCGATTTCGCTCTGCAAGCCGAGCGCGAAGAAGGAAAGAGGCCAATCGACTCGATTTTTGAAGCGTGCATGTTGCGCTTCCGTCCGATTCTGATGACGACGATGGCTGCGTTGCTGGGCGCGCTGCCGTTGGCGCTCGGGACGGGGACGGGGTATGAGTTGCGCCGGCCTCTTGGCATCACGATTGTAGGTGGTTTGATCTTGAGCCAGCTGCTTACGCTTTATACGACGCCAGTCGTCTATTTGGCGTTCGATCGACTGCGGCTGCGCATGCAGGGCAAACAGCACGACACCGTTCCAGGGCTCACCGGGCCCGCTAGCGCAGTGGACTGAAATAAATGGTTTGGTTAGGCAGACACGTTATGACGATCTTTACGAGAAAGTTAGTGAGCCGGACGAGTCGGTTGAGTGCTGCCGCGCTCCTGTTAGTTCTATCGGGCTGCGTGGTCGGGCCCAA